>ERZ772897.86-NODE-86-length-101328-cov-9.055395_pt1 | contig 101328 bp, 136 predicted proteins | sample MGYA00512125_ERZ772897 | MGnify/ENA primary metagenome ERZ772897 (study PRJEB29015, sample SAMEA2737660) | human gut metagenome | biome: human gut; feature: human-associated habitat; material: faeces | place: China | collected 2012 ... | reverse complement strand
AGCCGCTGACCTTAAGCTTGTCATCGCGAAGTATCATTGACACACTGTATTCTTTCTCAATCTTTTTTATATTGGCATCAAACTGTCCAAACACAGTCTGTATATAGTTTGATGCAACAGTTACGGATTCTGAATATTCGCTCAATACTTGTATCCCCTGTCATTATTATTTATCAGTCAGGCTCCACCTCTTCGCTCCCCGATGTATTGTTTACGTCAATATATCTCGGCACAGCAACCGGGAGTCTGATACTGATATCGCCTTCAGCCGAAGCCTCACCGCGTTCATTAGTAATAATAACATTTTTTCGGACAATTTGCACCCCTTTTTCTTGCATTTTGCCAATATAAACATGCAGATGCTGGTTAAGTCTGTCTTTCTGCTCCTTATCCGTAAGCTTACGTGTATTTACTTTATAGAACACTTTTCGCTCTATATTCACGGATAACGGAAAATACATATCGCCGATATGCAGCCGTTTTTCCTCGGCTGAAAGGTCGTATGAGCCGTCGGAGGCAGCAGTTTTATACGGAGTAAATACCCGACGTCCAATTTTTATATCTACTTTGTTTACCTTCCTGTCTGTAGTCTCCTTTTCCTGGAGCTCACTCTCAACCACATCTCTGTACCCTACATCACAAAGACCATATATCTCTCCGGAAGCAGGTACAAACACCGTATCCACAACCTCACTGTCATCATTGTATATGTTAACTGTTCCCGATATAAGAGTATCCCCTTTTTTTACTTCATCTCCAACCGATGAAACAGGCGTCCCCGCCGATGCAACAAGGGAATAGATCGTACAATCCATTGTGGCCACGAGATCACACGGTCTGCCATCTTCCGGAACTGTAAATACATCCACGGACTCCTTGAGCGCAACTGTAAGCTTTGTCCCACTGATGCTGCAGGATGCCCAACATATCTCCCCAAGATTATCCGTCAGCATGTCTGTCAGTTCGCTCAGATCAATACTCTTTTTTCTATGTCCATAGCACGGATACTCCATCTCGATAAGATCTGCAATTTCCTCACTTGTATAATCCTCACATCCGTTAATTTCTATGTACCATACATACCCTGATTCCCAGTATACAAACAGCAAAAATAATAAAACTCCGAGTAATATCGAGATCCTCTTCCTATTGCCCAGCAAACCGGTTCTCAGAGTCTTCTTCTCAGCTATTCGGATATCTATCATACATTTGTCCGCTATCTCTTCAAGTCTTTTTCTGTCATCGGAGTATATGAAGAAGTTTTCCGCCTTGCCATTCCATTTACTGTCATTCTGTTTACTGCCATTCTTTTTTCTGTTCCTCTTTACATCCCTCTCGCACCATGTACGTATTCCTTTATGGCTGCATATATTCATCAGGCGCAGAGCTGCGCGGCTGTCACAGCTCACATAGCACACACCTCTTATTTCCCTTCTAATATTCATGCAGTCACACTGTCAGCCAATCTACACTGTTTATCGAACCGCATATTTTCACTTCATAGGATGCGTAGTAAGCGATCTGTAATCTTTCCCCATATATATTCAATATCCCTTTCCGGGTCTTAACAGACACTCTCTCGTCGTCAGAGTAGATCACATGTCTGAAATTCTCTATCACCAGCTCATCATTGTTGAACATGGTGAGTCTGGAGGTCGTTCCCGCCGAGTCCGGACACCAGCACGGAGGTTCAAATGCTATAACTTTTTTCGCTCTGTCTTTCATGAATACCACCATAACGCTTTTGGAACATTATATGAATACACATAAAAAAAGAGTACCGAATAAACTCGGTACTCTTAGAAATCAATTTAAAATCAAATATATATACTATGATTTATTTGTACTTGCGCTTTCTAGCTGCCTCTGACTTCTTCTTACGCTTTACACTAGGCTTTTCGTAATGCTCTCTCTTACGAATCTCCTGCTGAATACCAGCCTTCGCACAATTTCTCTTAAATCTGCGAAGAGCGCTATCTAAGTTTTCGTTCTCTTTAACTATTACACTTGACATTCTCTCACCTGACCTCCCTCCAGTTGTAAAATTATGCTACCAAATAACAACTGATTGGGTATTTTTAAGCACAAAATGTATTATATACATAAAATTCCTAATCGTCAACAGGAAAATGACAAATTAATAAAATATCTGTCACGAAACCTTAAGCTATCTGATTCTGAGCCTCTGTAACCGCCTGGGCAAGAGCTGCCTCGATTCCGTCAGGATTCTTTCCACCGGCCTGAGCCATGTTAGGACGACCACCGCCGCCACCACCTACAAGGCCAGCCACAGCCTTGATGATATTACCGGCATGGGCTCCCTTAGCAACTGCGCCGTCTGTAGCCATGGCAATGAGATTTACCTTGCCATCCTTTGCAGATGCAAGAACAACAACGCTGTCACCAAGCTTGCTCTTGAAGTCATCTCCGAGGTTTCTCAGTGAATTCATATCTGTATCCGGGATAGCCGCTGTGAGGATCTTGATTCCGTCCTTGTCTATAGCACTTGAAAGAACGTCTCCAGCTGCCTCCTTTGCCATCTTATCCTTGAGCTTCTTATTCTCATTCGTAAGTTCCTTAACCTCTGCAAGAAGCTGTTCTATTCTTGATGCCACACCATAGATATCAGTCTTAGCTGCCTTTGCAGCATCCATGAGCTCCTGCTCTACATTTCTGTAGTAATCAAGTGCTCCGACAGATGTAAGTGCCTCGATACGTCTTGTACCTGCGGCCACACCGGCCTCTGATATGATCTTGAATGTTTTTATAGCTCCTGTGCTGGCAACATGTGTACCACCGCAGAGCTCCTTTGAGAAGTCTCCCATTGATACCACACGGACCTTCTCACCATACTTCTCACCAAACAGAGCCATGGCTCCGGTCTCCTTAGCCTCATCTACAGACATTACATCCGTGCATACAGGTATATCGAGCTGGATCTGCTCATTTACAATATCCTCAACCTTCTTGATCTCTTCCTTAGTCATCGCCTGATCATGTGAGAAGTCAAATCTCAGTCTTCCCGGCTCAACGAGTGAACCTGCCTGCTCTACATGATCTCCGAGAACCATCTTGAGTGCTCTCTGAAGAAGATGTGTTGCGGAATGGTTGTTACATATGAGTGCTCTGTTCTCAGCATCAACTGTGAGTTCTGCCTCATCACCAACATTGAGTTCACCTGACTCAACATAACCGATATGTGCGATCTTGCCGCCTACAACCTTGACAGTATCCTCAACAACGAATGTACCGTTCTCTGTCTTGATGATTCCCTTATCACCGATCTGACCACCCATGGTAGCGTAGAAAGGTGTCTCAGGAACTATAACTGAAGCCTGTGCTCCCTCAGATACAGTATCTGCAAGAACTGACTTCTTATCATCACCCTCACCAACCTCTGTTGTGATGGCTGATATAGTTGACTTGTATGTCAGCTTGTCATATCCGACAAACTCAGATGTCATGTCAACAGGAAGCTGCTCATATACGGTTGCGTCTGCACCCATGTATGTTGTGGTCTTTCTGGCCTTTCTTGCAGTCTCCTTCTGGATATTCATGCACTCGGTGAATCTGTCCTCATCAACCTCGATCCCCTCCTCCTCGAGGATCTCCTTTGTGAGATCAAGAGGGAATCCATAGGTGTCATAGAGCTTGAATGCCTTGTCACCTGAGAGAACCTTCTCACCTGCAGCCTTAGTCTCGTCTATATAATCCTTGAGGATCGCAAGACCTGTATCTATGGTCTTATTGAAGCTCTCCTCTTCCTTGTCTATCTTATTGAAGATATATTCCTTCTTCTCACTGAGCTCAGGATATGCATCCTCTGACACCTCGATAACTGTCTTTGCAAGCTCTGACAGGAACTTGCCCTTGATGCCGAGAAGTCTTCCGTGTCTTGCAGCACGTCTGAGAAGACGTCTAAGAACATAACCACGGCCCTCGTTCGATGGAACGATACCATCTGATGTCATGAATGTAACTGAACGGATATGATCAGTTATAAGTCTGATCGATACATCCTTCTCATGATCTGTCTCATATTCCACGCCTGCCATCTCACATACCTTGTCGCGGAGAGCCTTGATCGTATCAACATCAAATATAGAATCAACATCCTGAACAACAACTGCGAGTCTCTCAAGACCCATACCTGTATCTATGTTCTTCTGCTCAAGCTCTGTGTAGTTGTTGTGTCCGTCATTGTTGAACTGTGTAAATACGTTGTTCCAAACCTCCATGTATCTGTCACAGTCACAGCCTACAGTACAGCCAGGCTTACCGCAGCCATACTTCTCGCCTCTGTCATAGTAAACCTCTGAACAAGGACCACAAGGACCAGCTCCGTGCTCCCAGAAGTTGTCCTCCTTGCCGAATCTGAATATACGGTCAGCATCGACACCAATCTCCTTATTCCATATATCAAATGCCTCATCGTCATCCTGATAAACCGATGGATAGAGTCTGTTCTTGTCAAGTCCTACAACCTCTGTGAGGAACTCCCATGTCCATGATATAGCCTCATGCTTGAAATAATCGCCAAATGAGAAATTACCCAGCATCTCAAAGAATGTACCATGACGGGCTGTCTTACCTACATTCTCGATATCTCCTGTTCTGATACACTTCTGACATGTTGTCACACGTCTTCTAGGTGGTACCTCCTGACCTGTAAAGTAAGGCTTAAGTGGTGCCATACCTGAATTGATCAGCAGTAAGCTGTTGTCATTGTGTGGAATAAGTGAAAAGCTCTTCATTCTAAGATGACCCTTGCTCTCCATGAATTCCAGGAACATTTTTCTCAGTTCGTTCACGCCATAATTTTGCATTGTCTAATATCCTCCACTCTATCTTCTGTCAGCCAGTTCTTCTGTAATATCTTTCCAGCTGATTCCTCTCTCTACCATCAGACACATGAGATGATAAAGGAAGTCAGATATTTCATATTTTATATCCTCTGAATCAGGATTCTTGGCAGCTATGACTATCTCCGTAGCTCCCTCACCGACCTTCTTCAGGATCTTGTCAATACCCTTGCCGAACAGATAATTGGTATAAGAATCATCTCCTGGCTGATCCTTTCTGTCGCGTATGGTATTGTATACCTCCTCGAATACCTTCATAGGATTGGTATCATTGTACTCCTTTCTCACCAGATCTGTAAAGAAACAAGTACGGCTGCCTGTATGACACGCAGCTCCTATCTGTGACACCTTGGCAAGTATGGTGTCCTTGTCACAGTCTATCGTAAGAGACTTGACAAACTGATAATGACCGGATGTATCACCCTTGGTCCACAGCTCATTGCGGCTGCGGCTCCAGTATGTCATGCGTCCTGTTCTGATGGTCTTCTCATACGACTCCTTGTTCATATAAGCGACCATGAGCACTTCACCGGTCTTATAGTGCTGTGTAACACATGGAATAAGTCCATCCGAATTGAGTTTGAACGCCTCAAAAGGCATGGACGATTCAAACAGATCCACATCTATATTTGCCTCACGGCAATGCTGTTTAATCTCCATTATATCCATCTTCTGGAGATTGTACAGAGAAATTGATTCAGCATTTGTCTCATTGAGCATCTCTGCCACAGCTTCCCCGTTAGTGGAATAGGTAGAAACTATAACAGGAAGTGCAACATTTTCTCTTATGGATTTTACTATATCCAGATATTCCGGCACCATGTTGTTGTGAAGCAGCAGAAGTTCTCCCGCTCCAAGCGCCTTCAGTTTTCTGGCATATCCGACAGGATCATCACACTCACTAAGATCTATAGTACAGATTATTCGCTCTGAACCAAATCTGTCAGAAGCCTCAGTGACAAGCTCCGGCGTGTTCAGCGCCGCAGATTTCATACATACCTTGGATGCACCTGCATACAGAAGCTTCTTGACATCTTCAAGCTCCCTCACACCGCCACAGGCAATAAGTGGAATATCAACACTGTCACATATCTGTCTTATAATGGCAACATTGGGTTCTCTGCCATCTTTTGTTGCCTTGCTGTCAAAATAAGCTATCTCATCAGCTCCGGCATCATTGTAATATTTTGCCATCTCGACCGCATTGTTCAGATCCAGACATGGAATTATCTTTTTGCAGATCATATCATTATCCATAGTGAACCAGCACCTCCTTAAAGTGTGCCCTTGGTAGAAAGCACCTTTCCGTTTAATCTTCTGTCATAAGTTGTCGCCTCATCAAGAGCCTTCGCAAATGCCTTGAATGCGGCCTCTATGATGTGGTGATCGTTCTCCCCTGAGAACTGCTTAATATTGAGATTCATCTCAGCAGCGTATGATACTGCATAGAAGAATTCCTTGACCATCTGTGTGTCGAAGTATCCAACCCTCTCTGTGCGGAGGTTCAGATCATAGACAAGATATGGTCTTCCCGACAGATCTATGGCACACATTACGAGAGTCTCGTCCATCGGCAGGAAGAAATTGCCAAATCTCTTGATGGCCTTCTTGTCTCCAAGAGCCTCCTTGATGGCCTTGCCCAGCACAATTCCCACATCCTCAATGGTATGGTGACAATCCACATACAGATCTCCCTTGACTGTAACGTTGAGATCAAAGAAACCATGCTTCGCAAAACTTGTGAGCATGTGGTCAAAGAAACCGATTCCTGTGTCGATCTTTGACTGTCCTTTTCCATCTATATTAAACTCGAGGGTTATGTCTGTCTCGTTTGTCGTTCTTGTACATTTGGCGATTCTAGCTGCTTTCTCTGCCATATCCCTGTCTCCTTCCCATATTCTATATCATTATGTCTTATTTTTCAAATCTTACTGCTATTGAATTGGCATGTGCTGTGAGCTGCTCAGCCTTGGCAAATGCTTCAATGTCAGTGTGAACTGCCTCAAGTGCCTCTCTTGAATAGTAGATTATGCTGGATTTCTTGATGAAATCGTCTACTGAAAGCGGTGAGAAGAACTTTGCTGTACCGTTTGTTGGAAGTACATGGTTAGGGCCTGCAAAGTAATCTCCAAGAGGCTCTGATGAGTATTCTCCGATAAATATAGCTCCAGCATTCTTCACTCTTGTCATCACGTCAAATGGATTGGCTGTGACGATCTCGAGATGCTCTGATGCAATGTCGTTGACAGCATCTATGGCATCGCTCATGTTGTCTGCAAGAAGAATATATCCGTAATTGTCTATAGACTTTCTCATTATCTCTTTTCTTGAAAGCTCATCGATGAACTTGTCAACCTGAACTGATACCTTCTCGGCAAGCTCCTCTGATGTGGTCACAAGTATGGCTGATGCCATCTCGTCATGCTCTGCCTGTGACAGCAGATCTGCAGCCACGTATCTAGAATTGGCAGTCTCATCGGCAAGTACCATTACCTCTGATGGGCCGGCTATGGAATCTATGCTGACATGTCCGTATACGGCACGCTTTGCAAGAGCGACAAATATGTTTCCAGGGCCAACTATCTTGTCAACCTTAGGTACTGACTCTGTTCCGTATGCAAGGGCAGCTATGGCCTGCGCACCGCCTGCCTTGTATATCTCATCCACTCCTGCTTCCTTTGCTGCAACGAGTGTTGTGGCGTACACCTCACCCTCAGCATTACATGGAGTTGTCATGACTATCTTCTCAACGCCTGCAACCTTTGCCGGCATAACATTCATCAGAACTGATGAAGGGTAAACAGCCTTTCCACCCGGAACATAGACACCTACAGATGCAAGTGCTGTAACCTTCTGTCCGAGAAGAGTTCCATTTGGCTTGGAGTCAAACCAGCTATACTGCTTCTGCTTCTCATGGTACTCCCAAATGTTCTTCTTGGCTTTTCTGATAACGTCAAGGAGCTCAGGGCTGACCTGTGTATATGCGTAGTCTATCTCTTCCTGTGTAACCTTGACATTTTCTGCTGTTATATCTGCCTTGTCGAACTTCTTTGTGTATGAGAAGAGTGCGGCATCACCGTTATCTCTCACATCGTCAACTATTCCCTGTACAGTCTCTGCATAGTTACCGAAATTACTTGGACTTCTCTTCAGAAGATTCTTCAGAAGATCCTTCTTTGTCTCTGCGTTAAGCTTTACGATTCTCATCCCTGTTATGCCTCCGTGTGATTATCAATTTGTTATATCATAGGTCGTCGTGCGTGAGCGCGATGACCTGCGCATGCCTCAGCGTGCTTCATTATATCATGATTCGCACCTACGGTGCTTACCGTTGCTTCGCAACGATCATGATCAAATTCGCCGTTCGCCAATTATGCAAGCATATTGGCTCACTTGCACTCATTATATCATCCTCCCCGCATTGCGGGAACGAATATCACATTACTTCTGAAAGTCTCTGATCACTTTCAACGCGGGCAGTGCATTTCCATCATAATCGAACAGTGCCTGATTGGCCCACTCGTTTCCGCCCGGACCGGGATCCTGAATATAGTTCAGGGATTCCTCGTTGGCCCAGCCACAACCGGGCATTGGGATCCATGCCGGCTCCCAGTAGTAGAAACCTTTTCCTCTGCCATCCGGAACCTGCGCAATGCGTTCCATGACCTTCTGCATAAATGCAGCCTGTCCTTCCGGTGTCATAGGATACTCCACCGCCTCTGCAAGGTGGGGCTTGGTCGCTATGCCCTTGCGCTGTTCCGGTGACAGCTTTTCCCTGTCTGCATAGTCCTCCATGGTGAAGCCCATGGATACCTCTGCCACAATGACATCCTTCTGATATCTCTGAGAGAGATCGTTCATATTATTGGTCAGGTCATCAATGGTTCCGTGCCAGAAGGGATAATAGGACAGTCCGATGACATCGAAGTCCTCTCCTCTCTGTACATAGGCATCAAACCATTCTCTGCAGCGGGCATTGTTGCCGCCGCAGTCCAGATGAAGCATCACTCTGCTGTCCGGTGATACTTCTCTCACCGCACGGATGCCAGCACTGATGAATCTTGCAATATTGTCAACGTTGTCCCATTTTCCGTGGGGCCACATCAGACCATTGGTGATCTCATTCCCCACCTGTACCATCTCCGGAAGCAGATCGAGACGCTTTAATTTCAAAAGCACATCCTTTGTGTAGTCATACACATGCTTCTCCAGTGCATCCGCATCTGCGTATGCCCACTCCTTGGGTGGGAACTGTTTGCCGGGATCTGCCCAGAAATCACTGTAATGCAGATCCAGCAGATAGCTGTAACCCAGCTTTTTGCCTGCGGAAGCCAGTGCCACCAGTTTTGTAAAGTCACTGGTACCGGCTCCGTAAGGCTTGCCGTCCTCACTGTAAGGATCATTCCAGAGACGGATGCGCAGAGAGTTGGCACCGTATTTTTTCAGGATCTCCAGTGCGTCCCCCTCTTTGCCTTCGTCATAAAACCTTGCACCGAGAGCTGTCTCCTCCGGCAGACTCGATACATCCATACCTTTGATAAATTTATCCATAAATTTAACTCTTTGTCTCCATGTCATACGTTTATCCTAAAGAATCCATTCCATGGATTCTCCCAGGTTAAACCGCCGAAGCAGTTTAACCCTTCACGGCACCACCGGTAATACCTTCCACATAGAACTTCTGCATGATGACAAACAATACAGAGATGGGAATGGATACCAGTACACCACCTGCACAGAACTGACCAAAGTAAGTATTGATCAGGCTCTTATCCAGCATATTGTACAGACCGATAGCAACAGTCCACTGGGAAGAAATACCGGAATTCAACATCAGCTTAGCATATACGAAATCCATCCAGGGGGACAGGAAGGAGCTGATAACTGTATATACAATGATGGGACGGCTCATGGGGATAACAACCTTCCAGAAGATCGTAGCCTCACTGGCTCCATCCAGATAAGCGGCCTCGCGCAGGGAATTCGGGATCGTATCGAAGAAGCCCTTTGCGATCAGGTAACCCAGACCGGAACCGGCAGAATATACCAGGATCAGTCCGAGGTGCGTATTGGTCAGGTTCAGAGTCTTCAGAATGAAATATACTGCGATCATGGACAATACACCGGGGAACAGATTCACAATAACTGCGGCGTTCATCAGCGGCTTACGTGCCGGGAAACGCATGCAGGAGGTCGCATAGGCCACCATCAGTACAAAAGCAGTGGAGATCACACATACCACACATGCAATGATGAAGGTGTTCTTGAACCAGTTCGGGAACTGTGCCACACTGTCTGCGGAAAACAACAGGTTCTTATAATTGACCAGGCTCCATTCCTTCGGGAAAAAGGTGCTGGTATTCATGCCGGTGTATGCACTGAAGGAGGTGACCACCAGCCATACGATGGGCACCAGCCAGACAAATGCCAAAAACGCCAGTAACAGGTTATGTAATAAAGTCTTAATAAATCTCTTCATTAACGGAACGCCTCCTCTCTGTCACCCTTCAGGAATCTGCTGAAGGCAATGAGGGTAAATACCGCACAAAGGATAAACACGATAATACCGATGGCGGATGCCATCTTGTAATTGTAATAACTCTGTGTCAGATTGAACAGCCAGGTGATCAGCAGGTCCACTTCCTTCGCCTGGGAGTTCGCCATGGCCTGATTGGTGGTGGTATATACACCCTGGGTCAACAGATAGATTACGTTAAAGTTATTAATATTCTTGACAAAATCCGTTACCAGAGAAGGTCCGGTGACGAACAGCATATACGGCATGGTGATATGAATAAAGCTCTGCAGAGGAGTAGCTCCGTCAATCTTCGCACTCTCCAGCTGGTCAGAAGGAATATTCATTAACACGCCGGTAGCGATCAGCATCTGGTAAGGAACACCGATCCAGATATTGATCAGGATGATCATTACATGTGCCCATCCGGGAGCGGACAAAAACGGAATATAACTGGTGCTGATCGCGCCGATATCTCTCAGCCACTGGGTAATTCCCGCATTGGCACAGATTGTGTTCATGATACCGTTGTTAGCGAAGAAGTTACGTACCAGAAGCAAGGAAACGAACTGGGGAACTGCGATCGTTACAATGAACAGCGTTCTCCACAGCTTCGGCAGCTTCGTTCTCTTATTATTGATCAGCAAGGACAACAGGATACCGCCAAGGTAAGTGGTAAAGGTTGCGAACAGTGCCCATACCAGTGTCCAGATCAAAATCTTACGGAAAGCATAACCGAAGGTAATGGTCATTCCACCGTTGGCGAACAGATTCTTGAAATTGGTAAATCCCACCCAGGTAAACAAAGCGGAAGGAGGCATATGTCCCTGATCATAGTTTGTAAATGCGACAGCGATCAGGATCAACAGAGGAACGATCGTGAAAATAACGACCCCCATGACGGGAAGTGCCAGCAGTGTGATATAGAATTTGTCATTCTTGAACTGCTGCAGATCCTCTACAAACGTATTGATATGTTCTCCTGCCTGTGCTTTTTTCTGAAGCCGGTAAACAGTCACTTCATTCTTAAGCCAGATCACCAGAAATGTAAACCAGATAACAAATGAAACTACGGAGAACAACAAGATCATAAACGAGTTGTCATAATCGTTGAATTCATTCTGCATGGTTACAATGTTGAAAACCGTCTCCTGCTGAACCGTTCCCAAAGTTCCAAAATCACGTACATACTCTGTGGCAAAGCCAAAGGTAAATACAATGACTGCCACTTCGAGCAGAGTCATTAAAATACCTTTGATAATTTGTTTTCTGCGGATATATCCTGCTCCCATCCAGACCAGGGATAATTTTACGAACAGATCTCCTTTTACAACTGCCTCACCGAACTCCTTGAAGAATCCGCCGATTCCGCTCTTTTTCTTCTTCATTCTCTGCCCTCTCCTTTCTTAATATTAAAATAAATAATTTAGTAACTATTCGGAACACCTTCCCGCGTTCATCTGACTAGTTACCTAACCCGGCAGGCAGGAGTCGAACCCACTTACCGGAAACGTTTCCTGTAAAAAAGGCATCCCTCCACTACGTATTATTGTTCATAGCTTCAGGACGCCTTTCTATTCTCTGTATTCGTTCTGCACCAGAACGTTTTCATCATTCATTTGTCACAGAACCGGAACAGATCATCTTCCCAAACTTATTCAGCGGGTACGGAAACACCTTCTACCAGCTCATCCAGTGCTGCCTGGATACCAGCTTCATCATCAGCCTTCAGCTGACCCTGAGCTACTTTCTCACCGAAGGTAGCAGCGGGATCCCAGTACTTACCACCAACAATCTGAACTACACCATAAGCGGACTGCTCAGACAGAGCTGCAATAGCGGTATTGGAAGAAACTTCCTCGGAACCTGCTACGTTGATATTGGAAGGTCCGATCTCTCTCTCTGCGAAACGTACTGCCTGGTTGTCTTCGTTGGTGATCCAGTCAGCCAGCAGAGTTGCCCATCCTGCATTTGCAGAATACTTGTTAACACCTACCAGTTTGAAGCCTGCTACAGAGCCCTGCTGGATCTGCTTGTCGCCACAGGTATAGGTAGGAAGCTTGGTAGCTGCGTAGCCATCACCAAAAGCGGTCTGAGCTGCGGTTGCATCCCAGGTACCGGAAACTACTGCACACAGATCACCGGAAGCGATCTGGTTAGATACGTCACCATCAGCGATCGGAAGGAATGCGCTGTTGCCGGTGATGTTCAGCATAGCCTGTACCACCTGTACACCGGTAACGCCATCAGCGCTGGTGCCGTTCCAGTCCATAGCAGTGCTGCCGTCATCATTCAGTGCGGTAGTGAAGCCTGCACCATAGAAGAAGGAAGCGTTATACCAACCGGAAGCAAGAGTCATACCAACCTTCTTGCCAGCCTTATCAGCTGCTGCAAGTAAGGTATCCCAGCTCTGTGCATCTTCGGGAGTTACTAAAGTGGAATTGTAATATAAGAAATAACCGTTATCAGCACTCATAGGGAATGCATACAGTGTGCCGTCCTTGGTTGCTGCATCTACAGAACCGGGAGCATTTGCGCTCTTAACATCAGCTACGCTCTTGCCTGCATAAGCTTCCAGAGCTGCATCCATTTCATCAACGGACTGCAGGGCACCTGCATTTACCAGATCGATCAGCTGATCAGATGCGAAAGCATACACATCAGCAGCAGCCTCAATATCGGCTAAAACAGTATCCTTAGCTGTGGACTCGGATTCGGTACCAAGCTGGATATCGAAGTTTGCATAATCTGCATAATGCTCCTTGAAGGAATCGATCATGCCCTGTAACATGGTCTGATCTTCCTCAGCACCCCAGATTCTCAGGGTAACGTCCTGCTTCTCAGCGGGAGCGGTCTGCTGTGCAGCCTCGGTGGTGGTTGCTGCTGCAGAAGTTGCTGTGGTATCTGTTCCGGCATTTGCAGAAGCATCAGAGTTTCCACAAGCTACCAGAGAGAATGCCATAGTCAGTGACATTGCTAAAGCGACTAACTTTTTCATTTTGTTATCCTCCTGTTTTGTTTTGCAAGTTTGTGCGTATTGCGCAACCGCTTGTCTACAATAATAGTTTAGCAACATTTCCTTATGTTGTCAATTTATAATAATGACTGATATTGAGATCTAAAATTGTGCACTTTGTACAAGTGCGTTTTGAAACCATTGATTTTACTGGGTTTTCTGTATATCCAATTTCTTCAAAAATTCAATTTTTACCCTTGTATTTTGAAGTTTTTTTGGAAAACGTTTTTCTAAATTATGTCTTGTCATTTCAAGATCAGCCCTTCGTGGACTCTTTCAGGATGATTTCATAGTCCAGAAGTGTCTTGTCCGGAACCGTTTTCCCGTGAATCATGTCCAGCAGCACCTGGCAGGATCTTCTGCCCAGCTCTGTGATATTGAATTTCAGCGAGGTTATGGTAATCGGATAATTTTCCAGAATACGACTGTAATGGCAGGATGCCACTTTCATCTGATCCGGGATCCGCACACCCATGTGAGAAAGCTTTCTTACCACCTCATCGCAGATGTAGTCATCCTGGCACAAAATACACTCCACACCGCTCTTTTTCAGCTCTTCCACGGCCTTTTCCACCATAGCCTTGCTGCTCAAGTCCGTGTAGACCAGATCCGGATTCAGCTTGCGTTTGCCTTTGCGGTAAGCTTCCTCATAGCCCTGATATCTGCAACGGTTGACCATCTGATCCATATCACTGCCCAGATATGCAATATTCTGTATGCCCTTGGCAAACAGTACCGTCACCAGTTCTCTGCAGGCTCCCACATTGTCGTGGTCCACCTGTACCACATCATCGTCAGGGATTTTTCCCACTGCAACGAAAGGAATCTGCTTCTGTTTCAGGAATTTTACATATTTATCGTTCTCATAGGTCCTGGTAAGGATCATTCCGTCCACTTTCCGGTTTTTGATCAGCCGCTCCAGCGGTCTGGTATCGTTTCCATTCGTCGTCACCACGATAATATCGTAGTCATTGGCCTGCGCCACCTCTTCCACACCGTACATACAGGTATGGAAAAAGGGGATATCCACCAGGGTATTGACCTCCGGCAGGATAATTGCGATATTATTGGTCCTGGACTGTGCCAGGCTCTGTGCTGCCGCATTGGGATAAAAGCCATGTTCTTCTATGTAGTCGAGAATCCGGTCTCTGGTAGCGGCCCCAATACGGCCTTTCCCTGAGATTGCCCTGGAAACCGTGCTGGCAGACACCCCCAGTTCTCTCGCTACATCATGAATCGTCATCGCCTTGTCATTCTCTGAATGATTGTTCATATCAAGTCACGCCTTTCCGTGACCTGCAATCCTTGGATTGCAGACACACTATTCTCCCCATCCTTTGCGCAATCCGTTTTTTTCATATCATTTTATTGCCATTTTATGCGCAAACGATTGTTCATGTTTATAGTAGCATCTTAAGATGTGGCTTTCAATGCACCTTTTTACACAAATTCCCTTTTTATTTCTATACAATAGTTACAAAAGGGCAGGTTTTTCTGAAGTTATTTAAGCTATTTTGCAAGGATCCGCTTCCGGAACTGTTTCCATTTTTTCTAATTGTGCTGATTTTCAGGAAAGCTATCCGCCACGCACAGTTTCCCATATCCCACCCGGTCATTGGGGTATTCTGTCTCTCCCCGCAGGGGTCTTGCGCCTTTTCTGAGACAGGCTTTGACCTTTTCTCCGTAGAGGAAGGGATCATTCCCCTGCACGATCCCCCATTCCATCAAAAGCGCTGCCGCACCACTAACAATGGGCGCTGCGAAGGAGGTGCCGGTCACGGGAGTAAAACTGCCGTAGACATTCGGAGCCTGGATATTCACACCGGGAGCCACAAGATCCGGCTTGGTCAGTCCCGCAGCAGCCACACCAATGGTTCTTGTGCTATCCGCATAGCCTCTGCCGGAGAAATCGGCATAGGTATCATAGACCTGGTCATAGGCTCCCACGGTGATCACCTTGGCTGCGGTAGACGGAATGGTCAGTGTCACCTGGGGTGTGGCACGGTAGAATCCGGTACTCTCCCCGATTCCGCTTCCCGCTGGGAGATACAGATAATATTGTCCTGTCACGGTCACTACCGGTTCCAGCCGGATTGTCCAGATCCCTGCATTGATGTAGCTTCCCTCTGCCGGGATCATGTCCAGATAGATTTCCTGTGCCACCGCATAGGGCAGAGGCTCTCCCAGATAAACCAGTATTCTAGTCTGTTCCAATTCCAGCGTGTATTTTCCTCCCTGGATATTTGTGGACAATTCTGCTTTCTCACCTCCCGGGGCCTGCAGTCTTATCCGGAACACATCGCTGTAATTTTTCCATAGCTGTATGTTCAGGTTTCTCTCATAATTGCCCACAGCCAGTTCCACGCGGCCGTCCCTTGTTATATTGCCGGCAAAATGTCCTCTGGCGGCTCCTTCGTTGCCGCTGCCCACGCATATCACCGTCCTGCCGATCTCCGAAGCATTGTCCAGGAACCTCTCCAGCAGAGAACTTCCATCGTGGGAACCGTAGCTGTTGCCGAAGCTCAAATTGATGACAAGAGGCATATTTAACTGTCTGGCTTTCCGCAGCGCATAAGTAACGCCTCTCATAATCTCCGTGGTCCGGGGAAAACCTTCCTCCCTGGGAAGTCCCAGTTTCACGATGATCAGTTCCGCCTCCGGGGCTGCCCCGGTATAGAGACCGTCCGCACTTCTCCCGGCGGCAATCCCTGCCACTGCCGTTCCGTGGCCGGTCAGATCCCTGCTGGGGATCAGGCCGTACCGTTCCAGAACACTGCTGTTCAGTGCCCGGTTGATTTCCTCCTCCGTATATTCAGTCCCGATGGGAAATCCATCCGGTGTCCTCCCATATCCCGTATCGCCCGTTTCCTCCGGCGCTATCTGATTCTGTGGCAATGTCGGATTCCGCAGCGTCTCCTGCTCCCGTGATGCGGCCTGCTTTCCCGGAATTGTCTGATCCCATGGTATCGTCTGATCCCATAGATACCGTATCCTCGTACTGCCATCTGCCTTGCGGAACACCTCCAGATCCCAGGTGATCCCGGAATCCAATACAGCCAAAAGAACGCCCCTTCCATTCAGAAAAGGCGTTCTTCTTGTCACCGGTGGAAAGCAGGATGCGCCGTCCGGATCTGTCTGCTGATAGTAAAACCGCTTAGGCTTCTCCACATACTCGATCTCCGGAGTCTCCGATACGGTATCTACCAGTGTCTCCGGTACCGTAAGGATCGCATATCCGGCAATCAGCTCTTCCACCACAATATTCTGTTCCCGCAGTCCGTCCAGACTGCCATGATATTTTACGATCAGCTCCCAGCTGCGACTCTCCGCACTGTAACCGACATTCAGACTTTCCGTCTGTTCCCGTTCTTCCTCCGGGGTCTCCAATGCAAGATTCAGGATGTTTTCCAGTTTCTGGTCCATGGGCACTCCCCATTACTTCCGCTTCTTACATCTTATGTCCCATGTGGGAAATCATTCCGGAAAAGTCAGGTCTTACGCCTCTTTCGGAATCTGTCCATCCACATGAAGGATATGGTTAATCAGCCAGTCCGTCAGGTAGTTCAGAATATCCATGATCTGCTCATCCTGATTCCCTTCATCTTTCTCATGCTGATCAATAAATTCATCCAGTTTCTTGATAAATTCCTGATGCTGGATCTTCTGGGTAAAAATCTTTTTGTACTGGATGGATTCCATATACGCTTCTTCATCTGAAAAATGTTTTACGGTATAATCACGCAGTTTTTCCAGAATTGCATCAATCTTGTCATACTTGTCCGGTGTAAACTCTTCCTGCAGCAGTTCGTATGCTTCACTGGCATAGTCAAACAACTGTTTATGCTCCTGATCGATCATGTCAATTCCAATATAGTATTCCGGTTTCATTTCAAACATAACTTCAGCCTTCTTTCGTATCTTTTTTGTATCTTTTCCTGTATCCTAAATATGCACTTTTCGTGCAGAACTTTCAAGTGCTTCCACGCTTTTTATACTTTTTTAAGAATTCCCGCTGCCAAAATCATTCGCCCCAGAATTCCTTCAGCGCCCGGACCGCATATTCCGTATCCTTCATACCTGCTGTCTCCACAGCGGAATGCATGGCCAGCTGAGGCAGTCCGATATCCACGCTGGACACTGATACATGTGCGGTGGAAATATTGCCGAGAGTGGAACCTCCCGCAATGTCGGAGCGGTTGGCATAAGTCTGGTAAGGTACCTTCGCCCGTTCGCAGTAATCCTTCATCTTTGCTGCCGAAATACCGTCAGTGGTGTATTTCTGGCTGCCATGATATTTAATGACGATTCCGCCGTTTAGATACGGGCGGTTGGCAGGATCTGCTTTTTCGGGATGGTTGGGATGTACCGCATGGGCATTATCCGCAGAGATCAGGAAGCTGTCTGCCACCCAGCGCAGATAGCTGCTGTGATCCGCCTGCAATCCTTCCGCGATCCGCTGTAAAATATCTTCCAGAAAAGTGGAATCTGCACCCTGTCTGGTACCGCTTCCCACCTCTTCATTATCGAACACCGCACAGACATTGATATACTCTGCCGGAGTACTCTCCGTAAATGCTTTCGTCAGGGCAAAAGCGCTCTGCAGATCATCCAGTCTGGGAGACAACACGAATTCTCCCTTTGCTCCTATCATTTTTCCTTCCTGTCTGGTGTACAGGAACAGGTCTTCTCCGAGAATCGTCTCAGCATCCACGCCTGCCGCTTCTGCTGCCAGCGCTGCCAGTGTGGGCTTCTCTACTGTTTCCGGCTGTTCCTCCGCATTCTCCGATGCGGTCTGTGCATCGTATGTAGTATGTGTATCATATTCGTCAAATGATACGTCCGCAAGCAAAGGCAGCAGATCCACCTGGGGATTGTACTCCACACCCTTGTTCATTTCCCGGTTCATATGGATGGCCACATTGGGGATCACACAGAGATCTCTGTCGATATTCACCAGTCTGCCCTCGATACCGTTCCCGTTCTTCACAGCCAGTCTGCCAGCGACGGAGAGTGGTCTGTCCAACCAGGTGGACAAGATCATGCCGCCGTATTTTTCGGTGTTCAGACGCAGATAATGCTCCTCCACGGTCAATTCCGGCTTCTCTTTGATCTTAAAGCAGGGGGAATCACTGTGGGCTGCTGCCATATGAAAGCCCCTGATGCCGACCTCCTTTTCCGGAATCACAAACGCAATAACGGAAGAATCATTGCGCTCCGTATAATACCGTCCGCCCTTTTCCAGTTTCCATTCTTCCTTTTCCTGTAACTGCTGAAAGCCTGCTGCCTCCAGCATCCTTCCGATATTGGCCACTGCATGAAAACAGGTAGGACTTATTCTTATAAATTCCAGCATCTCCTGTGCTGTCTTCCGAAAATCATTCATTCTGTTCACTTCATCCTTTCCCGGGCCGTCTGTCTGCCTGCGCTGTTCGTGCCCGGAACCATTAGCGTTCCGCACGCATGGGATTATTGAGGAAATCCTCATAAGTCAGACGGATACCTTCTTCCAGCTCCGTCGTATAATGGTAGCCCAGGCTTTCCAGTTTGCTGACATCCAGAAGCTTTCTGGGAGTTCCATCCGGCTTGCTGGGATCCCATTTGATCTCCCCAGTATAACCTACTACCTTCGCTACCAGTTCCGTCAGTTCCCGGATGGTCAGTTCCTTGCCGGTTCCCAGATTCACTGTCTCATCGCCGCTGTAGGTATTCATCAGATACACGCAGGCATCTGCCAGATCATCCACATAGAGAAATTCCCGCAGTGGGGTTCCTGTTCCCCAGCAGACTACTTCCTTCGCGCCGGATACTTTTGCCTCATGGAAGCGGCGGATCAGCGCCGGAAGCACATGGCTGTGGGTGGGATGATAATTGTCGTTGGGCCCGTACAGATTCGTGGGCATGACACTGATATAATCGGTTCCGTACTGTCTGTTCAGGAACTCGCAGTATTTCAGTCCGGAGATCTTCGCCAGTGCATATGCCTCATTGGTTTTCTCCAGCTCAGAAGTCAACAGGCAGCTCTCCTTCATAGGCTGCGGTGCCATACGGGGATAGATACAGCTGCTGCCCAAAAACATCAGCTTCTTGCAGTTGTTCTGCCATGCCGCATGGATCACATTCATCTCCAGGATCATATTTTCATACATGAAATCCGCCAGTGCCTCACTGTTGGCCATGATGCCGCCCACCTTGGCTGCGGCCAGGAACACATAGTCCGGCTTCTCCCTGGAAAAGAATTCCTCCACGGCAACCTGTCTGCACAGATCCAGTTCCTTATGGCTGCGGGTGATGATATTGGTATATCCGTTTCTCTGGAGTGCTCTACAAATAGCACTTCCTACCATACCCTTGTGGCCGGCTACATATATTTTTGCGTCTTTTTCCATGATATTACAGTACTTCCTCTCTTTATTTCTCCTGTTATTCCGCGGTTTCCTTCAACACTACCGCTTCAGCCTTTGCCAGCTTCAGATCGTGCTCTGCCATCAGACGGCACAGTTCCTCGTAGCTGGTTCTCTGGGGATTCCATCCCAGCACCGTGCGGGCCTTCGTCGGATCTCCCCACAGATTGACCACATCCGTGGGACGGTAAAAGGCCTCGCTGACCTCCACCACCACCTTGCCGTTGGCCTTGTTGATTCCTTTTTCATGGATACCGCTGCCCTGCCATTCCAGTTCGATTCCCACATAATGGAATGCCAGTGTGGTAAATTCTCTTACGGTATGCTGTACACCGGTGGCAATAACGAAGTCCTCCGGCTTGTCATGCTGCAGCATCAGCCACATGCATTCCACATAGTCCTTCGCATAGCCCCAGTCTCTCTTGGAATCCAGATTGCCCAGATAGAGTTTATCCTGGATACCGCAGGCGATTCTGCCGGCTGCCAGTGTGATCTTACGAGTAACGAAAGTCTCTCCCCGGCGCTCGGATTCATGGTTGAACAGAATGCCGTTGACTGCGAACATATGATACGCTTCTCTGTATTCCTTCACGATCCAGAAGCCGTACTGTTTTGCCACCGCATAGGGGCTGTAGGGATGGAACGGGGTGTTCTCATTCTGAGGCACTTCTTCCACTCGGCCATAGAGTTCGGATGTGGATGCCTGATAAATACGGCAGGTCTCGGCCAGTCCCACCATACGCACAGCCTCCAGAATCCGCAGCACGCCCAGTGCATCTACATCTCCGGCATATTCCGGTGCCTCAAAGCTTACCTGTACATGGCTCTGGGCGCCCAGATTGTAGATTTCATCCGGTCTGACTTCTCCGATGATACGTACCAGACTGGTAGAATCCGTCATATCTCCACCGTGGAGAACGATCTTATCCTCCCGGATCAGATGGTCGATACGACCGGTATTGCTGATGGAAGATCTGCGGATCAGTCCATGCACTTCATATCCTTTTTCCAGCAGGAACTCTGCCAGATAAGAGCCGTCCTGTCCGGTAATTCCTGTAATTAATGCTTTTTTCATTCTTTGTCCTCGTCTTTCTCTTCAGCTGCTTACGGCTGAAATACAATAGCGTGGGCGCAGGCATCTGCCTTATCCTGTCCACAGAATACACCGGCGATCGCCAGTCCGAAGGGGATGGAAGTCCCCATTCCGCGGGAAGTGATCACGTTACCGTTCACTTCCACGGGGCCTGCAGTCACAGCCGCACCTTCCAGATGATCCTCGAAGCAGGGATAGGCGCATGCTCTCTTTCCCTTCAGGATTCCTCTGTGTCCGAAGATACTGGGAGCCGCACAGATTGCCGCAATGTATTTTCCCGATGCATAAAAAGCATCGATCTGCTGCATCAGGGGCTCACAGGCCTCCAGATTCTTCGTTCCCTGTCCGCCACCGGGCAATACCAGACAATCATATTCCTCAAAATTCACCTGGGACAATGTCATATCCGCAGTCACCGGAATCTTATGTGATCCCATCACCTGTTTTTCTTCCGTAATGGACACCATATCAATGGTCAGTCCACATCTGCGGCAGATATCCACTACCGTCAGACCTTCTATTTCCTCAAACCCATTTGCCAGAAAAATCGCTATCTTACTCATGGTTTTCCCTCGCTTTCCGTTTTGTTTTCTGTCTCATTTGCAAGTCATATACTCTGACTTTGCACAGTTATGATTAGTATACACAATTTGGAAGCGTAATTCAATTCCCAGGGGCAGATATTTGCAGATTTCACTGTATTTTCAAGGAAAATCATGTTATACTAAAGAAGTGTTTTTAAGTCTTAATTACAGAAGCGAGGCATTAGTATTATGGAAATCGAGCGAAAGTTTACCCTGAAATCCTTACCCGACAATCTGGAAAGCTATCCTTCTCATCATATCGAGCAGGTATATCTGAATTATAATCCTGTGGTCAGAGCCAGAAAACAGGATGATGAATATTATCTCACTTACAAAGGCAGCGGCATGATGGCCAGAGATGAGAGCAATCTTCCGCTGAACGAGGCATCTTATTATCATTTACGGGAAAAAGCCGATGGCAGCGTAATCTCCAAAAGACGCTATCTGATCCCTCTGGAGCATCCCGGATTCAAAGAAGGCTTTCCCACTCCTCCGGCAGATTATTCCCTGACCATCGAGCTGGATGTTTTTGATGCCCCCTTCGCCCCTCTGATCATGGCAGAAGTGGAGTTTGGAAGTAAAGAAGCAGCAGAGGCTTTCGTCCCTCCCGCATGGTTTGACAAAGATGTCACCTACTGCAAGGAATACCACAATTCCTATCTGGCTCTGGAGCTGCATCACGCTCCGGAAAATTCCTAAAATGTAACTGCAGTCATTCAAAATGCACGGTAATTCCCCATCGGGAATCCCGTGCATTTTATTTTTTCTGTCTATACCACTGTAAAACAGCGGATACTTTCTTTCAACTGTCCCACTGCACCGGTCAGATCATCCACCGCATAGGAAATATCCTTCATCTCCTGCTGTAATCCCCGGTTGTTGTTCTTTACCACCGCCAGCTTTTCCGTACTGTCCTCCACGGTTGCTTCCATCTGTGAGTTAGCACTATTGACATTCTGCAGTACCGACAACAGTTCATCGATCTTCTGTCGGAATTCATTCATCATCTCATCCACATGATCCGCAGCCTCATGATAATTTGTGCCCGTATCCTCCAGAGCATCGTAATCTCTCATGACTCTGGTATTCATAAAATCCAAAAGTTTTGTAGCATTTTCGGAAAGTTCTTCCACGCTTTCCACTACCCGGTTACTTATCTCCTGGATATTATTGGCTGACTCTCTGGAGCTGTCTGCGAGCTTGCGGATCTCCTCCGCCACGACTGCGAATCCCCGGCCTGCTTCTCCTGCTCTGGCAGCCTCGATAGACGCATTCAGTGCCAGCAGATTCGTTGTTCCAGCAATTCCCAGGATTTCTTCCGTCAATTCCGTGATCTTGTGGATCTGCCTGCTGTTGGCGATGGACTCCGTCATTGCCGTGTCGATCTCCTTCATCACCCGGGTTGCCTCCTGCTTACTCGCCACCGCCGTTGCCTTCATTTTTCCGGCCCTATCCTTGATATCCGCCGCATAATTGCGTCCATCCTGTGCCACCTCCAGCATGTTCTCCACCGTGGTATCCAGCACCCCGGTATCCTGTTGCACCCCTCCGATAGCCTCCGTGACAGACTGCATGCCACCAGCCATCACTCCCAGCTTCTGGGTGGTGTCCTCCGCGGTGGCATTTACCTTTTCCACATTGGAGATAATACCGGTCTGTTTTTCCTCCATATGTCCGCAACTCTCGGTAATCGCCCTTATGATGGTCTGCATCTGCGCCACCAGATCATTGATGGCCATGGATAATCTGCCGACTTCATCCCCCGATTTCACCCGGATCCGTCTGGTGATGTCACCTCTGTTATTGCGAATGCCCTCCACCAGTTCATCCACCTGCCTCGTAGCATATTTCACCGGACCGATGACCCAGATCCGCAATCCCAGCATGATCACCACGACTACTGCAAGCAGTACCAGACTTGCCACCGCCACGATCATGGGCACTCTGGCCGCACTCTGCTCCATCTGTCCCTGTGCCTGTGCCATCTGCTCTCCGGTGATCTCCAGCATCTGATTCATATAGCTTTCAATATGTTCATTGAACATCGGCAGATTCGATGTGGCAGACACATAGGCCTGCGTCTTATTCTCTGCACTGGTGACCAGCAGACTCTCCACGGTCTTTTTGTATTTTGCCAGTTCCGCAGAAGCACTGTCAAACGCCTCTCTCCGGGCATCCCCCTCAGACAGCAGTCCTTCGAACTCCGTCATCTGTTGTTCCATATCAGTGATCTCCTGCAGGATCTTATCCGACAAATTTTCCATTGTCACACTGTTGGTGGTCATGACATGGGTCAACACCTGCCCGTTAATGTAAGTAAACTGTCTGGAAAGCTCCGAGATTTTCTCCTGTTCAGCCACCTGACCGGCCACGATTTCATCGTTGGTTACAATGACCGATTGCAACGTCTGCACCAGCACTCCCATACAGCTGAGTGCAGTAACTGCCAGCAGCAGTAAAAGTGCCACGATCTTGACTCCGATCCCGACTCCTTTTTTCTGCTTTCCTTCCCGCTTCTTCCGTTCTTTTCCCTTATTCATGCTCTTCTCCTCCCAATACCATCAAAAGGGCCTGCAGCGCATATGCACCGGGCCCTTTTGATTAGATATGTAGAAATTAATTCTTGGCAATTAATTTTCCACCACGTTTGGATACAACATCGAAGATAACTGCTGCCAGAAGTACCAGACCCTTGACTACCTTCTGCATATTCTGATCGACACCCATCAGAGACATACCCAGGTTAATAACACCCATCAGTACAGCACCTACGATAACTCCGGGTACAGTTCCGGTTCCGCCGTATGCGGAAGCACCGCCGATGAAGCAGGAACCGATGGCATCCATTTCATAGTTCTGTCCGTATGTCGGCTGTGCGGAAGTCATACGTGCAATGGTTACCATACCAGCTAACGCTGCCAGGAATCCCATGTTCATATAAGCCAGGAAATAAACCTTGTTGGTATTGATACCGGATAATTTGGTGGCCTTCTCATTACCGCCCACTGCGTAGAAATAACGTCCTACAGTCGTGTTGGAAGTGATGTAACCGTATACCATGATAACAATCAGTACCCAGATCAATACGCTGGGAATACCTTTGTGCTGTGCCAGACGATAGCTGAATGCCAGGATCACTACAGCGATCACTACGATTTTGCCGATCGTGGAACCCATGCTGGGAGCTTCGTATCCTTTTTTCACCTTGTCGGCTCTATTCTTCAGCTGTAACACTGCAAAGATCACTGCAGCGATCACACCGGCAAATACACAGGTCAGATTGATGGGACCATTACCGAAGAAATCGGGAATATAACAGTCAGCACCGCCACCGAACAGATTTACGAATGTAGTGCAGTCCTTAATGGATACGGTCATACCCTGCAGGACTACGTTGCTTAATCCTCGAAAAGCCAGCATGCCGGCCAATGTCACGATGAAAGGCGGGATTCTCACATAAGCGATCCAGAAACCCTGGAAAGCACCGATCAGTGTACCGATAACAAACATGATCAGAATAGCCAGCCACATGTTCATTTTCATGTTGACCATGAGTACCGCTCCGATGGCACCGACGAAACATACAACAGATCCAACGGACAGATCGATGTTACCGCCGGTCAGGATACATAACAGCATACCGGTTGCCAGAATAAACACATATGCGTTCTGCGAGATCAGACTGCTGACATTCATGGGAAGCAGGATTGCTCCTCCGGTTCTCCATGCAAAAAATGCCGTAACCACGATCAGTACGAGGATCATGGTATATCTTTTTATAAAATCGAGGCCCTTTGTTTTATTCATGCCAATGCTCCTTTCTTACCGGCTGATAATATCTTGGACATGATAAGCTCCTGTGTTGCCTCACTGCCCGCCAGTTCTCCTACTATTTTTCCTTCGTTCATTACATAGATCCGGTCGCACATGCCAAGAATCTCAGGCAGCTCCGAGGAGATCATGATAACCGATTTTCCTTCTGCCACCAGTTGGTTAATGATGCAGTAGATTTCGTATTTTGCACCAACATCAATACCTCTCGTCGGCTCATCCAGGATCAGGATATCCGGATCTGTGAACATCCATTTTGCCAAAAGTACCTTCTGTTGATTACCGCCGCTTAAGTTTCCTACATTCTGCTCCACAGTTGGACATTTCGTATTCAGTTTGTTCTTATAGTCTACCGCCACATTGTACTCTTTGTCTTTATCAATAACAGTATGTCTGCTGATGGCATCCAGATTTGCCAGAGTTGTATTAATCTTGATCGGGTTACTCAGAATCAGTCCGTTGCCCTTTCGATCTTCCGTCACATATGCCAGATGATTTTTGATGGCTTCCTGTACAGTATTCAGCTGTACTTTTTTGCCGTTGATATACAGTTCGCCGCTGATGTTGGAACCATAACTTTTGCCGAACAGGCTCATGGCCAGTTCCGTTCGTCCCGCACCCATCAGGCCGGAAATTCCCACTACTTCACCTTTTTTCACATTAAGATTGACATTATCCACCACCTTACGGTCAGAATACAGTGGATGATGCACGGTCCAATTTTTGACCTCCATCAGGACCTCTCCGATCTTCGGCTCTCTCTTCGGGAATCGGTCGGCGATCTCTCTTCCTACCATTCCTTTGATGATCCGGCTCTCGGTAATATCATCTTTTCCCTTCACAAGCGTTTCGATGGTAGATCCGTCACGAATGACGGTGATCTTATCTGCCACATAAGAAATCTCATTCAGCTTATGAGAGATGATGATGGATGTCATTCCCTTTTTCTTGAGTTCCAGCATCAGATCCAACAGTGCCTTGGAATCCGTCTCATTCAGAGAGGCAGTAGGCTCATCCAGGATCAGAAGTTTTGCGTTCTTGGCCAGTGCCTTCGCAATCTCTACCAGCTGCTGTTTTCCTACGCCAATATCCTTTATCAATGTCTGGGGGCCTTCCTTCAGGCCTACGGTCTTCAAAAGTTCTGCCGCCCTGGCATTGGTTTCATTCCAGTTGATTTTGTACTTATGTCCCCGTTCATTGCCCAGAAACATATTTTCCCCGATCGTCATATAGGGAATCAGTGCAAGCTCCTGATGAATGATTACGATACCCTTTTCCTCACTGTCCTTGATCTTATCAAATTTGCAGACCTCACCGTCATAGATGATGTCCCCTTCGTAAGACCCATACGGATAAATACCGCTCAATACATTCATCAATGTGGACTTTCCTGCGCCGTTTTCGCCTACAAGTGCGTGGATCTCTCCCTCTTCCACCTGCAGGTTTACATTGTCAAGTGCTTTTACACCGGGGAATGTTTTGGTTATATTTTTCATTTCCAATAAGATTTTTGCCAATGGTATTCCTCCCAAGTCTTATTTCCACATTATCTAATCAAACCGTTCTATTTTGCTTTCCCATGAATACAGCAGGCGGGAAACGCCCGCCTGCCGTAAGGATCCCGCAGGATCCATATTATTTTACAAAATTACTGTAAATCTGCTTCTGTGTAGTAACCGGAATCGATGAGCAGCTCTTTGTAGTTGCTTGCATCAGCGAATACGGGCTCGCACAGGTAAGAAGGAATGACACCAGTACCATTGTCATAGGTTGTGGTATCGTTGACAGGTGCTTCGCCGCCCTTCATGACTGCGTCTACCATCTCTACTACCTTGGATGCCAGAGTACGGGTATCCTTGAAGATGGACATGGACTGTTTGCCGGAGATCATATTCTTAACGTTGGGCTTATCGCAGTCCTGACCGGTAATGATAGGCCACTCGCCGGTGTAGTTAGCTTCCAGAGAGTTAGTTACACCCAGTGCAGTGGAGTCGTTGGAGCACAGAACGGCATCCAGCTTGGTTCCGTCTGCATAGTTAGCGGAAATGATAGCGTCCATTCTGGACTGTGCGGTCTCAGTAGACCAGTTAGCGGTTGCAACGGTTTCGAAATCGGTCTGTCCGGATTTTACTACCAGCTTACCTGCGTCAATGTAGGGCTGCAGCACATCCATGGCACCGCCGAAGAAGAATCTTGCGTTGTTGTCACCGGGATCACCGGTTACCAGCTCGATATTGAAAGGTCCTGCTGCATTGTCCAGATCCAACTGATCTCTGATGTATTCACCCTGTTTCGTACCTACCATGTAGTTATCGAAGGTTGCGTAATAAGTAACTGCATCGGAGTTCATGATCAAACGGTCATATGCGATAACCGGAATGTCTTTTTCCTTTGCCTGCTCCAGAACGGTTCCAAGAGAGTCACCGTCGATGGATGCGATGACCAGAAGTTCGCAGCCGGAGTTGATCATATTCTCGATCTGGGATACCTGTGTGGGAATATCGTTAGATGCGTACTGCAGATCTACATCATAGCCCGCTGCCTCCAGCTGAGCCTGCATGTTGGTACCATCCTGATTCCATCTCTGCAGATCCTTGGTGGGCATTGCTACACCGATCTTACCGCCGCCTGTTGCACCAGAAGTCTCTGTCTTTGCTTCTGCGGAAGTCTCCGTCTTTGCTTCTGCGGAAGTCTCCGTCTTATTGTCCGTTGCCGGTGTGGTTGCCTGCTGTCCCCCATTGGATCCACATCCTGCAAGCATTGTAACAGCCATGGCTGTTGCCAGAAGTGTGCTTAATAATTTCTTCCTCATAAAAAGTAACCTCCCTTGTTTGGTTTGTTTTTGTTGACAAGTAGAGAATATCACAAATCCTATAGCATGATTTTACGACCTTCTGCACTTTTCCATCCTCTCTCCTGACAAAATCAAGGCTGTGCTAGCAATATCTTGTCTGCCGGCACAGCCTTGTCACCAAATTTTTCCTATTGTGTTTTTAGAATCTATCTCTTTTCCCCATTTTCAAAGTAAATCCAATATTATTTGGGCATTTCCGAGGGAATGTTCAGATAAACATCCTCTTTTAAGTGAAATCCGCTTCCGATGATCACATCATTCATATTGTTTTTATCCACACTGATCGGTTCCAGACCAATGTACGGAACTTCATATTTTCCATTCTCTATGGTTACCGTATCTCCTTCCGGCAACGGCTCTCCCTTTGCCAGAAGCACCGCACACTCCGCTGCCTTCTGCGACATTTTTTCCACCGGTTTGTAGACCGTCATGACCTGTGTCCCCTCGACAATGCGCTGGCACGCTTCCAGGTCGGCATCCTGCCCCACTACCATAATATCTCCTGCCAGTCTCTTTTCTTTCAGGGCATGTACCACTTTGCTTGCAAGATCATCATTGCCGCACATAATGGCATCCGCTTCCGAGACAATATCCATATGATCATAGATATACGTCCCCGCCAGTTCTGCTTTCCAACCATCCGCATGCATAGAATCTAAGATCGTCACCTGATTGTCCTCCATGACCTTGCGAAAGCCCTTTTCCACCATAGCAACGTTGCTGTCCACGGCAGAGCCTCCCAGCATCAGCACATTTCCGCCGGCCAGACCGTTTTCCACCAGTGCCTCTCCCATCATGGTACCTACTCTTTCGTTGTCAAACGATATATACAGGTCAATATCTGTATTCTGCAGCAGTCTGTCATAAGCAATGATCTTAATGCCGGCATCTTTCGCCCTCTGCACTTCCTCTGTTAATCCTTTGGAGTCAATGCATATCACAACGATCACGTCCATTCCTTTGTCGATGAAGTAATTGATCTGCTTTTTCTGCTGCTCCAGATCACCGTTCGCATTCTGGACATTCACTTCCGCTCCCAACTCCTTTGCCGTTGAGACGAAAATGTCACGATCCCTCTGCCATCTTTCAATGACAAAAGAATCAAAGCTCATGCCGATCTGAATTTTATCATTTTCCGCGACTTCTCCCTGATCTTTTCCGGTTTCCAGATTTCCGCAGGCACAAAGCAATAACATCATCCCCAGAAGCCACGCAACACATATCCGTCTCTTTTTCTTATACACTGCCCTGTTCCTTTCCCTTTCCCCGGTTTTCCTTATACTCTGTCGGCGTCACACCCACATTTTTCTTAAAACTGCGGCTGAAATAGTTGGGATCCGAATATCCGGTTTTGGCACAGATTTCCTTCATGGAGCACTCCGTCGTCTGCAGTAGTTCCTTTGCCTTGTCCATCCTTAAATTGGTCAGGTACTCGATAAAGTTTTCCCCGGTAGTTTCTTTGAATAGTTTACTGAAATAATACGGGCTGATATTTACCTCTCTGGATACATCATCCAGGGAAATATCTTTGTGATAGTTATTCTTAATATAATTCTTTGCTGTCTCGATAATACTGCCCGACTTTTCTTCCCTTTTATTCAGAACATTCCGGCAGGCTTCCTTCACTTTTTCCAGGAACCATGTTTTCATGGCCGCCGGTTCCGCCATTTCCATCACCTGCGGCAGATACTCCGCACGGGAATTGAGCTGATAGATCATACCGCCTTTTTCATAGGCAATGTGCTCTGACCACAGGGCAAATTCCAGCACCTTAAGCCTCACATTCATCAGATCGGAACCACTCTCCACCATCCAGTCAAAAAATGCCGATGCCGATGCGGAAGCATTGTCAATGTCGCCGTCCTCGACTTCCGCAAAAAGTTTTTTTTCCAGCTTCACCGGATAATTTCCACCGTATTCGCATTTGATCGGCAGGTCATCCACATGTGCCACACTGCCGGTGGTCGCCACCAGTGCATTCAGCGCCTCCGTATAAGATTCCGAAGCCATCAGAAAATCTTTCGGTTCTCCGATGCCGATGCGGAAGCTGATATCCGTTCTCTTGCGCAGATATCTGGTGAGTTCTCTGGCTTTTTCAATGAGTTCGATACGCTCATTATAGTCCATCACATCTTTCTCATAAGGTACCAGCACTGCCAGTTTGTTTGCCATGACGGTACCCACAATACAGTCAAAATTTTCTTTCAGACAGTCCCTGACCTCCTGATAATGCTTCTGCATTCTGACACTGCTTCCCACCGCATTCGTCATGTGGTTTCCCTGCTGTTCATCTCCGCATACCACAGCAATCATGTAGGCATATTGCAGCGTGATTCCTAAAATTGACCGGTAATTCTCAATATCCTCGCGGAAATGCTCCTGTAATAAAATATTGTGGATCAGACCGCTTTCAATAATCGGTACGACTGTCTCCAGTTTTTCCTTAATCAACAACTCATTTTTGCGTTTCAGGCGCTCTGCATCGATTCGCTCCATTGCCTTCTGCAATGCTGCAATGATCCGGGTCTTCTCCATCGGCTTGGTAATGTACTCCATGACTCCCAGTTTGATAGCTTCTTTCGCATAATCAAATTTGTCATAAGCTGACATTACGATAAACACTGTATGATTATTGCTTCTCCGGATCTCTTTCATAGCATCGATGCCGTTGATTCCCGGCATCTGGATATCCATGACCGCAACGTCCGGACGGAAGTTCTCTGCCAGTTCAATCACACTTCTGCCGGTCTTGGCATACTGCACCTCACAGGTATCCTTGAATTCTTTTTCGATGATGAATTTCAGGGAATCGATCACGATTCCTTCGTCATCCGCCAGCATGATCTTATACATCCGTCTTTTCCCTCTCTTTTATCGGAAGATACAGGATTACTTCCGTTCCTTGATTTTTCCCGTCACTTAAAATCGTCATTACATCTTCGTTTTGCGTGAAAAGTTTTAATCTTGCGATAATGTTCCCCATTGCAATACCATTGGAACCGCCGCCTGACTGCTCTTCGTGATAATTGCCGCCAAGTACTTTTTCTATCGTATCCCGGTCCATTCCGATGCCGTTATCCCGGATACTGATCCCCAGCGTATCTCCATCCACATGGTATACCTTCAGCCGGATCTTTCCCTCTCCGTTCATCTCTCTGATCCCGTGATTTACGGAATTTTCCACGATCGGCTGTAAGATCATGCTTGGCATGCAGCTGTCCAGCAGATCCTCCTCAATTTCTTTCCCATAATGGATATCCCCGGAAAAGCGGACATTCAGAATATAAATGTAATGATCCACCAGTTCCAGCTCTTCTCTGACCGTCACGATATCATTACTCTTTTTTACATTATAGCGGAAAAATTCCGCCACATTCTGTACATATTCATAGGTCCGGTCGGCGCCTTCCATCATGGCCAGCTGTGCTCCCGCATTTAACGTATTAAATAAGAAGTGGGGATTGATCTGCGCCTGCAGATACTTTAGCTGTGCATCCTTTAAGTGTGCTTCCATCAAAAGCTCTTTTTCCATTAAGGAACGCCGGATTTCCATGCTCTCGCGCAGGCTTTCCAGATACTGTCTGATACTGATAAGCATCTGGTTAAATGCTCCCGTTACCACGCCGATCTCATCCTCCGACTGTACTTGTAACAGTTCGGTATCAAAGTTTCCGCCCGCTACTTCGTCAGCGGTTACCGCCAGATCTTTTAACGGACTGATGATCTCCCCGGTAAACTTTACTACGATAGATACACTGACCACAATGACGATGGATAATGCAATCACACTGACCATTTCGAAATTACGGAAAGCAGCCGACAGACGGCTGTAGTTCTCGGAGTTGCTGCGGAACTGTTCGTTGTTCAGACTGTAAATATAGGTATTGATATATTCATACATCTGTGTCGCGTTCTCGTACCGGACGCGGTATTTCTCTACATTTCTCCCACGCTTTGCCTCAATCGTCTGACTTACGAGGTCCAGGTATTCTTCCGACATATGCCGGATACTGCGTTCCATTCTCTGAAAGGTGGCTCCCGTCACCTCATCGCTCATATCCTGCACCAGTTGGGAATATGTCTGTTCATTCCGGTAAAATTCCTCCAGAGAATCACTGGTCTTGGAATTCAGATAATCCGTCATACTGTCCTGCACCGCCATCAGTGCATCAGATACTTCGTTCAGCCGCAGATTCCCCTGATAGACCTTATCGATCTCCGAAGACATACTGTTGATTCCCAGTAGCAATATCACCGTCACTGCAAATACTACCAGATGCGCCAATACATAAATGCTGCTCATCTTCGCCTGAAGAGACAGCTGTCGAAATTTTTTCCTCATACGTACCTCACTCTGTCTCTTCCTGCGCTTCTAAATATTCACCCACGTTATTCTGATCAATAATTGTGACATCCGCCGTAAAATACTGGCTGGTATAGCCAAAACAATAGTACTCCTGCAAAGCATCCACGCAGAAAGCCCCCATCTGCTCCGTGTCTATCGAGATCGTTGCATTGACTACATTTCGCTCGATTGCTTTGAGTATCGTATCGGTATCATAATACCCTAAAATTGCGACCTCGCCCACGCAGTTGTAATCCACTACCGCCTGATAGACACAGGTAGTGCTCAGTTCGTTCAGGCAGATAATGATATCCGGCAGTTTTTCATTCATAAAAATATCCCGGATGGATTCCTCCACGGAAAAAGTATTCGTATCGTCCACGGTAATTAAAGAAAGTCCGATCTCCGGTCCCCGGATTTTCTCCTGTTCCAGTGCGTCCTGAATCCCGGAGCAGACAATATTTTGTGCCGAGTTCAGTGCATGGGCATTCACCAGTACCGCTACCGTCATGGGCGTGGTACTCTCACTGACAGAAGCCAGCTTCAATACCTGTCGTCCGTATTCCCTGCCCAGATTATAGCTTCCTACACCGACAAAGCTGCAGCGTGCACTGTGCGTATTGTCACCATACAGTGTCACCACAGGGATGCCCCGTTCTACTGCTTCGTCGATCATCTGTGACATCTCGTCGCTTTCATCCGATTCTACAAAAATACCGTCTACACCGGAGGACATGGCGATCCGCATAAGCTCTGCCCGCGTATACTCCTGAGACAGATGCTCGCCCAGCAGATCCACATATACATTCTCTTCCTGTCCGCGTTCAAAAGCTCCGCGGTATACGGACTGCCAGAAATCCGATTTGCGGTCTTCTGTGATCATCACATAATACCGGTCATATTTTTCTCTGTCTGTTACTTTATGAAATCCCCGCACATAGGAACGAAAGATTACTGTGCATATCGAAATGACTATGATAGCAAAAGCCATAAACCCAATGACGATCCATTGTCCCTTATTACGACCTGCTCTGTCAGTAGTACGGCTCATGTTTTCCCTCTCTCTCGCAGAAATCCGATTGCAGACTCCGCCCAATATAGATAACCATACCATAATAACGTGGCTTTTTCCATAAGACCACAAAAAAATCCTCTTGTTTTGACAAAAATGCACTAAAAAATGCTACCTGCCATAGTTATCCCCATTTTCCATGCATGCAAATATTGATGATTTGTCCACAAAAAATACGGAAAGGAAACTATCCCTTCCGTATTCTTACAATGTGCCTTACGCTACGCGGCACACTTTACAGTCTTCCGTATAATTTTGCCATCCTATAAATCTTTTTCGCAAGCTTCGGATCCAAAGCATCCTTATCCATACGCCATTTCCAGTTGCATCCCAGAGTGGAGGGAGTGTTGATCCTGGCGCTGCTGTCCAGCTCCATATAATCCTGCACGGGAATGATTGCGGTATCCGCACAGCTTGACAATGCTGCCCGGATGATCTCAAAGCAAAGCTTCCTGTCCTTCTTATGTCCCAGATATTTCTTTGCAAATTTCTTGTCCTTCTCCGGCATACTCTGTAAGAACCCCACCGTAGTATCGTTATCGTGGGTTCCGGTATAGACCACACAGTTCTTGTCATAATTGTGCGGCAGATATTCACTGTCATTTCCGGCATCAAAAGCAAACTGAAGAATCTTCATTCCGGGATACCCGGTCTTCTTCACCAGCCGGATCACGCTGGGAGTCAGAAATCCCAGATCTTCCGCGATCACTTTCTTCCTGCCCAGTTTCTTCTTCATGACATCGAATAATTCGTAACCGGGGCCTTTTTCCCAATGGCCGTTCTCCGCCGTCGGATCTCCGTAAGGAACGAACCAGTATTCATCAAAGCCGCGGAAATGATCAATACGAAGCACATCATACAGCTGATAGCAATAGGCGATCCGCTGCATCCACCACGCATAACCGGTCTTCTTATGATAACTCCAGTCGTAGAGCGGATTGCCCCATAACTGTCCGGTCTCGGAGAAACAATCGGGTGGACATCCCGCCACTCCGATGGGCCGGCCTTCCTTATCCAGCTGGAACAGCTTCGGGTTTGCCCAGGTATCGGCACTGTCAAATGCCACATAGATGGGAATATCCCCTACGATCTCAATGCCTTTCTTATTGGCATAGGCTTTCAGTTCTTTCCACTGTTTTGCAAACAGGTACTGTTGGAAGCAATAAAATGCGATTTCTTCCGCCAGCTTCTTACGGTATTTGCGAAGTGCCGCTGCTTTTCTGAGACGGATGTCCTCGTCCCATTCCATAAAGCAGACACCGCCAAAAGCATTTTTCACCGCCATATACAGAGCGTAGTCATCCAGCCAGTACGCATTTTCCGTAAGGAATTTCTGATAGTCTCCGGTCTCTGTAAGGCCCTGTTCCCTGGCATTGTCAAACGCAATTTTCAGGACTTTAAAACGGGACAGATAAATCTTCTCATAGTCCACATAATGCTCATTGTCTCCGAAATCATAGCTGTCACAGATCTCTTTTGTCAGATAGCCGTCTTCGATCAGAAGCTCCAGGTCAATATAGTAGGGGTTCCCCGCAAAGGTGGAAAAGGACTGGTACGGAGAATCGCCGTAGCCGGTAGGGCCTAACGGCAGGATCTGCCAGAGATGGTTGCCTGATTTTTCCAGGAAGTCCACAAAACGGTAACTTTCCTTACCGAAAGTTCCGATACCATATGTCGATGGAATACTGGATATCGGCAGCAGAATTCCCTGTTTTCTTACATTTTTCTTCATCGCTTTTGTATTCCTTTATATTTCTGTGCTTTCGTACATTACTTATCCGATGCTCTCTGATTAAAAAAATAACTATTCAGTCCTTGTCATGAGCTCTGAATAGTTATTTCGAGTGGAAGCAAGGGGGCTCGAACCCCACTCTATTCCTCTTACTTTCCGCATATTTACTGGCTTTCTAGGTGTTTTTTGTTGATTACTTTTGACTACTTTCGCAAAAATAGTAGTCAAATCACCTTGCCTGTAAATCTGGTATACTACTCAAAATAGACGATTTCTTTTCAATGGTTTTCCTGTTCCTATGATAGTGTATTTCTGATGTCATAATATCTGTATGCCCCATCTGATCCATAACAAGTCTCTTATCCACATTGTTATCCATAAGAATAGTTCCATATGTCTTTCTTACTTTGTGCGGTGGCTTTGGATAAATTTTCAATTTCCTGCAAAGCCTTTTCTGCCTTTGTCTAACCGCCTGTGCGGTGATCCTAATATCATTTTTTGTAAAAATGTAATCTCCAAACGGATTCATGTGTTTTATTTTATCGCAAATCCATACATAATCACTTGGTATAATTGCTGTTCTGATTCCTGCCTTGGTTTTAGGATACTCTTTTACTTCAACAACATTGTTTCCGTTTTCATCTTTATACTTCGTCTCCGTTCTGCGAACGTTAAAAGTATTATCAGAAAAATCGGAATGCCTTAATGTTACAACTTCTCCGATACGTACGCCAGTTAAAAACATAAGCAATATCGCAACATTAGAAGTATCAAGGTGGCTGACAAGATACTTAATCATTACATCAGTTTCATATTCGTCGAATACTTCTTCATAGTCTTCTTTTATTACTTTTTTAAAATCACTATCAGATACGTCAAGATTCTCAAAAAGTTCTACAATATTAAAATCAATAAGTTTACGTTTTTTCGCCCGTTTAAGGAAAGTTCTTGTAATTCCTTTTAGACCGGAAAAAGATTTAGGTGTCAACTCTTTATCGGCAATTTCTTCCTCTAAAAAATCCCCCCATTCATCTTCTGATATTGATTTTATTCTTCGCTTACCCAACTCTCCATAGTGTCTGAGAAAATATCTCTCGTCTCTGTCGTATGTTGCTTTACATATCTTTTTAAGAGACAATCTCCGGTCTTCACATTCGTAAAACACTTCTGTAACTGTTGGATTTTGCTCTTTTTGGTAGTAAAACTCAATAACTTCTTCTTTGAGATCTTCCTCGCTTTTCTTTTTTACAAGTCTCCTTCCTTTTTCTTCATCTGGCAAATAAGTTCTCCAGTATCCGTCTTTGCCTTTGTTGATTGCGTATTGGTGTTTCTTCAGATACTCCTCTTTCTTTTTCATTTCAATGCTTTTTTGCAAAGATTCCGTGTCAATCATACCATTGCTAACGGCATATTGCAATATTTCCATATCAGAAAGTTCCAAATCTATCACCTTCTAACCGCTTAAGTTTATTTTTTATAGACCTCACTCTTCTTTCTACAGTAGTTACAGAAATGGAATGTCTAAAGGATATTTCTTTTTGAGAAATTCCTTTAGACAAATCCCAAAACACTTTCTCTTCCTCTTCCGTGAAATTGGCGTTCCGGAAGATTTCTTCAAGTTCTGGCTTAGTCAGTTTTGACAACTTCATAAGCCATTCTCCTTCGCTAAATTTCAGTTTACCTACGCATTCGAAACTATCTCTTTTACTTTTTTCTCGTAAAATTCATCCGAAATATACTGATCTCCATAAGGGAATTTACTGTCTGTCAGAACAGCATAGGCTTCCGCCCAAGACAGACCTCCTCTTGCTGCTAATCTGTCTAATGTCTGACCACAGTGGTTTTTTAATGCCTGCTCTTCATGCGGTTTGATGATATCATAGGGAATGTATTCTTTGCCCTTTTTCGTCATAATCGGAAATTCTTTCATATACTACCTCTCTTTCAGTTTAAATGTTTAACGAAAGCTGTCTGGCATCCACCTCATAATTCATCCATAGGACTTCTGTCCTCGCACGTCCGCCTTCTGCTCTGGTAACCTTATATGCCTTTTGCCATTCTGAAAGCATATCATTATACATGTTGTTGTCATATCCTGATATAAGAACTTTCCCCGGGTGATTAGCAAGGGTCTTTAATAATTCCTCATGTTCAGCATCCTGCATTTCATACTTATAGAGGTAATTCTTCCTTGTCCCATGCAAATATGGCGGATCAGCATAGATAAATACATCTTCTGTGTTGTACCTTTCTATCAGTTCTAAGGCCGGTAAATTCTCAATCTGAACTCCCTTTAGCCTCTCAGTAGCCAGTTTCATTATTTCAGGAAGTTCGCACCACGCTTTGGCCGGATTTGGAGAATTAGTCTGTTGGCCTGATTTAAAACCATTCTGATACAAATTCCCGCACCCAAATCCCATCCAGCATTTAACAGCAAATCTTCTCGCTCTCTCTAAATCATCACAAGATGGTTCATAAGCTGCCTTATACTCTGACCGGGAAAATGGTGTAAAATCTATCGCACGTTCCAGTTCGTCACTTCGATCTCTCAATATGCGGAAGAAATTTACTATTTCTTCATCGATGTCATTAACTGTCTCAATGTGACTACGCTGCTTATTAAAAAACACCGCCAAGCTACCAGCAAAAGGTTCTACGTAAACATCATGCTTCGGTATGTATTCGCATATCCAAGGTGCAAGACGATTCTTTGCTCCCGGATATTTTAATATGCTTTTCACACTTTCACCTTCCTTTGTTAAATCCTAATATTTCACTTTAGATGTTCATAACACCAGACTTCCATCCTGCTTTTTTAGCCTCTTCTGAAAGAATCTCATTTTCTTCAGCTATAGCCATTTTTCTTTGTTGTTTTTCTAAACAATATATTGATAAAATTTCATCCACCAACTCATTAATACTACATAACATATCTCCGTCAACCTCTTCGGTTCGTTCTGCATCATTTAAAATATTTTTTATATCTTCTGCACATTCATGTATTTTTCTCATACAAATGCCTCCATAAATCTTAATATTTCAGTTTACTGATCCTTATCTCTTGCTATTGCTTCCCGAATCCTGTCTGCAAACAGAGCGCAGGCTTCATCTACCGATGCAATATTATCTCTTATATCCTGAGTTGGTATATCAAGTTCTTTTCCAAGTTCATAGAGTACCTCGCAGACACCATCTGTATAAGTTGCCTCCTGCGCCGATTTCTCATAATTTGAACATTCAAAAAGACTTTCAGCAATATCAAGTCCTTTGTTCAGTCCCTCCATGTAAGATCTTTCTTTTTCCGATCTAAGCTGTGACGCTCTTTCCTGTATTGCTCTTGAATCATTGATTGCTTTGAGAGCCTTGTCCGTATCAATATTTGTTGCTTTATACATTTTTTCTACCTCCACTAAATCCTAAATGATTTTCTTTTTGCGCCGGAGATGCGCTGCCCAGTACTCCGTTATCTTGTACTTGGGGCACTCGTCCCTCCACATCTCCCGTCCTGTCTTGCCATCCCAGTGGATGCAATCCTCGCAGTTATAGCACGGTTCATCCATCTCTCCCTGGCAATGGTCAAAGCAGTTTGGATTATTTGCACAATGCTCGCAGATACATCTACTGCAACTCATACCATTCCTCCGCTAAATCCTAAAACTACCATCCCATATCATTTCTATCGCCGATGGCATTGGGATCTATCATGTATGACATATTTAACTTTGCTTCCGCAAGTTCCTTCTTTAATTCCTTCACCTGCTTTTTTAATGCTGCATTTTCATCCATAATTTTCATGATTTTGCAATCTTTCTTCTGATCACACTTGTTGCGCACAGAATAGTTATCACACATCTGACAGATCTCTGTCTTACTCATATTCTCTACCTCCGCTAAATCCTAAGTTACTTACAAAAGTCGCATACTGTATTACACTTTTTCCACTCTTCCGAATGTTCCGCATATCCATCAGCACCGTTCAAATATTTATAAGCAAGTACATTTAGGCACCTTTCACAAGCAGATGCTAAAACAGCAATGGCTTCTTTCAACGTGTAATCTCCACTATTTACCATTGCAAGGATAAGATCTTGATTTCCACCGCCAATGCCTGTATGCTGTTCAAGTAATAGAGTGGTTTCCGTACCATAATCCCATTTTCTACCCCAGGGTTGCCACCACTTTCTTAACTGACTGCATCCACACGCAGCACATGTATGTCCTTTATATCCCTTTATTAGGTCGTTGTCTTTTTCCCACCATTTTCGTTTATGCTTACAGCTTGATTTTTCATTCTTATCATGCACCTTATATATTTTTTCCGTAACCTCTAAAGGGAAGCATGAATGGTATGTAACCACACCTTCCGGTATATCACAGCTATAATCATCTGTTTTTTTGATCATCTTTCCGTTTTTATCCTCGTACCAAATTCCCATTTTTAATTTTTCACGATCAATATTCATATATTATTATCCTCTCATTCCTAATTTAAGCTAATATGTGAATTTCCTGTTTGATATCATCGCTTTCAATATCCGATACTGTTTCTTCGAAAAAAATAGCATCTTCTCCATTCATATCTTCTTTAGTAACAGTTTTTCCAAATTTAATATCATATCCTGCTGGTAATTCCATAAGTAATACTATTAATTCATAATTTTTCATCTTCATATCCTCCAATTCTAAGTTATTTTTCATTCTCCTCAGCATTGCTGATACTAATCTTTTGCATTGCCGGTAGTGCCAGTGCCACTAAACACCACGCTGATCCGGTATATTTGATAGCAAATATCACCGCTGTTGCCGTAGATATCCAAGCTGCTGCATAAGCAAACCACACATTTTTATTTTTCATAGCATCCTCCTTTACCATCCGATGATACATTATCCTGGCATCAATCCATACTCTGGTAAATCCCGGAGCACGTACCGTATCCGGCGCACCTCTGTCCGTCCAGTATATTCTCCACCTGCGAACTCCATTAAGATTAGGACATATCCCAGCTGTACATCATCTTCATCTTTTCGCAATTCAAAGTTACTTATTTACCAGTTCTGCCAGCTGAATAAAATCAAGAGTTTCGCACCCATCATATAAGTCATATACTTTCTCCACGATTTCATCACAATACCCTGCTTCTTCCAACTGATCCGAAAAATCAGGATCAGAAGATGTACAACCATATTCTGTTTTTGTTGATTTTTTCTGAAATTTTTCGTTTTTAGACATTTCCAATGTTTCAATGCAACCATTATCCGTTGTTTCAATGCAATATTTCATGTGATTTTCCTCCTGTTTTTTAACTTTCTTTTGAGTTTCTTTCGATAGATAACTCAAATTTTTAATTAAATTTTTCATTTCTTAACTCAAATTTTGAGTTACTATTTCACTTTTTATTTTCTGATTTCACTTTCTTGCTCAATATTTAAGTTTTTGAACATTGCACACATCACATCAACCACGATACTGTTACCAAACTGCTTGTAAAGCTGTGTGTTGCTGTTGACCGCTGCCATCTTGGAGATATCTTCATCAGATACTCCCATAAGACGTCCACATTCTATCGGTGTCAGCTTTCGAATACTATGTTGTAATTTCACACTTTCATATAATTTTCTCATTGCTGGCTCTGCTATTTTTGGTACATTGCAATGACCAACTGTAAGTGTAGGTGCAATTCCATCTGTATAAACAACTTTTCCATCCTGCGATGAATTTATTCTTCCAGCAACTTTTATAAGACAATTAGAACCATCTTTGTAATATCTAGCTGGTATTGTTGATGCAATGTCATCAACATCTTTAATCACTGCATGAAAAGTATTTCCTTTTTCTTTCTGCTTTTTTGCGTGTTCCAAAAATCCTTTCAATGCCTTATCACTTACATAGAATTTGTCATCAATCACTTCTTCTTGATAATCACGTATTCTTTTTGTAAGTTGTATAGCTTCAGGAAAATTATATGAATATTCTCCCAAAAATGAAAACATGAAACATCTTTCACGGTTCTGTGCCACTCCGTAGTTCTTTGCGTTTAAGTCCTGCCAGTAACTTACATATCCAAGACTTGTCAGAAAATCGATCCAGTTTTGAAAATCTACCATGTTTGCATCGGCATGGACTTGTGGCACGTTTTCCATGAACAAAATCTGTGGTAACTCACCTCCACCATCTCTTATCTCTTTCAGAATCCGTTCAACTTCCCACAAAAGACCGGACCGTGTTCCACTACCTTTTTTCATTCCTGCTTGCTTCCCGGCAACCGATAAATCGGTGCATGGAAACGAGTAAGTAAGTAAGTAAGTGAAGGCTTCCGTATTGCAGATATTCAAATCATCCGCATGAACCTTTGTTATGTCCATTGTATGAAAATCTGTGCCATGCACCGCATTGTAGCTTGCTACGGCATACTTATCAAACTCAACAACTCTGTAATGCTCAAATTTTGCACCGATTCTTTCCAGTGCCATTGCCTGCGAACCATATCCGGCAAACAGTTCTATCAGCCTTATAGGCTTTGTAATACGTATCTGTTCACGTATCAGGTCAAAAATGCTCATCTGATTCTGACATTCGTAATCAAACTTATCTAAATCACTCATTTTTTCAAGGAGACCGCATATGCTTCACTCTGGCCAGAGTCTCGGCTCCTTTCTTGATTTTATCTAACTATTGTTTCACTCTGTTCCTTGTACTGTCTCCCTGCCATCTGCACCAGATAATGCTGTAAGGCTTCTGCGACGCTGATACTGTGCTTTACGCAGTATCGGTCAACGTAACGCTTAAAGTCCTCATTCTGCTCGTACAGGGCGGTGTAATCAATGTTCTGCATCTGTTCCACCTTTTTCTTCTTTCTTCATAGTAGCACATATGGTATTCCCGGAAAACGTATCTGATACTCTCCATCAGGGCAGTTCTGTTCATGCTTGTGCATAAACCACTCGAAAACAGCCTTGATTGCCATTTTGGTAACGTCTTCCTTTTTTCCTACCCATTTATCATTTTTCAGATTGCCATAGTAAATAGTATCTGTGATAGGGCTGACACCCATTGCCTTAGCCATCTAATCCGCCTCCCCGTAGCGGAACCTTTTTATAAAATCATCCGCATCAATCAATCGCATCGTTTATCCTCCTCCGGTTTCTTGCATCTTTCAAATTCGATAACCCACACCCACGGATTAGCGCCCCAACCGTAGCGGTCAATGTCGGATTTATTGATGGTTGAATCCCAAAGGTCATGAAACATCCATTTTACAAAATCTTCTCCAACGTGTTTTAAAGGTTCTTCTTCAATTCCTTCTTTCACACACCCTTTTCCGTCAATATTCTGCAACCGCTCCACTTTTACATCCGTAACTTTAAGCCAGATTCTAGCGGCTTCTTTCGGCATGTGGATGGAGGGATGCCACCTTGCATCTCCGCTTATTTCGTTGGTTGCTCGATACATATAGCAACCACAGGTTTTATCCAAAACACTTTTCTTTGGTTCTTTGGGGCAATTCCCTCTTTCGTCTCCCTCACATTTCCAACATTCAAAACGTTCCCATGTTTCCCGGACATACAGGATGTCGCCCGGACAGATAGGACAGGTTCTTTCTGCTATGCTTAACTGCTCCGTATGTTTCTTATCTGCAAAGTTATGTACTGCATAAGTTCTCTTGTCGGCATTGTAAAATTCCATATCCGGTACGGTATACTCATTTGCATCTTTGCATATCCGCCGGGTGCAAGTCTTTCTTCCGTCCAGAATTGCCCGAACCATTTCTGTATTGAATAAAATCGGTTTAATTGTCATCTGTTCCACCTGCCTTTACAATCTCGATTGCTTTGTTTATGCACTCTTCTATGCATTTTTCATATGGAGTGTTTTTATAGTAGCACATCTCTTCATTTCCATAGTCCTCCAACTGCTCTACAATCTTGTTCTGGTCGTAGATCTTACTTTCTGTAAATGCCTTTTCCATCATCACTGCGGTTTCCAACTCAAAGTTACCGCAGCAGGTACCCATATCCGCAATACATCGTTGGAAGAAATCTACAAATCGGTCTGCGTTATAGTCCACTTCAAATGCCTCTGGAATATCAATCAGTATTTTCATCGTTCGCCCTCCTGTTCCATGCTTCAATCAGCTTTTCTTCATTGTAATCTTCTTTCAACATCATCATTCTTCCACAATTCATGCATTGTACGTAAAATTCGCATAAGATAGCACTTTTTTTCTTACATGATGGACACGGCTTAAGTTCTTCGCTCATTCTTCACACCCCTTTTCTTCCAACGCATTGTATAAGCGCAAGTATATTTCAAAATCATTCGGGTTCATTTTGTCCGAAAGAAAATCCAAAAAATCCTTATTTTTTAGGCATTCCTCCACCGTGCCTATCTTGCGGTACTTCTGTACCTCTTCCAGTGCCTTGATTGCCATCTCGTAACCTTGGATTTCGTTTTTTCTCTCGTAATTTTGTGTACACATTTTGGCTAAATCAATAGATGTCTCAAGTTCTTTGATTGCTTCATTCTCCGTCATGGCTACTCCTCGCTTTCTTTCTGTAACCATGTCAGCGTACAATCCTTACAATCATGGCTAAAATCGCATACCTTGTCACTTTTTAATAAATTCCGCAGGACACATAATAGCGCCATCGCCAGTTCTTCGTCCGTCATTCTCCTGATCCGGTCTGCGTTGGTCATAGGGGAGTAGTGCTCGCAATCTCTTTCTATGTCCTCATGCGGACAGTCGTTGATTTTGTCGCACCATGAGTACGCATCAAACCCGTTATCCTTTGTTTCTAAATTCTTGCAGTTATTACATTTCACCATCTTCCACCTACTTTTCTTGCAAAAATCTCTTGATGACATCAATATCTCTGTCCAGCACGCTTAAATGCTCTTTGTTCATTTTTTGATAGACAATCAAGGGATTCTGTCTTCCTGCCTTTTTTGCTCTTAATACTTCCCATATACCTTTCGGTTCTTCAATCGTCCATCCGGTTTTGATAAGCCATTTGCGAAAAGCATCCCATTTGTTGCTATGCAGTGTGTTCCTATTTGCCATATTCTACCTCACTTTCCTGGTACGTCTCCGGCAGTGGCATCCAAGCTATAACATTTACGCTATCAATATCATCACCGAGGACAAACCGTCCTCCCAAATATTGTACAAAGCAACAACGGTTTCGATATGTATCCCATCCAATTACGCTATTAAGAGATTCTTCCGGCAGTCTCTCGCTAACCGGAATCCACTTGCCATATTGTCCCTTCTCCTCGGCATCCTCATAGGCGGCTAGCTTCTCCGTTGGACTTCCGTTACCGTAATCAGGCAGTCTCCAAATTGTCTCTCCGCATCTTTCGCATTCAAACGGATGCTTATATACCGCCACTCCGGCTATATTTCTAGTTGTTAGTCTCTCCATCCTTGCTCCTTTCCGGAATCCTCGGTCTCTCTGCAAATTGAGGATAACTGCAGTCATATGGAATATGATTCCAGTGGTCAAAATGCCCCACAATAGAACTGTTTTGCATACTGTATAATTCATTCTCGCTATGAAATCCTCTGCTCACGATTTTGCACTCCTTTTCCCGTATGTACTTGCGATTCTGTATACATTGCAAAGTTCTCTATAATATATTTCCTGGGCATGGATATAAGCATCCACACGGTCAAGTTCCGTTTCACACCACTTGGCAAATTCTTCTGTGGATAACGGTGTCTCTGAAGTATCAAATTTCTCACTGTTATCAATCACAAAACTCACCATATCAACCGGAATGTGGTTCAAATCCGCAAGAATCTGAATCTGTTTGTCCTTGTCCTCTGCTTTTTTATAATTCGCCAACAATTCATAGCCTGTCATTTGCATTTGCATCACCTCTTATCAAGTTTGATTTCATTGTCGTAACAACGCTTCTTTGGATTTCCCTCTACGGGAGAAATCATCTTTTTAGGGTCTGTGGTGTATGCTCCGTTTAGCTTTACACCTATTTTGCTTTTTTCATCCACGTAGCAAGATGGCTTGTAACGATCCGGTGGAATGTAGTTGTGAATGCGCCAATGCTTTACAAGCATAACACCACTATCGAAAGATAAAAGGAATCTATTGTCTATCAATGCTTTCAAATCATCATCAGAAGCACCGCACATCCTTATGATTTTCCGTGGGTTATTTACAAATCCGTCATCATCAGCGTTCATACAGATATGGAAATAAAGCATTTGAGCCGTAGCAGGAATATCCAAAAAAGCATCACTCTCAATTATTTTTGCGCTGAACATTCTTTTTTCTGCCATTTAGAACTCCTTACTCAAAAATAGGCTTCTCAATATAGATTCCGGTGTTTTCCACCAGTTCTCTCCACAAGTCCATAAAATCTTTTCCGTTGCACTTGTCTCCTGCTTTGTCCATGTGGTCAGAAAACTTATCCTTGAAATTCGTCAGCTTCTTCTTACTAAATCCATCTTCCATAAGAATTACCATTCCATATAGGATGTACCTTGTGGACAACTCATTGATAAGGTTGTTACATCTGACCTGTTCCCTGATGCATTTCTGCGCTACAACCGACTTGTAATGTGGATAATCAGCTTCGGTAAATTCCTTGTACTCAATCGTCCAGTCTGCAAAATCGTTAAGCCTACTCTGTAACTCCGTATAAGGCTCATTCTCGTACTTTTCGTTGTACTCGGTGAATTTACCGCAGAAGTCATAAAGCTTCGTCTGTGAGTACTTGTAGTCTTTCCACAAGGTATAGCAGAACAGTGTCAGTATTCCGGTAAATGGGCTTCTCTCCGCAGACTGCTTCAAAAGTTCTGTCTGCCGCATGATTTTCAAAATTTCCTGCGGATTGTCATATCGTTTTGGCATTTTATGTATCACCTCTTTTCAAGTTCTGGCTCTTTCCTTTTGCAATGAGTAGCACCGTATTCTGATTTTCCTACATATTCGTAGCAATCAACACATTTCCATCTACCACTTTGATACGGTTTGTGAGTACGTCCGTTGATTGAGTGCATTGTGTTTGGGTACTCATTCCAACAGCTACAATCGTAATTTTTTTCGCTCATGTAATCTTCTCAAATTGCTTTAACAGGCATTCCTTACAAAACTGTACACCGTCAAACTCGTAAAGTTCCTCTACCTCTTCCTTACAATCATCGCAATACAAATGTTTCACATTTATGTTCGGGCACCTATTGCCGAGACATGGATAAGCTTCAGTTGCACATCCGCAGCATTCACCTTCGTATTTCACCATTTTCTGAAAAACTCCTTTAATTTATTGCAGACTTGCTGAAATCTATACTTAAATAAGTATTTTTTAAAAGATTCAGTTCCATATTGATAGCAAAGATACATAATTTGTTTTTGAGTAGAAAGAGATTCATAAAACTCCTTGTCAGTTTCTTCAACGTATTGTAAAAGTACTTCATAGTCTGTTTTATTCATTACTTTCACCATCCTTTTCTCCATGCAAAAGTTCCATAAACCGAACAAATTGTCTTTGCGACACGGAATTGTTCTGCTTCTCAGGCTTCAAACTGATGACCAGATGCTTGTCGGCAATGTTCGCCAGTTCCCTTGCAAGGTTGATTTTGCCTTGTGCCAGTCCATCACGGTAACCTTTTCCCGGTCGGTACTCTGCGATCTGCTTCTTTCCATCACCTTGACCGCCTGCTGTCTTGTTGCGAAGTTGGTAACCCTCGTCTGCATAACGTTTAATCCAGTACTGCTCCCACTTGTCCAGTTCTTCTACCGGATAATTTAGGAATCCGATTTTCCAACCGTATATATTATCCGCAGAATATAATCCGTGGCTCTTCATGGATAAATCAATGTGCTGGTATCCGTTAAGATGCCCTGCCAGTCTTTGGAGTAGGTGTACCGCCTGTCCCACATACGCAAATCGGAAACCATCCTCGTCTGTTCTTGTCAGAAAGTAAATTCCACTTCCATCGTCTACGTGTGGATTAACCGCCAGTATTCTTTCACGATTCTTTCTCTCTATGGATTTTGCTTTTGCTATATTCTTCCAATCAGCCAACCACATCACCGCCTATTCTTCTAAAACGCTCATATCATATCCGCTGGCAACAAAACTTATTGTTTTTTCATGGTTACATCTGTTTCCCAAATATGTGTATATTTTTTCCATATCTTTCTCTGAAAAAGTAGTACCCAAAAAATCATTTATTCCTTGCAAAATGAATTTATGGAATTTGTCATTGCTCTTTTTAGTGCTGTATGGTTCTGTTTTGTATGCTGCCCTTGAAAGCCATTCCAAAACTTTACACTTCACATCCATTTCTGTATTACAATCTTTCAATATAAAATATGTGTTGCTTTCGATATGTGCTATAAATTCTACTTTGATTGTTACAACACTATTCGGAAAGCAATTCATAAGTTTAGATATTAAACTCCACTCAATCAAAACGGGCACTCCTTTCCATTCCGTAAAATCCATTCCTTGCCTGCTGCCGCATAGTCCACATTCGCCAATGGAACAATCTTTTTTACCTCTGCGACACATTCTTTGGCATCAGAATTATCACGGCTTAAATGGCACAATATGACGTTCTGCAGGGCATCTGATTTGTTCGCAATGACAAATTCTTTTACCGTTTCCAGTTCCATATGACCACGGTACACATGGGATTTCTTAGCATCGTTGGAATCCTCTGCAATGTACTTCTTTTGATAGTTACATGAAATAAGGATGTGGTTTACTTCATGGAACCGCCACTTAACAAATTCCGTGTCGGTGACATAAAGCAATTTTCCCATTTCCGGGTGAGTAATCAAAAATCCATAACAAGGGCATTCTGAACCATCAGCGTTGGTATGTGTCCACTTACCATCCAGTGTAGTAAGATCAAATGCCATTATTTTTCCACCAGTAAAGCATATTTCCATAGGTTCTAAACTCTCATATGGCTTAAATACTGGTATTCCCATGTGTTCAAGTTCTGATACGGATAATGAGTGGTCTTTGTGCGTATGGGTGCATATCGCACCCACAACGCACTTAATATCCCAGTTAAGACCACGTTTTATGTCCATGATAGGAAGTCCTGCATCCAGTAAAAGTGTTTCACCGTTATCTGCCGTTAGAAGATAGCAGTTACCGGAAGAACCGGAACCTAAACATTTTAGTTTCATATTGCTATTCCTTTCTTTGCTTCCAAACGGCACCAACAATCAATAAATCTTTCTTCGTCCTCTTCCTTTGATACAAGATATTTTCTATATTTTGAAATCAGTGGCTTCATAGAATCTTTGTAAACATCTGTATTTATATAGTTCCATATATCCATATAAATAGTATTAAATTTACAAGATGGCATATATTCCCATACATCTTCATTTACAATTTCAACCTTATTATTCAATGGAAGTTGATCTTTTACTAAATCTATAACTTCTTCTGATTTCTCAACAACAATAATCCTTTCAACATTACTTTTATCTTGTATTGCCAAAAGAATCATTCCAATTCCAAGACCACCAATAAGAACATTGCCATGAGCGTTTATGACAAATTTGGAATTTGTACGCTTTTCCATATATGTGTCAGACATTACAACTTCATTTTTATGTAAAAGACGTACATATTTTCCAACACTAATTCCATGAATAAACGCATACAAATTATTAGGAGTTATTTCAAATTTTTCAATTCGGAAATCTCCACACTGTCCTTCTTTTAAAACTCTATACATATCTGTATACATATTATTCAACCTCTACTTAAAGCAATCCGGTGTCTCTGCGCTGGCAATGTCCGTCTCTGCGGTCTGCGGCACTTCCTCAAATGTTGCGTCAGGAAACTCGATATTGTTTGCATTTGCCTGTACCTCTTCTGCCACAACTTTTTCCACATCAAGTTTCACATCGGAAACATCAGGAAATTCTTCCTGTGCATACAAACCTTGGAATTTATCCGGAAAAGCTTCTCTTAATGCCTGTACAACAGCAACTTTTCTTATCATTGTTGCAGGCTTTTTAGACCATTGATTGTTGATTGTTCCATCTTTTTTTCTTCCAACATATTCATCGAAAGATACTGACTGGTACTCCGGTGTCTCTCTTCCTTTGATAAACACTTTAGCCCAACCTCCTACAATATATTCGTCCTTAAGGACAAAAGATCCTTCTCTTTCTTCAACGGAACCATCTTTCTTCTGAACAATAATTCCTGCTTTTTTCCCTGCATAATTCGGATTTGCATCGGCTCTTTTTGTAAAAACATCTTTTCCGGTAACAATCGTAGCAGGATCATTGTTTCCAAACTTAATGAGGTATGCTTCTTTCAAAAAAGGATTAAGATGCTGATATCTGCAAAGAGACATAAACATCATTACTTCCTGATCCGATACGTTTCCACCACCGCTTACAAGGTACTTTCTTACCGTTGTTGGGGAAATTTTTACAATTTCCCCATTTGATTCGTATTCCACAATTCCTGTGTTTTCCTGCTTCTTTTCGTCTGCCATGTTTCTACCTACCTTTCTACTTTCTTAAGTCCTTTAATGTTAATGATGAATACCTGTGTTGTCTTGGGATTCTGAATCAATGCAAGTGTTTTGTCGTGAATATTTCTGTAACAATCGTCGTGCTTTTCAATTCTCAAAACCTTGTAGTTATCTTCTGTGCTAACGGCTGAACCATAGATAAAATTCTGTTTGTATCCATTAAAACCGCTCCATTTACCGTATGTTCTGTACTGCTTACCAGAATCTGTGACCTTTACGGTATCTCCCACGCAGATTTCGTCTTTCTTCTCCGGCTTGTAGTTTTCGAGGACAACGTACTCTTCGTGCCATAATCCAGTATCTCCGTCAGAATTTTTGCAAATACATCCTGATGTCGTAACATAAGTTACTTTGAAAATATCTCCGTTTTTATAAGAAGGAATAGCAGGTTTCGCATTAACAACTTTGACGTACTCACCAATTTTAGCTTTTCTTTTCACCTCACCATCATCAGGCTTTGCATCTTCGCCCATCAGCCGATTAAAAGCCAACTTAGCACCAGTCCGGAAATCAAATTCATCAGCCGGGTTGCATTTTGCTTCTGCTTTCTCTCCAGTGGTCTTGTCCAGTGCAACTACTTTGTTGTCGTTGCGGTAGATGACAATGGTTTCCTGTTTTGCTTTTCTTACCAAATCAAAATATTTTTCTTCAACCGTAAATACTTCCCCAACACTGCATGACCCTTTTATGATTTTTATATCCATCGTATAGTCTCTTAATTCTGTAACAATGGCTTCTCTTACAACAGATGTGGTAGTTATGGTATAATTTTCATCTGCTTTTTTGTTTGGTTTAACCACATCTCCAACATGGAATTTATGTTTCATACTTATTCCTCGCTTTCCGGCTCGTTCATAAACTTGCCAAATTCATCATTTTTCACTTTTACATCAGCCTTGCAAATCTCCTTAATGCTCTTAGGCATTACATTCCATGTGACATCAGTACCGGAAATCTTTCCCTTGAATTTCAATGCTCCACGATCTGTCAGACCCATGTAAACACCCGTGTAGCACTTGCCCTCTGCATTAAAAACCACGGTGTCACCGACATTGATTGTTTCTCCGCTTGTTGTCAAAACAGAAATGACTGTCTCTTTCTTAATCTGCATTCTCTTCATTCCTTTCAAACTCTTTCAATTGCTCCGCCAACTTCTTACATTCATCAGCAACATATTCTTCTGAACGAACGACATCGACACCAACAGGAAATTTACTTTCTATCATTTTTTGCATCTGATAAATTTCTTTACGGCTTGGGAATTTCTGTATTGCATAATCAAAATCCGCCTTATCTCCAGCGTGACCGCAATCGAACCCAAACCACCATAAATCACTTTTGATAGGATAATTTGAATTTTTTCCACCGCCTGCGTATGTAATACCACCGTGGCACTGGAAATATGCTTCAATGCGGATTCTTTCATCTTCATCCATGTAAGCACCAAGCAAAGGGAAAATGCCACTTACTTCTCTGCCCCAAATATTTGATTTTTTAATTTCAAGATGGTAATCATAATTTTTTCCGTATAACGTATGATTCTTTGGAATGCCAACATATCCGCACCTGTGAGCCATATTTCCAAATATCACAACGCATTTATACCCTACGTGTTCAAACTCACGCTCGACAATGTAGCGTTTCTCTGCTTCATTACTCATTCTTCACTTCCTCCACTCTCAAACTCGCATCATCACTTCTGCGAAACATAATCAACTGACTGTCAACATCAGGAATCTTCCAAGGATCAAGGCTCTCGGTATCATCAACCATAATAGGCAATTCCACCCCGCACCGCTTCTGAAACGCATTGCAAATGTCAATCTCCGTCAGAATCCTTGCTCCGTGGTTCATGTTTCGGCTGTAAGGCTCTCCCTTGTAGATAAAGTCGCAGCATTCCTCGGTATCACCGTTCACAAGCGGTCTGAACATCTTTACGTGGCAGAACTCCAAATACTCGTTCACATCAGATTCCAACAGTTCATTCTTCTTCCGGCTAAATTTCTTTAACAGGTCAAGCTGTGCCTGCACATCTGTAATCTTCTGTGCAATGTTCTTGCGCTCCTGTTTCAGTTCTGTGATACGCTTATCCACACTCTCGTTAATGCTTACACTCGCCAAAGACTTATCAACCACAGAAATATCATTGCGGATCTGCTCTTCATCACCTTTTAACTGGATTCTAAGAAGATTCATGTCAGTGAATTTGTTCATGGAAGCTTCTTTCTCTGCAATCTGTGACTGGAAAGCTTTGTATTCTTCTGTGTTGGAAATATCCACGCTTGCCGGAATGGAATTTAAGGCATTATCAGCAATGGCAATCTCTTTTTCCAACCGTTCCACTTCATCCTCGGTCTTTTTCAGTTCCTCACGCTTATGTTCCAATTCTGTCTGATCCGCTTTGATATGGTCAGCGCAGGAAGAACCCTCTTTGGTAATCAGTTCCAATTCATGTGCCTTATGCGTATCAAACTCCGTTCTTAACTGCTCTTTCTTATCTTCCGGATATTCCTGTCCACAGTAGGAGCAAATCAGAGAGTTTTCATCAAATTTAAGGCTTTTATTCAAATCCCAACTCTTCTTCAAGTCCTGTCTCTTCTGTTCATACTGTGAAATGCGCTTTTCCAGTGCAGTGATCTCTTCACGAATGGTATCTGCCTTAAGCAACTCTTTCTGATGCTCATTCTGAATCTGATTCAGTGTTGTGCGCTTCTCTCTTCTGTCCGCATCCAGTTTTTCATTTGCTTTCTGCTGTAATACACTCAACTGACCTTTTAACTCAATGATTCCATCAGACAGCTTATCGTAGGACTTCATGCTGTTCTGCGTATCTGTCTGCTGCTTAATGTTCTCTGACAGCTTATCCTGTAAAGCTTTCTTTTTCAGTTCCAGATCAGCAAGGTCAATATCCACTCTCTGACGGCTAACCTCGTCAATGCGGCTAGGAATTTCATCTAGCAGATCCTGCAAGCCCTTGGTTCCATTTCTTCCCCTTGTGCCGTACAACTGCGTATTGCAACGCTTTTTCAGTTCATCAACAGTGCCATCCTGCAGAACAGTCCTTAATGCTTCAAACTCCGGAAACTGATTGCAAATGTCATCATTACTGTGCTGACCAAACATATCAGTAAGAATTGCTCTCTGATCCGTGCCACCTTTCAGCAGAAGTGTCATGGCATTGATGCAAAGTGAAAACTTTTCTTTTCCGCATACACTCTCTTCCAAAAACGCTTCAAAATCTGCTGCCTTTTTTGGAATATCATTCACATAGTAATCCGTGACATTTCCGGTAAACTCGCCTTTCTTATTGAAGTTCTGACGGCATACTTTTTTCAGAACCTTGTCTGTACCGTCAATCTCCACGGTAACTTCTGCGGTAATATCTCCGTCAATGTCATTGCCGTCCTTATCGTGCGGTCTGATTCCGGTGATTTCTCTGCCGTTCTCGTCACGGCAGCCAAAAATGTACTGAATTGCTCTTTTGATCGTGGACTTTCCAGTTTCATTCACTCCGGAAATCTCTGTCCGGTCGTAAATGTCTGCGTCCAGTGTGTTAGAGCCGTAGAATTTACAGAAATTCTGCAAATAGATGTGCTTAATCCTCATTTTTTCTATCCTCCCAAAGATATAAATACAGTGAATTAACAAACATATAGATTGATACAGGCTTGTCTGTCTCATTGATTTTCTTGTACAACTCTGTGGTTGTGTTTATCTTGTCAACAACCCACTTGATTGCCCGATACACGCTTTCCTTGGTTGTGCTGTGTTCATCTCCGATAATCCGGTAGATTTCAGACAGTCTTCTGTTTCTGTTCTCAAACATCAGCGTTTCAACCTCTATGATGTACTGGAATCCCGGCAAATACTGTTTCAGCCCCAGTTCTACCAAGATTTTTCTAATTTTCCTTTCCATTTCCTCATTCCTCCGGCTTTCAGTCTTCTGTTGCGTGAATCATGTTGTCATCTCCGATATACAAGATTCCTGCATCTAACAATCCTGCAATCAAAATCTCATTCGCACGGACGATGGGGATAATTTCTTTCTTCAACATGGAAATACTCCTTTCTTATCCATTTTTTCATTCCTGTTTCACGGTTCACCAGTCGGTAATAGAAGGATGTTTCACGGTCAATTCTCCACTCTTTAGGATTAAAGAAAAATCTTCCGATTACTCCTTTGACTGTAAACCGCCTTTTGGCACTCATACATCTTCCTCCGCAAGTTTGGCATACTTCCAAGTTGAAACATTATGGTATCCGTCAGCAGAATAAGATGTACAACCTCTGTCCCATGCAAAAACAATATTATTTTCGTATCTTGCGAAATGTCTTTTTTCCCAACGTCCGTCTTCTGAATCTCTCACCAGAATTTTCGTATCCACATGCACTTTCGACCAATCCACCGTAGGCTCTACATATTCCTGTTCTAACCATGCCCTAAATTTTTTTCTGCAGTTGTTGCAACTGCTCCATGCGCAATCATGGCAATTAATAGCAAAGCAATCGCTCAATCTTCCTCTCTTATCAACAGTTATTTTAATGTCTTTTGCAGCCATATCAATAATCTGTTCTGCATACTTCTCTCTGTTCGTCATTTTCCATTCATCCTTTCCAGTTCTGCGCTCCTGGTTAGAATCCAGTCTGCGTAATCACTTAATTCTGTCTTTGTAGCTGCGTTCTTCTCTCCGTGGTAAACCATGAGTACAATTCCAACATCACAGTACTTTTCAAACAATTCCGATAAATAGTCGGCTCCTACATGGATATTTCCGTCCGGATCGTAAATGTCTGTTACTCCCAACCGTTCCATGCGGTCTTTATGCCATCTGTCAGAAATCTGCATCAGACCTTTGCAACCGCCACTTTCCACATCCGGTCTGCCGGAAGATTCTTTCTCGATCATTGCCATGAGCAGTTCCGGGCAGATGCCGTATTCCTCACCGTACTTTACACACGATTCCTGCGCTTCCTCGGAGATAAAACTGCCGGATGGCTGTGCCGTGGATGTAAATGTGATGGAGAGTGCTATTATAATAGGAAGAAACAGCTTTATTGTTGTTCTCATAGGCTTAATACCATTCGGATACGAACGTACCCAGTAAATCACTGATAATGACATCCAAAAACATATTTGATCCGTCCTCTTCTTCTGCAATGTATGTCGTTAAAATTGCATTTGTAAAACTTGCTCCATTACCCATATCTACTTCAATGTCTTTTACAGATACACCGTATGACGCTTCTTCATCATGGAATAACTTCTGGAATGTAGCGGCACTGTCTACTTTCGTAAAGTACATTGCTTTCCCTTTATTGTCCGTTGATGTAATTACACTGTTACTCAATTTCAAATATTTGTTTCTCATTCCTCTTCCTTTCTATGAGCAATACCTCATTGCGTAATTCTTTACGATTCCCTCGAAAATTGCTTTCAACTGTGGTTTCTCATAAATAATTTGGATTTTAGTTGTGCCGTTTTTAATAGCTGTTTCGTTATTACCTGCCTTTTTCATCTTATTTATCTTGTTCCTTTGAAGCATATTTAAGCTACAATGTGCTGTCGTTTCCAGTTCACCGTAAAGCTGTCCATATAATGTCTGATATCCAATTCCACTCTTAACTGAAATCTCCCGTATCCTTCCATTTATTTCCGATTTCCAGTCTCCGATAGGTTTCGTGAAAATGTCTTTCATGTTGGAAACAGTCTGCTCTATGCGATTCACCTTTTCCGCTTGTCTCTTCTGTTCCAGCTCCTGTCTCGCCATACTTTCAGCCATTTGCATAACCATCTGCATCTGTGGAGAAAGTTGTGACCGATTTATTACTTCCTGCTTCGCCCTGTCCTCTATGGTGATAAAATACTGTCTTGCTTCTTTGCCCCTTGCAGAATGGCTTTCCATTGACAGATGTTTCGCAAAGTCGGTAGTCAGTCGGTAATCCTTGCATTCGTTACCGTTCGCCATCGTGGCGAACCCCCACCAGTCCTTGTTTTCCTCGTAAAACTCGTTTTCCTCAATGTTTGTTTTCGCCCATCTTGCAAAATGACTTTTTTCTCCGCTCAAAAACTCGTATAACGCTCTTGCAGTAGTCATTCCGTTTTCATCAACACCAAGTGCAATCTCAATGGGTGTTTTCATGTTTGATGTTTGTAATTCGTTCATTGTTCTCCTTTCTGTGGTATACTCTCCTATAAGGAGGTGATAATTTGGTATACAATGGTTTTTGCGATAAGCAAAACAAAATGTACTCTGTTGATTTTAGGCAAATATCTGTTGGCTCTTTGGAAGATATTAAGCCAAAATTTGAAAATGGAAGATTAGACTGCAAATATGCTGGTCTTACTGGTTGCTGCAACAACCCAAGGCAATGCTCCATACTTCAAAATATCAGCAAGTAATGAAATGGCTCTCTGAAATATGGGAGCCTATTCTTTTTTGAAGTTAATGCTTTCGATTTCTCCTAACCCCTCCTGCATAATCCGCAACACTTTCATATCCGTTGCAAGATTAAGTGCATTAAGGTCAAGTGTAAGAGTAGGAATATCATCACCAACCCCTTGTTTCAGTGTGAAACTTCTCACTCCGTTGATTTTGTGACCGTCAATGAGGACTTCTGTAAAAACTCCCTCTTCACCGTCACACTGGCGAATTTCAATTTTTGATGCTTTCACTCTTCTCACCTCTCTTGGCAGATTTCTCTGCCATCTTCTCTGTTTTTCCATGTTTTTACCTCCCTATTCCAGTAACTCGTCTACTTTTACTCCAAGGACTTTTGCAACAGCCTTTAAATTGTCAACTTGCGGAGCAGATTCATTCCACTTTCGGATAATTCCATTGCTCAATCCGGCTTTCTGCTCCACTTGATAAATATTTGTTCCTTTCTTATCACAAATTTCCTTGATTCTGTCGTAACAATTCAATCTATCACTCCCTTTCTCTTGATTTAGGAATTTAGAGAAAAACTTGACAAAATTTAGAGAATGTTCTAATATAGTAACTGCCAAGAAACCACAGAGAACATTTTTAAATTTAGGCTTTCCTCTAAATCCTAAATTTATTATATAGAGTGTTCTCTATTTTGTCAAGCATATTTTTAGAGCATCATCTAAATTTTAGGAGGACACTATGACTACGGTAGAAAGAGTAAAATCTATATGTAAAGAAAGGGGAATAGCAATTTCTAAATTAGAGACTTCTTGCGGATTTGGTAATGGATATATAAGAAGTTTAAAAAAGGGAGTTATCCCGGATGACCGTATAGAAGTAATTGCGAATTTTTTAGGAGTTTCTATTGAATTTTTGCTGACTGGTAAAGAAGACGGAAAAAAATATTCCGAAAAATACGCTAGATTAGTTTATTTTTTAAGAAACGATCCCGATATGGAAGATTTATTGATTAAGTACTACAATCTTTCTGAGCAAAAAAGAAGTACTGCATTTTCCGCATTTAAAATGATAATCGGAGGTGCGGAATGAAGAGAAAAATAAAAGATTCTAATGATTTTTTTGGCTATTTAATATCAATAAAAAATAAAGACAACAATGTTGTATTAGGTAGGATTTCAAAAGATTATGGTGATTCTGCCATAGATGATTTTATTGATTACATAAATGAACTAGAAGAAATGAAATATATAAAAATAAATTCATTAGAAGACATACATATAGTAAAAAGTAAAGAGCATAATTACATAAGTCCTTTTAAAAAAATTATTGATTATATAGGTCCAAAACTTGTTTACGTTTTAGTGTACTTTATGGGATTATGCTCTCCAATATTTACAGAATATTTAAAGAAAATATTAGGTCTATCTTAAGAAATAATTTGTTAATAATCCTAAAAAGTAAATCAAAATTATTAACGCCCAATTTATTTTTTTTCGATTTTTCATTTTTCCCCCTCTATATCAGAGACAATGACAATGACATATTTCAATATGTCATTGTCTTCTATTCCAGATAGTATCCTTGCAATTTCCTCTCTGTAAAATTCATTGCTTTCGTTCATCGTAACCACACCCCTCTCCCCTTTAATTTTCCGCAGAATCTAAAGTAGCGATACATCACATTATAGAACATACGTTCTAAACAATCAATATATATTTGACTCACGTTTTTTATTGTTGTAAAATATCAACAAAAAGAGGACGGTGAAAACGCCAATAAACACCGCCCTCGCCAGAACTTGATGTCCCTTGAAACAAGGGATGTTACAAGTGTATCATGTGAAAGGGGGACAATAAACATGATAAAAAAAGACCGAATCAAAGAAATATCGACACATCTATCAGTCAACCGTACTAATTATATGTTAAGTTTTCGTGGGAATCTCCACGAATTTCTTAATGAGCCGGACATGACGATTTACAAGCTTGCAGATGAAGCTAATTTGCCTTATTCTACGCTTAATTCAATACTATACGGTAATTCTAACGACACAAAGCTATCTACCGCTGTTGCGCTTGCTAGAGCCTTTGGAATCAGCGTAGATGAACTGGTAGGTTGCGGCACTATGGAAGATAAGATGTTAGAATCTGTCAAGATATGCCGCAGTCTGCCGGAACACTCTCTGTACCTTATCCGTTACTTCATACGTCACCAAGATAAAATCTATTCCAGTATTGAAAAATCGCACAAGTATATTTCTGTCCTTAATCCACAACTTATGAATGGAATTATCGCAACCACAAACTCTGTGGAACCCATGTGCATAGACAATTTGCCGGAAGATATAAAATCCAAGACTTATATCGGTTTGAAAATTCCCTGTGACTACTATATGCCGTTTTATCTTCCAGGGGAAATTATTCTCCTTTCCGCGGATCGTGAACCGCAAGACGGTGAACGATGTATTGTGACCAGTAATGGTGGGATACAAATTGCCGTAAAAACCCATATAATAGAATATGGCGTTAGAAAATGGAGATATGTTTCGCTCATGTCTCCGAACAGTATACTCCCGGGACACATAATTGATGACATGATAGGATATGTGGTTGGTTTCGTAAATAATGACGGTGACTGGGGAATCAGATAAAAATTAAGAGCATGGCTTCTACACCATGCTCTTTTTGATTGATTTATTTTTGCTTTTAATCTCCGCCCATCGGCTATCACTCCTTCTGTAAATGGCAAGTTAAACCAAGATGCCGATTTGACTTTAGTAAATTGTGTATCGTGGAGTTCCGATAATAGCATTTCCAAAATTGGTAACAGGGTATTTGTCACAATAGGCGTACAAATTACATCTGAGCAGTCTAGCGGATCATTAATCATTACCAATATTGCAAAGACATATTACCCTAAAAATGCGTATGTTAGAGCAAATGCAACAGGTGGTACAAGCGGCAACAATCATAATATTTATATTAATAAATCTAGTGGTACGATAATATTAAACCCATCAACGGAACGGTATTATTCTGCCAGTTTCTCATATTTGTCAGATTGAGATTTATTTGAAGAAGCAGCCCAATACCTTGGATTAATTAATTATTTATATGCCACAACAAAATTTAATATAAATGTTGCATCATTGCTAACATTTGCAATTTGATATGCATAAAACTTGCTATTACTTGCAAATCTTACATTAACTGCCCAATCACAATTTGCAAACACCCCAAATACATTTGCATTGTTTGGCAATCCAAAGTCAGACAAGGAGCCTAAAAAGGACTGTTTATTCGCCGCTAATAGAGTAACAGATGTTGATATTGATGCAAATTTCAAACCATTTAAATTGCCATTTACATCACTAATTGCCCCCGTGACAGTGCCGTTTCCGATTGATGAAATATCAGTATTTCCTATGAGAGAAATTAATGTTTTGATGTTCTTTATCGCAAGGCTAACCTTGCCGATAATTCCGCTGAGTTTTTCGCCTGTGGTCGGCTGTGCAAGGTCGGCTGGCTCAGTGAATGCTACGGTTGTGTTGGAAGCATCACCTGTCTTTTTGAGATAATCAGTTAAATCAATATTTGCTAATTTTTGGTCGGTAGTGGTCTTGTCGTAGTAATTCACAAGATTATCAACATCTTTTTTGATATATCCAGCGTCATTCTCTAATTCACTAACCTTTGTAGGTATACCTCCTGTTTGCTGTTTTGCCTGCTCCATATAATACTTTGCGTTATCTGTATCTTCTCCTTCTCTTGTTCCGGTTCCACCTATGGCATAAGATTCAGCCAATACAGATTTTGCATTTGCGGATTGCGCATAAGCAGATGCATTTGCGGATTCTACTCTAATATCTGCTAAATAATTAGGCTGCAGCATATCGTCTGTTACTGATCCTGTTTTTATCGAAAAAGAATAAGTCTTATTCTTTCCAGTACCAGTCACGGATACAGCTATGGTTGCAGAATCTTCAAATGTCAACACCGGAATCATAGAACCAATATCAGCCGTAAACTGTGTTCCATCTTCTGTAGTCATGGTAATGATTCCGTCATCAGACATGGAAAATTCGACAGGTATTTTTTCAATATTAAGGTCAAAAATTACTTTTTCACCATTGTACTTTGTAATAGTAATAACACCGGTTGTTTCATCCATAGTCCAGTCTGCAATATTTCCGTTTATTGCAGACTTGTCTACTTTTAAGGCATCCTGTAATATGATACGGTTGTCCAACGCATCAATGGCAGAATCCATTTTATTAAGATTTATTTCATCAATGTCTGTGTTTTCACTGGGGTAATCTTCCCAGTTAATTCTGGTATAAACCTTATTCATTGCCATCTGCGGTTACCTCGTTTTCCTCTTTCATAATCTGCATATCTGATAACTGTTTAGTCTCCGCATATACTTCATACAGTACAAGCCTTTTCACCTCGATAGGCAACGGTGTTTGATTTAATACTGTCACAAGGTTGCTTTTTAATTTCTTAATCTCAAAATTTGCTGCCATATCAATTCTCCCTTACATAGATTTCTTTTCCTTGCTCTTCTGCATACGCATACAGGTTTTTGCACAGTTCAGATATCTCATATCCGCTCTGTGCAACCACTGTATCCGACATGTCAATAAGTTGCTTCATAAACTCTTCAAAACCATCGCCATCTTCCGTGCTAAACAATGTTGCATTGATTTCCGTAAACGTGGAAATTCCAATGGTAAAAGCTATATATTGCTGAATTTCTTGCCTTTCTTCCATTACTTCTTTCATTGTTTTTCCAATAATCGTTTGAAGAATAAATATTTTTTTTACCATAATAAATCTCCTACGTCATAAGTGTGACAATTCCAGATGTTGCAGTGAGCAAACCTCCAAGTGATGAAACTCCTGTAATAAAATTAACATTATGTCCAGGATAATCAGCAACATTGGCTGTTTGTGTTACCAAAGATACATCTGATACGGTTCCATTTATATAATTTTTTGTGACACTTAATGTGGCACTTGTCAGTACTGTCTTACTGCCTAATATTTGAGAAGTTGTTGATATGTTTTTTACATATTGTGAATTATATGTTGCTCCATTTCCTACCACTAAAATTCCGCTTACACTTACCATTGAAGCATCAATAGTAAGATATTGTCCCAATCCTTTTATAGATCCTGTGCTTTGCAATAGTTCGTTATAAAATTTAATTTCACCTGATGATACTTCTGTGTAACTTCCGTCTTCCCCTATAGACTTAAAACTACCAGTCATTACTGCGTTTTTAGCTGTTATAGTTCCATCTGCTGATATGCTACAGTTATCTGCTTCCAATACAAAACGGTTTCCAGAAATACTTACCTGTCCACTTTCAACACTTAACTGAGAACTGACATCACCTTTTGATACTTTTAATTTGATTTGGTCTGCCTGCAAAGATATTGCCGCTGCCAATTCTACTTCTGTATCTGTTGCCCTTTTCGCTTCTGCTTCAATTTTTCCTGCATTTTGCGTAATTTTCGTATCCAATCCGCTCTCTACATCCTTGATCTCAGATCGTGTTTCCTCAACAGTACGTTCTAACTCATTTGTTTTTCCACGGAGTTGAATTATACTTTTGTTAATTCCATTTACCTGTTCACTGTACTTTGGAGATTTTCCGCTTGCTGATATGGTGTCTGTCGGTTGTTGGATTCCTTTGTATGTTCTGCTCAACACATAGCTTTCTATGATTTCTTTAGCCGTATATACATTGACTGCTTCTCCAAGGCTCAAACAAGGATTTCCTATTTTTTCACAGTTATAAGGTCTATATTTTACAACTTTAATAACCTCATACAGATTTCTTGCAACCGTTTCTAGGGCATCTGCGGTCATTCCATAAACAAGGAAATTATCTTGCAAAATATAACTGTTGTCGTTCTCGGTAATCTCTGTATCTGGGTAAACTGCACCAATATCATTTTCTGATTGTCTTATCTGCACTTTTGTAACTTTTTGGCAAACAAAATCTTCATATTTAACAGTTTTGTATTTTCCACCAGTAACCTTTTCTTTTTCAGAACCTTTTCTAGGGTATAATCCTTTCTGTGGATATAATCCTTTCTGTGGATATAATCCGGATATTATTTCTTTAAGGAAAACATATTCAAATTTTCCATCATGGTTAATGTGGCCAAAACATCCGTTTATTGAGCAGATTGCTTCCATGACCGTCTGGCCAGAAAGTTCGCTTGGTTTGATTGTTTCTTCCACTTCCATGCTGTCATTAGGTAATGTGGTTGCTACTTGCTCAACGCCAAAATGTGAAAAAAAACTGTCTCTGAACTGCTTTAAGGTCAGAGGAAACTTTAATCCGTTATACCATGAAGATACTTCCGCTTCTCCAATGTCGTATATTGCGTCATAAGCGGTCACATTTCGGTAACGCTTATCATCTGTTGGTTTATCGGAAATGACACGGTATTTTCCAAAAATAAAAGGTGCGTCAGCATGTCCATTAATCACAGCAGAAACATTTATCTGTTTCCCAATCATGCTTGTGAACACGTTGGAAATTTTGAATTTTAACTGTGATGCATTGCACTGTCCAAATGTAAGGTAATCATCATCACATAGGATTTCTTTTAATTCAAACTGTTCAAAATGGATTTCGCTGTTGGTGATTTTTACAGACTTGTCCTCTGTTTCAATCGTGATTTCCTTTTTGGATGCGCTTTTATCAAACAAATCCGCATAGGTATAGTTACTCATTCGCTACACCTCCGACAAATGAAAACTCTATCTGATTGTATTTAATCTCTCCGTCATAAGTTCCGTAGATTGTAGGCTTTATATCAGCCATATAGCCATATTGTGTGACATATTGACCTAAAAATGGAATGTATGCCGTGATATTGCACCCTTGTTCCGTTGCATCAATAAAGTTTCTTCGTATTCCGGACAGTAACTCTTGCAAATCGTCATCCGTCAGCATCGCAGGCGTGGAAAAATCAACACTTAATGCTTTTAGTTCCACAGCATTTCTATGTACGTATCCATTTGCATCAGTCCACGGGTCTACATCTTGCATATTTACAGCCGGCTGATAACTTTCAGCGGCTATAAATCTTGACTGGTCAATAACGTAATCTCCAATTTTTAAAAGCCATCCTTGATATGCTGACATACGCTCACCGCCTTATTGCATAAAAATAGACAGCACCCATTCAGAGTGCTGTCTGTGTTAAAATACATATACATTCTTGTGTTTTTGGTTAAATTGCTCTTGACCGTATTGTCTTGCTGCAATTCCAATTTGATCGGTTGTTATTCCAAACTCTTTTTCAAGGATTCCTTGCAGTAACTGATTATTTTGTTTCAGAAGTGCAATTTCCTGTTGTGCCGTGGAATTGATGGCATCTTTGATTCCAGTGATTTCAACTCCACCGGCAACCGCTGTCTTGCCGCCTACTGTCCCGGCAATCTCCGGTACACCATTCTCTCCTGCCATGATCATCGTGTATCGGCTCGGAACGTAACCACCGGTATCAAATCGAGGAATACTTATTTTAGGTATTTGCACTGGCTTGAAACTTATTCCTATAGCTTCAGATATGCCACTAATCAGACCAAAACCATCAATAAAAGCGTTTATTCCATCAATAATCAGATTTACGCATCCCTCTGCTATGGATACAAGGTTGTTAAATGTTCCTTTGAAAATGTCTTTTATTCCGTCCCATGCTTTTCTCCAGTTTCCAGTAAATACACCGGAAACAAAATTAATTAGTCCTTTTAATTTTGTTCCAAGGTTTTTGATAATATTACCTATTGCGTTAAAAACAGTTTCAAAAGCAGGTTTTAAATCTTCCCACAAATGAGTGACTATGGGAGATAAAACATTGTCCCATAAGAAATTGAATACTTCTATTACTGGTTTTACTTGTTCTACCAGAAAATTCATGGTATCGACTATCGCATCAAATGCAGCTCCTAAAACACTTCCTAATGCTTGTGCCAAAGGAACTACTACATTTTGCCAAAGCATTGTAAGTATGTCTGAAACAATCTGAATTGCAGGATTTAAGATATTTCCAAGAAATGTTCCAAACGGAACAAGCACTCCATTCCAAAGATTTTCAAAAGCACTTTGTAGTTTCGGAAGTACTTCTTCTCCAACATATTTTAATGCTGGATTTAGCATATCCTGCCATATGCTTGTGAATGCAGTCTTCAAAAATTCTCCTATCGGAGTTAGGACATCCACAAGGCCTGTCCATGCATTCTGTAAATCTGGTATAACCGTTGTTGTCAAAAACTCCATTGCAGGAGTGAGATTATCCGCAATGGCTGAAATTGATTCCTTGAAACTCTTTCTAACATCCTCATTTGTTGCATATACAAGTGCAAGTCCTGCTACAACCGCTGTGATAGCCGCTGTTGCCGCTACTGCTCCTGCACTAATACCACCAAACAATCCGGTTGCTCCTGCCGCTGCGGCTCCCTCTGCTCCTGTTGCCGCTCCAGTTCCCAGCAGACTTCCAAGAATTGTTTCTCCGATTCCTGCTCCTGCCTTACCACCCATTGACAAAACAATAGAATCTTTGATTGCTTTCCACAGAATATCTCCCAAACCAGTGAATTTCAAAAGTCCTATTGCTGTCAGAATCGTGGTTTCAATAGGCGCAGCATCGAAGCTTCCTTTCCATAGGTCGATTGCCGCTGTGATTGCAGTTTTTATGAAATTTCCGGCAGATGTAAACACAGCAGTCCAGTCAATACCTGCAAGAAATTGTCCTATGTTTTTCCCAATCTGATACCAATCTACAGATGCAATAGCATCGGACATCCAGTTAAATATTCCTGTGACAATACCGGATAAATCTTGTCCTGCTTCGAAGAAATCACCATTGAAAAAATCCTTGAACAACTTTTTCACAGGTTCAAGAAGTTTTTCTATCTTATCAGCCCAGCCCATAGCTGTATTCTGCATCTTGTCAAATGCTTCCTGCCATACTTTTTCGTACTCCGCAGTAGCATCCATGATTTCTTTGGTAAGGTCAATTCCTGCTCCACCAGCGCCACTTCCGGAACCACTGGATTTTGGTGTGGAAATAACTTTCAATTTATCAAACGCTCTGATTCCGCTTTGAGCATTTTTTGCGCTTGTTCCCACTTTATCCAGTGCATCTGCCGTATCTTCCAAATCCTCATTGTACCCGGATACACCTTGACCGAATGACGAAAAGTCAATCTTGATTCCCAGTAAATTTGCCACACTGACAAGCAGTCTCTTAATCGCAATTACGACACCGTTAATGACAGGAAGTACTTTCTGCAATACCGGAATAAATAACTGACCTAAAACCATGCCAGCTTCTTTCACGTTGTTTGTGAACTGGCGAATCATGTTGCTTGGAGAATTGATTGTATTCGCCAAGTCTCCCCATGACACCTTGGACTGATCTAAGATTGCCAGTAAGCGCAACTGTTGTTTTTCTGCCTGTGACATTTCGGAGACAGCTTTTTCAATGCCGTATTTGTAAGCATAAGTCTGTAAAGTGGCATTTGTGATATCAATACCATACTTATACAATGCTCTTGACTGACCGATTAATCCCGACTGCAAGTTAGTTGCAACCGTGCTGAAATCTACGTTAAACAATGAAGAAATATCTCCGGCAAGCATTGTCATGGACTTTGAAATTGCCGTAGTAACTTCTCCGGTCTGCCCTAAAGAATTGGTGATAGATGCAAGCTGTGAAGCGTACTGGGTAATCTCCTGTAAATTCAGTCCCAGGTTCTTCATTCCGCTTTCAGAAATCAGTCCACCGTCTACATCTACTTTCAGACCGGACATTTTACCAAGCAGTTCATTTACACGGTTTCCGAAACTCTGCGCATAATCTTCTGCATTGTCGTAACCGTATTTTTCGAAGTCCTTGCCCCATTCCTTGCCGACTTTATTGAACGCTACCGTGTAGTAGTTGAATGCTTCGATATAGTCCGTAGTTCCCTCTATGGATTTCCACAGGCTTTTAATTCCACGGATCACAAGGAAATATGTTGCGTAGAATCTGCCGAAAGCCGCAGCAAGGCTGAATGTGCTCTTCGTGGCTCTTTTTGCACTTGCCGTATAAGTGTTCAGATTTCGCACTAAAGAGTTTGCGGCTCTACCGGATGCCGCACCAGTAGATGCCAGTCCTGCCAGTGCATTCGTCATGCGGATAATGTTCTCACTGACATTCGGAGCGGTAGACAGAGTGGTGAATAACTGCTTCAAATTCTTTGCCAGTAAAGGAATGTTCGTAATTGCTCTGCCGGATGCCACACCGCCAAGTCTTGAAATAGATGATGCTATGCTTGCAATATCCCCTACTCCATCTACTTTAGTTCCTGCCATATCAGCAGAAAAAGTCTTTAACGCAGAAGAAATTTTGCTTAATCCACTTGTATCTATTTTTCCCATTCTGTTAATGGAATTTGTCAGTGTGGATATATTTTTAATTCCGCTCGTATTTATGGAATTTGCGGCATTTGCGATACTCTGTATGCTGTTGGAAATGCTTGTCAGTTTGGACGTATCAATAGACAAGCTTTTTTGAAAATTCGTAAGGCTATTTGCAAGTTTATTCAGTGCGTTACTTGCGTTATTCGCATCCGCTTTTATTTTAATCTGCAAAGAATCAATATCTGCCATACCGCACCGCCTTTACACATAAAAAGAACGGTAAGCTGTGACACCTACCGTTCCTAAAATTATTTTTTAAGATATTCTCTCGTAACCGCACCGCACTTGTAATCAACCTTGATTCCGACTTTCTTTTGGAATACTCCGATTGCCGTTGCTGTGTCTTTACCTAAAATTTCGTCAATGTTGCTCTTTCCCTTTGCATTCACCGCAGATAAGCAACCATGATGAATGAGTGCAAATTGCAACCACCGCACATCATCACCTCTCATGCAAGGAACTGTTTTCTTCAACAGTCTTGTCGGTTCTGTGTAAGGGTTGCTGTACGCTTCCGTAGTGCCCTGTACGGCTTCTAATTCCTTGTACCATACATTCATGTCCACGTTTCCTACAATGCCGCCTACACGACCTTTAGAAGTATACTGCCAGCCTACCATGTTTGGTACTTGCGGTTGATACTTCACATCACACTTTCCGTTATTCTTGCCGTACCGTGCGATCCACATAGGATAACTCACACCGCCATAAGGCTTAATGTATGTCTTATAAAAACTTTCCCCAGTGTATACACCGAATGACAATCCTGCATCTGTGATGACCTTGCCATAAGCATTGATTATGGAAATAATATTTTTGCCAAGACCTTTCATAACGGCATCTTCAACATCAAGATATACTGTCACTTTTCTGCCATTAAGAATAGTAAGCACTCTTCTTGCATCAGATCGTGATTTTGCAACCGTTGTAATATATCCGTATTCATATACTCCGTGCACATGGACATTGTGCTCTTTACAACCTTTCCAGTTCTCTTCAAACTTCTTGTCCGGGTTCAAATCCTTACGGATGACTTTCAGAATAGCGAAATCAATTCCGTTCTGTTTTACCGCCCACCAGTTAATCGTCCCCTGGTATGCGGACACATCAATTCCTTTTAAACTCATGCTTGTTTCTCCTTAATCCGGACTTTCCGGTAATCCTTGCTCTCTTAATGCTTTAATTCTCTGCTTCATTTCCCATATTGCAATTTCTTCGTTAGATTCCTTATATTTAGGCTCATTATCATGTGCTATCTTTTCTGAAATAGGCTTTTCAACATAAGTAGCTCTTGCTTTGTCCCCATGTAAGCAATGGTCTATTGCAACGATTAATGCAGATATTCCATAATCTCCCCACCGTTGCCATGAATTCCTATCTTCTTCCTCTTTTTTGAGTTTATATCCCTTGTAACACCACTCTAATTTCTTAGGATTCAGATGTTTGAACTCTTCTATCGAAATTCCCATGGAAAAAGCAAATGGAAAATATTCTTCCCATATTATTTTGTGCCAGTCGATTTCTTTTTGTGATCCTGTGGCATCTTCGTTACCTTGCTGTCCTCTTTCTCCATCTCTTCCTTGGTCTGCGTCATCATTTCCGTCAGACCCGACAGTTCGAAAAAACCGTCTTCTTTCATACAGTCTGTCAGTTCTCCATACAGCTTCACAAAAGAAAGACCGTTTGCTTTCATGTATTCTTTCATTAAAGCATTGGATTCATCCGGTGTAATATCTTCATGGTTTTCAAGAAGTCCTGCATAAAAAGCCGTTTTGCATACATGAGGAAATTCTGCAAGCATATATCCGCTACCATCTACAATTTCTTCTGGTGTGGGATTCTGTACATTTTTTGCTTTTTTAGCTACATAGCCACCGGAAAGCATAAGAAACATCTTTTGAATCAAATCCTTGCACTCCACAGCACCGAACCCAAACTCTAAAGTATATTCAACATCATTAACTAAAATCTTCTTCATAAAAACATATCCTTTCCCCAACATTTTGTTGGAAAGGAGCCGCCCGAAGACGGCTCTCTTTTGCTTAAATCAATGGTTCGTCTACCGTTTCGTCAAAGTCAGCCACGGCAGTACTATTTGTTTCTGACTGACTTTCTATTTTTTTGTCAGTGTAATTGCTGTTGGATAACCGTTTTCATCCTCTGTTACTGCAACAGTGTAATTATCTTCAATCCACTTCGGTACAGTAGCCTGTGCAATCGTAGCAGTTCCGGTCAGATGATCGTCTGTTGCTTCGTCCGGTGCAAAACTTTCCTGACCGATAAATGCGCAAATACCCTCTGAACCTTTTCCGTCAGTTCCATACAAGATGATAAAATCGAGTTTCTTTCCCTCGTTTGTCACCATTTCATCCTTGTACTTTTTCTCAAATGCTCCTTGCACTTCCATACTGTTAGCTGCTCTACGACCCATTTCCTGTGTTTCGACCAAATCTTCCAGTGTAGAAGTATCCACCATGTTCTGACTTCCGAACGGAGAAGGAATACTTTTTGCTCTCATGAGCAGTTTGTAAGTTCCTGCCCAGTACTCACCAGTTGCGGCACTAGAACTAGGTTCTTTATAGGCAATTCTTGATTTTAAACCAGTAGCCATATTTACCTCCAAATTTGCATAAAAAAATAGAGCCAGTAGGCTCTGTCAATAGTTACAATATATCATCAGCATCTACGTTTCTTTTGAACCGTGCTGTGCTTCTGAATGTGTTCTGCGAAGTATTGCTAAACTCCGGCATGGAAGTTATCTGAAATCGCAAACGTTTGAAAAGTCCGGCAACAGTAGCCATGATAGCTTCAGCTTCTTCCTGGCTTTTGTTGGTTATCACATCCACCTGGTACGATGCTGTGATTCCATTGATAGACCGTCTTTCAAGGTCTTGTCCTGTCTCTGTGAACGGCATAGCATGAAAGTAAACTGTAGGAAATGTGGGTTCTGACAAATCCTTGCTTTTGTCCGTTACATACGCTTTAGGATGGCTCTGCGGTATTTTCATTTTCAAGTATGATGCAATCTTGACTTTGAAATCTGATACCCATTGATATTCATTAACCGCCATTTCCAAACACCACCTTTGCTGTCTGTAATACAATTTTACGAAGTTCTATTGCAGTCAGGTACATAAATGGTCTTGAAGGCATTCCTTCGGTGAAGTACCACTTACCATCATCAGCCGGATAAAACCAACCGTATCTACCGTCTGCAAGTTGCCGTATGGTTTTTCCGCTTGCATATTGCCATGTGACACCTTCGGGTAACTTTCCTTTGTACGGTGATTGTTGTCCGACAATTCCAGTACCAAACTCAACAAATGCCGCATGGTCTGTTCCGGCAACAACCGCCCATATTCCACCGCCTTTTACCGAACCAACATATTCAGAGTGGATACTCTGTATCAGTTCGCTAGTAAAGATAGCGTCAAGGTCTGCAATCTGTACTCTAGCAATCTCTACACCGTTTTCTGCCAACCTTTCAGCCAGTAGCCTACATTTATAGGTCAAGCTGTTTTCGTAGTCTCTAAGAGCCTTAATAGCGTTCTGTATGGACTTGTCACTGAATAGATTTAGTTCAATCGGTTTTCCCATATTACTTTACCGTCTTTTGAAGCAAAAACAAGTCAACGGTAAGTCCTTCATCAGCTACACCTTTTACAACATAGTCCGCTGTCTTATCATCAACCAGTCCATCACTATCTCGCCCCACATCGGATTTCTTCCAAACAATATCTCCTGCCTTAATCGGCAAATATCCCTTATCGGTCACAATCTGACAATAGGAACTGGAATCATCAATACCAAATTCCTTTACCAGTACTTCCGACAGTTTGTTGCTGATATTGGCAGAAAAAAGAACAGGGTCAGAAAATCCGATAGCTTCTCTCAAAACTACCGGAATCTTTTCACCGTCAAACTCGATATACTTAATGTTTCCATTTTCGTCACGGTCGTAGATTGTGACTTTCTCACCCTGTTTGGAATACTTCATTTTTTGCTTATTTGCTTCAAGCATCTTTCTTCACCTGCTTGTAAATCTGATTTACACCAGTGCTTGCCAAACCGGAAACAATTCCGACCGCAATCGCATTCAGCACATCATTTGCCGGAAAGTCGGGAATCACATACATTCCTACTACTCCGAGAATGCCACCGACAATGCCGACAACAACCGGAATGTAATTATCCTTAATAACCGGAATAAGCTTCGCTCCAATACCGGCAAGATAGCAGATAACCACGATTGCTACGCAAGTTCCTACTTGTGAAAAATCCATTATTCTTTACCTCCATTCTTCAATCTGATTTCTTTGATTTCCTCGTACATTTTGGTAGCCATTCCATTTCCGCCTAACGCATGATACGCATTGTACATCTCTACAAAATTCTCATACGCATAACTTGGAATTTCTCCCAACTTCATGTACTTATCGTGATACTCAATAAGTTGAACACGCAAAAGAAGCATTGTTCCCTTACTGTTTGCATCCCTGTCATTCTTTTGTTGTTTAAGGAGCCAGACAATATATCCTAATAAAATAGGCAATGCAACAGTGTATGTCTGTAATAAAAAATCTTTCATTTCATATCTCCTGTTACTTATTGTTGGCACACCGCCCACCACCCTTAAAGTGTGCCGCCTGCAACGATTTTGTTAGTGTCAACAAAATGGTCACGCACAATCTTCTTTTACAGCACTTTGGCAAATGGGAACACACCTACGAACAGACTGTCACGGTCTCTCCATGTTCTCGACACACCGTTTTCAGAGTAATTTGCCATGAAGTTTTCTCCAGCCTGTGAATGGTCATACACAACCACGTTCACAATCACGTTCTCAAACCGCTTCAAATCCTCTTCAATCTTTTCATCCGTGTAGCTGTCCGGGTACATTCTCTTTGCCACAATGTCAGCTTTCGCTTGACTGATAAGTTGCTCAATCAGAGGATTATCTTCAAGTTCATCAAACACGACCTCGGAGCTTTCAGAATCAATATGAAATTGTTTCAGACGGATTTTTACTTGCTCCAAAGTCGTATATTCTGCCATGTGCTACCTCTTATTCATCCTTTGCTACTACTGCCTTGCTGCCAGCCTTAACTGCCTTGTAAGATCCATCGCATTCTACTACGGTGATAATCTTTCCAGTTTCTGCGGTAATCTCTTCGCTACCGTCCCATGCAGCCCACGTCTGTACAGATTTTCCATAAGTTACAGTTTGAGCGGATTCTCCAATCTTGTACTTATAAGAGTTACCTGCGCCTTTGCTAGGGCTTACAGTAATCTTTGTTTTACCATTATCTGTGGCGCTTGCAATACTGGTAACAGTCAGTGTACCAAGAGTGTTATCTCCTGTAATTGTGGACACTACAATGCCGTCAATTCTTTCTGCGAAAAGAACAATGCCAGAAATAACAGTGTCCTTACAGGTCATGTTGTCATAATCCGGCGTTTCATGGATTCCAATATATCCGGTTGCATCAGAAGTAAAAGTGAACGCTTCATCCAGATCCGCACCGTTTACAGGAATGTAGTACAGAACAATATTATCTTTTGCGGTTGCATAGATGCTTCCCTTTGGTACAGAACTGTTAAAGATAACAGTGCCAAGTCCAAGGAAGTTCTCTACATAGGTCATGCCAAAAGCATTTTGTAAAGAGATTTGTGCGGTTGCCAGATAATCTGCCACATCCAGCGGATTCATGAAGTATACTGCTTGAATTTCATCATCTTCAAACAGCACCTGTAACTGCCCCCATGCCTGTGCAAGTGCAGCTTGGAAAGTCTTTCCAGAAGCAGAGCCTGTGCCAGTAGAAAGAAAATCAAAGAAGTTCTTACGGATTCCCTTCTGCACATCTTTCAGCATTTCGTCGCCAGTCATTACAACCGCTTGATCGTACCCCTTTTCGATGATGGCTTCTGCGGAAGTGGCTTTTCTCCACTTCTTCAAAGTAATCTCTTCATAGTTGACGGGTACAGTTTTGTATTTAGAAAGAGGAATGGTATCTCCTTCTGCAACCAGTCCATCTTGAAGAGTTCCTACTGCCTTGTAGGACTTCAACATGGTTCCTGCTGCCTTAGGGATTTTTCTGGTTACTCCAAGGGCTTCTACCAACTTTTTAATGGAATACCCAAAAAGGGTTACGAATTCAATTTCTCTTGCTCTTGCAAGGTCATCTTTCTTAATCAGATTGTTTTCTGCTGCCATAGTTTATACCTCCTAAAATAAATCTTGATTCATTGCAATAGCACGTCTGCGCTCATTTCTGTCCGGAATTGCCATAATCTGATCTTTGGTCATACCAGAGTATTCGCCGCCACCGATATTCACTCTTGGTCTTGTGCGCATCCATTCAGCCTGTGCTTCTGCTACTGCCGCTTTTTTTTCGTTTTCAATAATAGTTGCAATGGCGGTATGGTCAGATTCCGAAACCGCATCAATCAACTTTTCAACAGATTTTTCAGAAACTCCCTTGTAGGCAGCTACTGCCTTAATGTGGTTAAGTTCTTTTCGCATGGACTCTCTTTCTTCGTCCGCAATTCTTTGTGCTTCTGCTTTTGCTTCTGCTTCCTGCTCTTCCGCAGTCTGCTTCGATCGAAGTTGTTTCTTGTACTCTGCTGCTTCCGAACTAGCTTTATCAGATCTGTTTTTATACTTCTCTTTTTCAGCTCTTTCTGTAGCAAGTTGCGCCATGAGTTCTTCAACAGTAGGCTGTTTGCTTTCAATCTGTTGTCCACTAACTTCTGTTTTTTGTGTTTCTGTTGTCTGTGTGGTTACATCTGCCATGATTTTTACCTCATTCTTTCTTAATCTTGCTCTTTATACTTTTTCTCTAAGTTCTTGCGATTAACGTCTTCTCTGACGTAAGGCATATAAAAAGCCACTGGGAAAACCCAATGGCTTGATATCATGATATTTATTTGTCTGTACGGCTCTTATCAATTAAAGGGCTGTTAGAAATTTGGTCTGACAAGTCTTGCATTGTCCTTTCCGAATTTGGTTCTTTCTCTCCATCCCCACCTTCTCCAGTATTTTGACTATTTGTTTTATAAATAGTTTCTTGGTATTTGCGAACTCCTTCTCCACTTCTGCTGCATACCTTGCTTGGATCATCGAAAAACGGGATGGAATCAGTAGTATCTTCAAGACTAAATCCATGACTGAGCATAGTAGCCATTGCATTGACTTTTGTTGACATTTCGTACGTTTTTTGTCGCTTGATGTTTGGCTCTAAATCAGCTATTGTAAGTTTTCTCATTGGATCATCTTGCGGAACATAGGAAGATGCATTGATAGCTGCTAACACAACCTCAACCTCTTCCATTTTGCACGAATCAATAATCATCTGCTGTTTTGATGCCGCTGCTTCTGCATGGCTCCACCCTGTAGCATCACTCATTGCGACACCAGTACTGCCACCAGAATTATCATTTCTTTGCGGTACATTGCACTTTTGCAAGATTGTTTGTCTCCGTACCTGTATATTGTTAAGCATTCCTTCGTAGTCATAATCAACAGCAAGTGCTTCTACAATAGGTGTTTTTCCATCGGATGCCGTATATGTTTGCATCCATTCGCCAGATTTTGGCTTTCTTACGCTTTCTGTAACTGTGCCATCTTCGTTTTTTTCTTCAACAACAGGAAAATCAACATCATTTGTGTGCCATATAGCTTGTGTATTCTGGTCGACATCATTGGAGAAATCCGAAATCATAAGATTCAAATTATCCATTTCGGAAATTTGTCGCTCCCACACTCCCATACGATCATAAGACCGGAAATACTCAACAATAGGGACAACTCCTAAAGGATTTTTTTCTCCGCTTCTTTCTTCGTGTTTCCATTTATTAGCATCATCTTCAACAGCATCGCCATTGATGATTTTGTTCATATCCCTAATTTCGTATCTGCTGTCTTTACTGTAACAAGTGTAGTATGTACTTCCGCTGTTTTTATCATGCCGGAATGTTACTCCAAGCATTGTTCTTCGATCTGCGTAATAGCTTGACTTGATAACAAATGAAGTCATTGGATTAAGTACATCATATGTAAAATATGCTTTCCCAGGTTTCCATTCTGTATTTACGTCGATTAAAACATTGCAAATAGCACCTATTAACATAGGTCTTGCAATTTCTTGTGTTTTTGTTTTGATTTTTACAAGATTGTATTGCTTATTAAGGTTTTTTACTCCCTCTGCAATCTCTTTATCCTCTGCATCTCCAGTCTGAACCAACGTAATAGGATTCCCGAAGCCGAATGAACTCCAAAATTCCGTTATCTCATTTGCCACATTATCTACGCAATGGCAATCAATGTCTGTTCTTACTTTCTTTTTTCTTTTAAGTGGCTGATTTCCTTCATCATACTCCATGAGGTATCTAATTCTTGCTGCATTTACCCTATGGTCTGTCATGGCATTCCTCAAAACATCAATGACATTTTTGTATGTAATTTCTTCTACATCCGTATAAAGTACAATTCTTCCAGTTTGCATTTTTATCACCTACATAAATGTCATTCCGCTGCTCTGATCTCTTTTTGTAAGTTTCTTGATCTCACGTTCTCCGGTCTCTGTATGGTAAACAACCATCTTATTGCAATTCCGGCACTTATATTTCTTGTCGATATGTGATTTTGAACTGCATTCACCGACCAACCGTCCGCATTTCGGACAGTACACTCTAATTTTTTGGTTAAAAATCATAAATACCTCTTTTCTGCGCACAAAAATACCGCCCTTGCTGATAAAAGCGGTATTTCTGGAGTCTTCACATTATCTGAGGAGGAAATGAAAAATATCTTGGAATCTTTCTGCATCTTAATAGTATCACGGAAAAATCGGACATATCGGACAAGTTTAATTTGCCATGTAACGATCGAATGCTTTTCTTACGCTATCCTCTGTGTTTCCACCACCGATTCTATCAGCAACCTTGTTCCATGATAATTTTTCAATAAAACGTAAATTTATGATCCGTCTTATACGACTGTCCTGAACGCTTGCAATAAATTCTTCGACTTCATTATTTTTTTGCAGTAAATCGTCCTCTAAAAGCTGTAAAGTAGCCTTTCTTGAATAAAGCAAAGTTCGTTTTCTGCTGTACTCTGGATAAGGGAATCCTTCAATACGGAAATGTTCAGTGCCCCCGCATCCACCTGATACGCTGTCAACAACATTCCCATCCGATTCAATTTTTCTGATATCCGATTCAAGTTTTTTAATCTTCTGCTGTACTTCTTTGATTTCTTCCTGTAAATCTATGTATTGAGATAAAACCTCTTTGGTCACCATTCGATTTACCTCCTATATAGGGCTTGGCAAAATTACTGTTGGCTTTATGTATCCGCTACGCATCTCATTTTCAAACAATGCAATGCTATCTGGTGCATCATCGTGTTTTACTTTTCCGCTACGTGTCATAGTGGTTAATTCCTTCATGAATTTGTAGTACTGGCTCTGCCTGTCCATTTTCTTGAAATCACGAAAATAATAATCACGAATTACATTATCCCTTGCATTTTCCATTCTCGTAATTTTGTTGGAACAGTTAAACTTAAACCTTGCGCTACATCTTCCTCCCTGCGACTTTACAATGTCCATAACATCACGACCAAAATATTCTCCGGCACTGTTGCTCTCAAAAGTGACTGTTTTAACATTGTGCTTAATAAGCATATTTGCGCATTCAGGCTTTGTGAACTGTGTTCCTGCATTATCAAATACTACATCAACGATATATACCTCGTTACCGTACACATATCCGACTGGCATAGCGCAGCTATCTTCTCCTTTATCTGCACTATCACAAGCCGCCATGATTGCGTCTGGTTCTCTGTCAATCGGAAGTTCTTCAAAGTAGTGCAATTCCTTTTCAGCAAACATACGTCCCTTTGCTTCAAACGGTGATTGTTGAAACTCAGATTCCCATGTTTCCTCTGAAACAAGTTTTCTCTCTTTCCGGTAATAGTCAGTAGTGAATATTTTTCTAAGGCCTCGCTTGTCCTTTCGGTATATTTCCCAGTTACTTTCGTCCGTTACAGGGTCAAGTGCCGGAATTGCAACCTCTTTCCATCTCCACCCTAGTTCATCAGCCTTGGTCTGTAACGCTGTAATAGGGTCATACAGGCTGTATTTTGTTCCCTGGATAATAATTGGTGTACCCTCTAATCTACGTCCTAAAACGTCATCTGTGACCTTTTCACACAGGAACTCTAGCCTGTCTCTGTTTCTTGCTTCCTCATGGTTCTTTACGCAGTCATCAATATAAACAAGCACATTTGCTTCCGTACAGCCTACGATTGCACCGTCAATGGGTCTACAAGTAAATGTTGGAAAAATATTTTTGCTTTTAAGGTCTATGGAAAGGTTTTCTGCGCTCTTGTATCCATCTTTGCTTATTTTTGTAGCTTCCGGAAAAACACTTAAAAACCGCTGATAGGTACTTTCAGTCTCAAATCCTTGTAAAAGACCACCGTAGAACCTCTTTACCAGTCCTTCACCTTTTCCTACACCGAAAATGCTTCCGTCCGGGTCTCTGCCGCCCATCATCTGTGCCAGTTTTAGTCCTCCGGTGGTTTTCCCAGTACGTTTCGGTTGTGAAACTGATAAGAAATCCAGTTTTCCATCGTAAATCTCTTGATATGCTCCGACTACCGGCTTTAGAACCTGTCTTCTCGGAAAATAGAACCTCTTCCACGGATCTTTTTCATCAATTTCAATGTAATAGAAAAAGCTATCCACAAGATAAGCTGCTTCGTACATTAAAACATTGTAGAATTGCTCCAAAACCTTGTATGAAGTATTGTTATCCCCTGCGTAAACTTCCAGGTCTGCAACCCTGCCGCCGGTCTTATCCTTGACATATTGTGCAATGTATGTTTTTGCTTTTGCTGATTGCTGTAATCCGTATTCAATGTCATGTTCTGACCGAAAAGCAACTGCCAAAGCATCTATGTACGCATCAATGACCTGTTCATCAATCTCCTTTCGCTGTATGTAATTGTCATAGCTGTTTACTGCCGATATAAGGCTCTGACTTGCCAATATAAAAGAGCCTCCTTCCCTAAAATTTTGGAAATTTGGCTCTCTGCGTAGGCACTCTACGACTGGTGCTCTAGAAAATATTCTATTTGCTATGCTAAGCAGTCCAAAACACAACATAACACATATGGTTTGTGTCAAATGTTATACTAATAATTTGTTCTGCACTCTTTAATTCTTCCCAATCCTGGTCATTTTGCAGAATGGCTTGATTTATATCATTAAGGTTTTTGCAATATTGCCATTTCACCAACTTTGCTTGATTCATAAATTATTTCACCCCAATTCTATTGATTTTACCGCACTTCGGGCATTTGATTTCAGCCTGTCCGTTGAATTTTCCTAAAAGGCGGTTGCATTTGCTACAACGATGCTCGGACAGTTTTACATAAAAACATTTTTTCAAAGCTTCCTCGTCTTTCTTTGTATCTGCCACGACAATCGGGTCTTCTCCCAGTGTTGTACATTCAATTTTTATATTTTCAATATTCCCGATGTTTTTAGGTGTGACCTGTCGAAACACATCACGTTCTATATTTTCAATTACTGCTGTCATGCTCATTTTTCATCCACTCCTCAAACTCTTTCCGGCACTTATGGCATAAGTCATATTCCTTTGATTTACGTTCATGGCTTACAACGATGGTTGCGGATAGCATTTTGTTTCTCAACAGTCGTTCATTTGCTATATAACCTGTCTTGTCGAAATAATCCATACGAAAATGTGCTGGCATTTTTACCGGAATCAAATAATTTAAAAAATCCGGCATTTTCCCTATCTCTGCTCCGCACCTGTCGCAAGTTTTACATTTGTTTTTATGTTTCATTGGTTACCCCTCTTTGTATGGATTGAAGAAGTCCTCATCTTTTCCAATTCCAAGATGCTTTTTCAATGCAAAATTTGTTATCTTTCCCGATTAAACGAATTACTGACAATATAATTTGCAAGTTCTCCATCTTTCCATCCGTCCGTACTTGTCATATAATCATAAATCTTCTTATATTCTCCGGTCAGCTTGTCAAATTCAAACCAGCCTAAGTCAAGCGTCACTCCATAATTATAAAATCCCTTGTCAGACCATTTGCTGACATAATACATTAACTGCTTGTACGAAAATCCAAGCCTTTCAAAAATATTACCAATAGTTCTTATGCTCAATTCCCGATCGATCGAATGTGATTTTCTTTTCTGCTCATTCACGCAAGCTCTGAAAAATATTTCTTCTAATGACTTCATTCCTCCACTAACCTTTCAAACCAAACCTAACATATACAGAATTTCAAGCGCAGATATTTTCTCTGCACCCTCTCTTGTGTGTATAAGAATTTCTTTAACTTTTTCATTTTCCATATCTCTGTATTTTTCTTTGTCATAAGCTTCTGAAAAACAATAATATTTGCAATATCCATATCCTGTCCCAAGTCTATTGCCGTAAATACTTTTCCCAACAATATCGTAATAATTTGGTACTCTTAAAATATCGTGTTTTTCATCTAAGGTGCATTCCTTTTGTTCTGCTTCCAATTTTGATTGAAGATATTTCAGAAAACTTCGTATATCCTGTTCTGATTTAGAAATATATAAAATAGTTTCTTTCATTCCTCCACCAACTTTCTACCACACATAGGGCAATAATTGATTTTTATATATCCAAGGCAACCACTGTCTCCTGTGTCGATCAAAACTCCAAATTCATTTTCATCTTTGCAAATAAAATCTCCGCCAGCGTATCTTTTTTTCATATATTCATCATCGTTCATTGCTATATCTTCGCAAAATTCACACATGATTAAAACCTCGCTTCACAATGCTCTACCATTGTTTCCAACGTTTCCTTGTCATACAAAATAAAGCCATTTTTGTCCGCTTTATATTTATCAAAAGTGCATATCGTATTTATAAAATTCCCGATGCAGTCCGCATGGAAATTTATGTTGTATACTTTCTTCTGCCACTTGCCGTTTGCGTATATCTTGGTGTATCCACCTTTTCTTGTCTTAATAATGATTTTAGAACGTGACTTTTTCATTTATCAAATGCCTTTCTGCTTTCTTCCGTCACTTTACAGCCCCTTGCAAAATTTCTTTCAATAAAATTTTGCGGTATCCTTCCAAATTTTTCCAAAGCGTATTTTTCTACTGCTTCTCTTGAAACATCTATGCCAAAATTTCGTAATGCTTCTGTTTGCGGTTGATAATCTTTCAATCCATTCATCCTCATATCCTCCATAACCCATGCAGACGGAATCGAACCGCCGACACACATCCTATGCGGATGCTGTTCTACCACTGAAACTATACATGGGAATCGCACCGTAAAACCTTTTAAGGCTTGCGCTTGCCATAACCAAATGTGCACCGCCTACTTGTCACTGACTATCCACAATCTCACAGTCTTGTTTGTTCTCTACTTCATAGGCTTGGTTTTCGCTAAACATATGTGGCTTACGTTTTAGCCAGGGAATAGTTGCCGTGGGAGTCGAACCCACCCGACCAAAACAATGCCGACTACTTTTGAATCTGCAAATTCTACTCGCAGAAGTGTTTTTCGTTGACCGATAATGAGCAACTACTATCCATACATCTCCCATCGGCCGGAACTATTGCAGTAGTGCCAGACTAAGTGGAGATAAAGATAAACGCAGATACAAGGATTTGAACCTTGACAGCATTTCTGCTGGATAGCTTAGCAAGCTACTGTGATACCATTACACCATATCTGCAAGGGGAGGTTTTTTACTTGGTTTTCCTCTGCCCAAGGATCTTTTAGTCAGCCGCAAGCGGCTCTATCAAGTTCCCATGAGATAAACATTAACCGGTGTATTTATCCCCTATGCTTCTGTAATAAGCATACTCGGAGTGTACTTGCAACAACACCTATTGGGATGATGGGACTTGAACCCATGACATACTGTGTATAAGACAGCCGCTCTCGCCAACTGCGCTACATCCCAATGTGCGTTTCCATAAGCTGTATGCCTACATTTAAGGCTCGGACACCAAGCAACACTTACGGCATTTTTTTGATTCAAGTGGGATTCTGCCACCAACACTCTATCCGGTAGCAAACCGGAAACATAGTCGTGTAGGGAGTTGCACCCTACATAATCCGATTCTGTCCGACTACACCCATTTTATGTCTGCAAGGGTAGTGCAGGATTTTAATGTCTTTACTGACAACCCACGGATTAAAACCTACAACGGTATTCCGCAAAAACCGGGCTATCATAAACCGGTTAAACCCTCACGAGCCTTGTGACGGCTCTTAACAGCATTCCGCTATGAGGTGAAAGGAGTGTCTCCAATGGAAAAGTATGGAAGACAATTCGCAGATGGCAAAGACCGAAAGAAGAAAACATCTGCGAAACAGGACTACCAGGATTCGGACCTGGGATGCAGCAGTCAAAGTGCTGTGCCTTACCGCTTGGCGATAGCCCTAAACTCCGGGAGAGAGACCATCTGCTCCCGGATTATTTTTGTGAAACACCCTATCTTTATCTAAAAAAAATTGTCACGCCTGTGTACGGTACTTTGAAAAACTTTGTGTTGTCAAACGCATTATTCCATTTTTCGTTTCCCACACACAGGCTACATACACTCTTGATGCCTTGATTTCTCTGCCACATATCCAATGCCAACACAACACCGGATATTCGGCAATAACAATGGCTTTATGAATTTAACCCATTCAAAATTGTGATATGGGATAATTCGCATAATCTCCGGCAACCACATATTATACCCACATAAAAGTTATTCCAAACGCAAGGAACATTGCAAATGCGAATAAAATAACTTCGTCTGATGCTTTTTTCTGTTTAGGAGCATCAAATGCACTTGCTATTGCGAAAAACGCCATTACTGCGGTTGTCACGATTTTCAAAATTATGAATAAAATCATGTTAACTCTACCTCCCACACAAAGTAATTTGCAATCATAAATATCAGTCCGAACGCAATGCACAGCACTCTCGAAATTGTATCTGCACTAGAATCCCTTGCAATCTGAAAACAACTTCCGCAAATAGTAAGTAATGCTGTTGAAGAACATACTTTTAAGAATTTCCTGATTATCTTTTTCATTTTTTCTTCTTCCTTTCTTCAATTTCATCAATCATTGCCATTACCAGTGCTTTAGCAAACTGGCTATTGTTGTGCATTTTAATCAGCAGATTGCCCTGCCGGATAAGATATTCCCAGTCTTCATCCGTTTTCGGATTAGCACACTCTTTATGGATTTTCCAAACCTCTGTGTAGATTTCTTTAATCTCCGGTGGCAATTCACATTTCTCCTTAACTGGTAAATCTTCTTTAGGCTCTTTATCAAGCCTGCTCTTTTGGTGCTTCATCTGACAGCTAACCATTTCCGTAACGTTCTCACGGTCTCTCTTAATTCCGTGACCTTGCAGAAATAATTCGCATTGCAGGACTTCACCGCATTTTGAACATTCGTCTTTAATCTCTTTTCCGTAGATCTGCATAAGTGACCTCGATCATTGTAAATTCATACAGAAGTTGCAAAATTCTTAGCAGTTTGTGGGTTATGCGCCCTTGATCCTGTATCTAACGTAGGAATTGTTGCAACTTTACTTAAATCCTCTTCCACAGAAACTTTTTCATCATTGTCTGTTTCAGATTCATGTTTGCAAAGCGGTATAGCAATTTCAATATTTGGCGGTATTTTCCAATTTTTTTGAATATTCTCAATGCTTCTTTCCAAGTTTTCAAAAGATTTCTTTAGCTTTTCTTTGTCTGATTCAACCAGTTCCAAATACTTGTCCAGGTACCACTTAGCTTTCCGAACATCCTCTACACCATTTTTATTCTCATGCCGGTAAAGATATTTAAAAGCATTGCAGATGCAGAAGTTCTTCACAGCTTCAATCCCCTGCGTCTCAATCATCACATCTATGCACTCATATTTTCCTGTCTCATAATGACTGTGGTGATTTACATTATCTGACATCTAGGTCTCCTTTCTGGATAAAGGTCTTTTTATTTTTGAGGAAATTTGGGGGACTAAGTAGGGTCTGTGCGCTGGTCCTTATAGACCCCCTCCCCCATCATCACCAACATATTTCAACTATGCGCAAAATTCGCGCTTCGCGCAGTCTTTATTGACACGTCCTTAACTATCCCATATTTCCGCACGTTTCCGTAGTTGTTGCTACTCATTCGCATCTGCTGTATCATCTCCATACGCTCCGGAATCGGTCAACATTGATGTATTTTGTCTTATTTGACCACCTAACTGTGGCAGATCCGAAGCGGTCAACGCTTGCTTGTGGTTCTGTTGCTCTCTCGATACTCCCGGAAGGTTCCAACCGTAGTGGCGATTTAGGATTGCCAGGATCCCGACAGGGTTACGCTTTGCTGTGGCCAACTTTGCGCTTAAAGACTCTTCACGAAAATCCGATATCTTTTTGCCGATGTCAGAACACGATGGACTTAATTTAGTGCCCTCATCTCTCCAAGTAGCTATTGTATATCTGTCTATGCCTGTTAATAAGCTAAACCCTATTGCAGATACTTCTTTGTCATACATCATACACATATATATATAATAATCACATATACGATTAACTAAGTCATAGTTATAAGCATTATAGTTACTTACTCCACCTGTAAATGATCCAGTAGTATTTACAAGGGATTTAGACTTAAGACAGTCAGGCTCATTAAATGCATGCCGTTTGATATACATAAGTGCAGCATTCCAGACGCTCTGAGACTCTTGTCTGATATCCTCGATTTTCTGATCCTTGCAGAACTGGGAAAGGTATAATTCCATATCGTTCTCATATACCTGGGATGTTTCTGTATTTTCGACTTTTTCCATGCTCTACACCTCCTAAAAATCTGCAATAAAAAAATCACAAGCATCACTCAATAAACCTATGTTTTTTGATCTCCTCCGCAGATCATGTAAAACATAAATTTATAAAAGTGATCAGCTAGTGACTTCTGATCGGTTCTGGTCTGTCGGCTCCGGTGGTCTTGGTTACAATCTGGGCGGCTGCGTATCCAGAGGGGGTTGGATCTGTACCGCTGTCACTCGCACCGTGTTAACGTCGGCTCCCTAACTGCTTTTATCATACCACAAGACCTATTTATAAATCCACAACAACCTTTTACGCATTTGACAATTTGTTATGGTGGTATGTCTGCCGGTGATCCTGATCAAATAAAAATCATGCGATTAAAAAATATCATCCGTGTAAATTTGACAAATGGGATTTTTTGACAGACAGACAGGTAATTTTTGCAGATGGGTACATGGTGGCAGCTGGTCGGCTCTAGTATTTATATATACTTGGTTATACAATGTCTTTCTGCTCTTATTTACTTTTATTTTATCTAACCTTTATTTTATCTAATCTCCTTTTATTTAATCTGCGTCTACAAAATGTCTACAATTTGTCTACAAAATTTAGCACGTTAAAATGTCACAGTGAAAATAGATCAAGAAAAGCAGGCTGTTACACCTGCTTATAGATTACGATATTTTGATTTTAATATGTTTATAAAATCATCTGTTAATAATCCGGATTCTTTTGCTTTTTGTGCCTCCTCTCTTGCCGATTTTGCTACATTTATGTTTGATGTGGTCACAATCTTGATTTGCCTGTGATTAACAGATACGCAAGCAATCCATTTATTTTTTACAGTGTCCCAATTAACACCAGGGATGCCGCTATTTTTATGTATTCCGGTTGATTGCTTTTTATCGATATATATTTTTTTCGATTTCTTGACTTTTTCTTTGTTCTTTTTATTCCAATCCTCAGATTGTTTATTATCAATTATTTTTAAATGTTTTTTAGCGCATTGAGGGCAAAATCTTTGTAAGCCGCTGCGCTTAATTATATCGCATCCGCAAGACTCGCACTGTATAATAGACCCAAGCGGAGTTGTAGATCCGTGCTTGTTGCGCTCTTTATATCTTTTGCTTTGCTCTTTTTTTCGTTCCTGCCTGCATTCCGGGCAGTAAAACGCCCTCGGGCCACCTAAAAAGTTGGTTCCGCACGTTCTGCAAATCCTCGGTAGTACATTATCTTTCATCTTTTTTACTCCAATGCAAAAAAGCGGAGCCTTTGCGCTCCGCTGAATATTTAATAACAAGGGTTTTCTTTTGCCAACTCCCAAACCTCATTAAATTTTTGCTCGTGCCGTTTTGCATACTCGTCAAAAAATTGCTGATCTGTACACGGTGCAAACTCTCCGTGTATTTGCTCTCTTAAATCGTCATCCATCATAGATACCGCAAAATCATAATCAATGTTTACTCCATACTCGTTTACTACTGTTTTTCTCATTTTTGCCACCTTTTAACCTTTCATTTTTAACAATATGTACTGTATCTTTTCCGCCTGTCCTGTAATCGGTTCCAACGCTCGTCCTCTAATTGTTTCTTTTTCTGTACCAAATTTCTGTGGTATTCCGGATCCAGTGACCGAAGGCTGCACGCCCTGATAAATATTTTTTGCAACAACGTTTTGTCTGCGAATTTCTGCCGATCCGCTATCAGTTGTGCAGCATCTGTGTAGCTTTCCACCTCTGGGATAACTTTGGCTTTTAACTCTTCCAACGCTTGCCGCTCGAATTTGTCTTTTATCTGCGGTTCATACCACGGGAAAAACGCTCTACAAGTCGATACGATCCGGGCGGCTTTCTTTGCTGTGATCTGCTCTGGTGTTCCTTTCATGCTTTCTGCTCCTTTTCTCTTTGTATTCGTTCCATACCTTGCTTGCAAATTTCTTCCGCTTCTTTCCTCTTGCGTTCTACCCATTCAACATTACTTTCGTCTGGCCGCTGTCCGGGTAAGCCCGCCCATTTTGGAGGATGTTTAACGACTGGTGCAACTTCTCCGTGCTCTCTAGCGGCTCTTTCTGCCGCTGTTTTGGCTTGTAAAGCGTGTAACCGTTCATTTGCCTGCATGAGTGCGATTTTCTCGTCTATGGGGCTTTTAGAGCCTGTCACGGGTGTTTCTTTCGGTTGCTCTGTCACCGTCAGCAACTGTACTGGTTGCAATGCTGCGATCACGGCACCTATAACAAACTGGTTGACACTTTCGCCGTTCTTTTCTGCTTGCGCTTTGATCTGCGGTTCTAGGTCTTTCGGGAATCTAATCATTTGGTTAAATGTTTCCGCCATTTTAGCACCTCCTTTTCTTGTGATATCATCTATGTGATATCATTAGTTTTTTATGATATCATTAGTGTGATATCATGGCTATGATATCATGACATCATTAGTGTGATATCACTTGTTTGATATCGTGATATCACTATAGCATTTTGTGCCTTATATGTCAATATGTTTTTGTGCCTTATTTTAATATTTTTTCGTCGTGCTCCAGTTTTTCCGCAACAGCTAATTTTATAAAATCGTTCACACTCTTATAACCTAATTTATTGATACGGTCTTTTGTGCCAGTTGCAAAACGGCAATTCACCCGTTCAAATTTGTTGTCGTATTTGTAAATTGCTTTCCTTGTTGCGTCCGTTGTTTTTCGCTCCATTGTTTGCACCTCCTTATATAAATGTATCTTTATTATATTTGTTTGTGCCTTATATGTCAATATTATTTTTTATCTACTATAATATAATCATGTTTCTTTTTGTGCCTTATACATTATGCACAACAAAAGCGCTTATTTTGTGCCTTATATTTGTATATTATTGCGTCTTGTTTTTGTGCCTTATATCTGTTATAGTTATCTCAACAAATAAAAAAGCCGGTGACACCTACCAAGCGAACACCGGCACCCAAAAAGAAAGGCACCGCAATTATAACACGGTGAAAAGGTAAAATCAATATGAGAAAGAATGAATTATTAGAAGCAATTGACAACATCAAGGCAAGAAGCGCATGGAATAAAGGTGTAAAGATCTATGCTTATGAGCTTGTAGAATCTCTGGAAGTTGAAGAGATCCCGCAGGACAAAACAGAGTTAAAAAGCCTTTTACTGAATGGCGCCGCTGACTGGAAACAGTACAGTTGGGGCGGCTGCTCTCTGATTTATGATTGTGACATTGCCGAACGTCTCTGTTGCCCGTCTGAGTTAAAAAAGGTTTGTGGCGGCGAGAACAAACCAAACAGATCCGAGGAATGGTTAGACACACAGGCAAGAGCATTAAGCCATTCTTTTGATATAATTTATCATATTGTTAAATTTAGCAAGTAAGACAGGCTTACAACCGGGATCAAGTCCCGGTCTTGCTTTTACCCGGAAACGGGAAAAATTGAAAATATGGAGGAACGAGAAAATGAAAATTATAGAAATTTCGGCGATGCCTGACGGTACAGAAATACAACTAGAGGATTGGCACGATAAAAACACAAAAGATTATAAAGATTTATATGGTTATGTAATAGGTGTATATCCAGTTGCTAAAAATTCCGGTCGTTTGGGTTGGGTAAAATCTGGAGAAAAATTTAGAATATCAATCAGTTATAATAAATTTGCAAATTATACTGATGAAATGGTGTTGAGTGATTTTGAAGCGTTAAAAAATGGAGAAAAAACATTATCAGATTTAAAAGATCATTTTTTTAATAACTTTAAAGATCAATTTTATTTAGGAATTATAGATTTTGAACCTTGACAGCCGCCGCAGAGGATGCCCGCCGGATCACTACCGGCGGCGGTTTTATGGGTGGAATTTACCCAAAAATTAAAAAGAGGAGGTCACCAGGATGAAAGAAAAGAACCTTGAAAGACTTTACAATCTGTTAGAGCGTGCGGAGCGAGAGCACGACACGGAGACAGCCGCCGCCATTCGGTGGGCAATTTTTGAACTTGAAAACAGATAAAAGACGGCTTGCAACCGTCTTTTTGTCGTGTGTTGGGTGATATACTGCCGTTTGGCGGTCTGTTTTCGTTGCTTTTCTACCGGATCCGGTCCGTTCAAATCATGTCCACGGATATATTGACGGTTTGCGTTGTCTTGGTGTACAATCAAATATTACAAGGGGGATTTTGCAAAATGCGAAAAGTGGGAATCGGTCATGTATATGACATCATGGAGAGTGTATCGGATGCCGGGAAACGGCTGGAAACCGTTTTAAATGTAGAATCTGCCAGGGGATGTCTGTCTCCGGAATCTGCGGAGCTGTTGCGGTCTGCGTATGGTTCCATGCTTTCGGCTGTTGGAGACCTTGCGAAAGCTGCGACACGGTGACCGGATGACAGGTTCAAAACGTGCACCGCAGGAGCTTACAAGCGTTTCATGCATTGAATCGGCATAAAAAAATCAGTGAAAAATCTCTGAAAACGGATTTTTCAGCTTTAAAAGTGCTACCCCGGGGGGTATTTTGAAAAAGGCATTATATTTTGACGAAAAAATTTTCTTTCAAAAACCTCTGAAAACGAGATTTTCGGTTAAAAATGCAGACCCACGGGGGTATCAAAAGAAACACATTAAAATTTTTTACGAAAAAAGTCTCAAAAAATGAGATTTTTAATAAAACCTAGAGGGGGAAATATTATGAATTGCTACAAATGTGGTAAAGAAATGAGAGTTGTTCCGGAACAGGTGGCTACGGATGAAAAAGGCTTGCCGGTATATCACAGAATAGGTTATTGCGATGCTTGTATGTCTAAATTTGACATTGATATTGTGGAACAACAAAATAAGAAAAAGAAAAAGCAAAGCATATTAAGTATACTATCTGTTGTATTCACTCTTCTTGGTCTTACAATTCCAGTAGCAATTATTTTAGCCATTATTGATATTGTTAAAGGCGATAAAAATAACAAAAATCACAGCGGTTCATGGTTTTCAATTATTTTTTCTGTAATTGTAATTCTTGTTTATTTTTTAGGTGGTCAAAATGAGGAAAATCAAAATGTTTCAAATAATGTAAGTATAGAATCTGTAATAGAAACAGAAAGTCAAACTATTGAATTACCAGATGAATCAGTTGAAAGCTATTCTACTAATCAAGGAGAAAATACAAATCAAGAAATAGATTCTAAAACAGAGCCTACGGTTGTGCAATCAGAAAGTAATGTAATAGAAAATGAAAATTATGGAGAATATGAGGAGGAAAATGTTTTATCAGAAGAGGACTACAAAGAATCATGTGTCGAATTATTCTATGATGATATATTTTTTTCCCAAGATGATTTAGAGGGAAAAGATGTAAAACTAAATCTTTTTGTGTCAGAACTTTATGAATTAAGAGCAAAAGATATGTATTATGATTATATTCAAGAAATGTTTGGAGAATACAATTTACAAAGGAATTTCTTAAAATGCTGTGTTTTGAGAGAAGGTACTGAAAGCTATATGGGAGAGCAAATCAATGTACTATTTTCTAATGATTATGGATTAAATGCAACAGATTATTCCGGTGGTGAAAAAATAACTGTTTATGGGAAAATAATAGGATACAGTACAAATTCATGGAGAGGTTACAACAAATGTGAATTTATGCCATTATATATAGAGTAATTTTAAGGGCATCCGCAAGGGTGCTCTTATTTTTTATGTTGCGAACCTACGTTCTGCATGATATAATATGTGTCAGTTAGGAAGTCTTGCCCCACGTCCGGAGAGTGAAAGCTGATTAGACAGCCTAGATTGTAACCAAGACCCGGAATAAAGACAGACCAAAAAAAGATTGGAAGTTCGCTACTCCAACAGTAACAGGGGTAGTGGGCTTATTTTTATGCTCTTCTGCCCCATGACAATGTATTTGTTGGAGGTAGAAAATGTTAGTTGAAATCAAAACAGTAAACAAAGAAGAAATAACCGTTGTAACAAGCCTTGATGTTGCGGAAACGTTTGGAAAAGAACATTATCACGTAATTGAAGATATACGTGAGATTGCATCAAAAATTAGTACACCCGAATTTTCGGGGCTATTCTATGAGACAGAATATAAGGCATCAAACGGAAAGAAAAATCCTATGTATTACATGAACAGAGATGGCTTTACACTTTTGGTCATGGGATACACGGGTGAGAAAGCTATGCAGTTTAAGATGGCTTATATTAAGCAGTTTAATGCTATGGAAAAGGCTCTTATTGGCAAAATACGGGAACGTGAAAAAGGAATTGGTGTCCGCAGGGTACTTACGGATAGTTTGCAGAGGACTTCCGAAAATGAACGGATGCACGGTCATGCATACTCTACCTACACCGATTTGATTTATAAATCAGTATTTGGAAAAACAGCAAAGCAATTACGGCTTGACCTTAATATTGGCAACAAAGAAAACATCCGGGATTATCTGACCGAGGAAGAACTACTGTTAGTTCAGAATGCAGAAATGCTTGTAAGTTCACTGGTTGGATACGGTTGGGGATACGGAGAAATTAAGGAATTTTTGGAAAATAAGTCGGTAAATAAACTGGTCGGATGATAGACGCCCTAGATTCAATCTAGGGCATTTTTATTTTTTAAAAAAAGTGCTTGACTTGTAACTCGTAACTTTATATAATGTAACTCGTAACAAGGAGGTGATAACCATAGCACCTAAAAGCAGAGCCGATTACATGAAAAAGCGGAGGGAGAATACCAAAAACTTTAGTGTCGAAATTGAAAAAGAGAAGTTTGACAAGTTAGAAGAAAAACTCTCTGAAAAAGGAATCACTAAAAAGGAATGGTTTAATACCAAAGTTGATGAAGAAATCGGTAACAATTAAAAAGTGATTGCCAGTCCGCAAAAACTTTAGCAATCACTCTTCTGCACCACTCTCAAAGAGATGGTAAATCTATAATACCATTTTTCCGAGAGAGAATCAACAGAGATTTCGGTAACTGTATGCCGTGTCCAAATAACCCGTATTCACGGTAGCGAACAAGTAGCGAATAATGTCACTGAAAACGGCACAGTGACAAGAAATTTGAAATCTCTGCAATCATAGGGCACAGCTTATCTCCCCACCCCATAACAGATAGGTTGTGTCCTATTTTCAAAGAAAAGGAGAAATGACACATGGAAGAATTTGCAAAAATGATTTATAGCCAGTGGCAGAATGAGGATAACACCATAAGTTGGGATGATTACAACGAAGTAATCGGAAAATTGTATGAAATTCTCAATAGCAAGTTAGCTGATAACATAGAGAGAACAATAAACAAGAGAGTATGGAAAGTCCAAGAGAATGCTTTTATTGCAGGATTTTCTTATGCTTGCAAGTGCCTGTCTAATGGCAAGGTAAATATTTGCGTGGATGGAGGTAAAAATAAATGAAAACTTTTACATTGATTTCCATTCCAAAGGAACGATACGAACACATGGTAGAATCATACAGTGCCGTGGTAGCTGAAAATGAAAGACTGAAAGATAAATTGAAGCGAATTGAAAGGCTGGTGAAAGAATATGACGGAACTGGTAAACGTTGAGGGAACAGAACTAGCTGTCAGAGAATACAATGGTCAGAGGGTTGTCACTTTTAGAGATATTGACAACGCTCATCAAAGACCGGCAGGGACTGCATACAGAAACTTTAGGCAGAATAAAAAGTATTTTTCAGAGGGAAAGGACTACATTGTTGTTAAGCCAGATTTTAAGACCTACGAAATTCGTCTATCTGGAATTACACCTAATAAAAAAGGTACTACGCTTATTACAGAGCGAGGATATTTGAAAGTTGTAAAGTCATTTAATGACGAATTATCATGGAAAGTGCAGGATGCTCTTGTGGATGCTTATTTTGCGGTAAAGAATCAGCAACCAACAACAGCAATCGAGGAAAAGCCAGTATTGCCGATTGAGACAGACTGGTTCTGCATCAACCGTTGGAAAATCAACTTTATATGCGGTGTATACAAACTTTCAACAAGGGAATATATGCACAGCCTTTTATTACAGATAGGTAAGACTTATAATTTTGACAATGCCAAGCAGGAATTTATGCGTTGCACTGGAAGATTGCCGAAAAGCAATTCCGAAGTGATTACATATTTCCAAGAATTAGCAGATACCGCCACAAAAATATTGAATGACGATATTGAACACTACAAGGAAATGTGGAAAATCGAGTAGGAGGAATTTCTCCTAAATGAGAAATTCCGACCTCTCACACCACCGTGCGTACCGTTCGGTACACGGCGGTTCAATCAATTTAACAAGTAACACACCTTTCAGTATAGTAATCTAACATAGAAACTAATCCAAAACGGGTTAGTCTTTCTTTATTTATTGCAAAATTCATAACTCTTCGCTGACAAACATATGCTATTCGATTACCCGTATAGGCTGTAATCCTTGCTGTATCCTTATCTACTCCGAGTTTTATCAAGTTATTTATGCGGTTCTGCGGAGTTTTCCATTGTTTCCAAATGCACATGCGCAGTCTGCAACGAATTCTTGCGTCCATCTCTTTACAAAGTGTTTTCATACTACCTATCTTGAAATAGTTAATCCACCCTCTGATAAGCTGATTGAGTTTCATCACTTTATAACTGTTGCTAACGCCCCAGCTACGGCACGTGAGCTCTTTCATTCTCTTCTTAAATTTCGCTACTGATTTTGCATGCGGTTTCGCCTTGTATTGATGTGCTCTTGTATCAAAGTAGAATCCAAATCCAAGGTATTTAAGTCCTTGTGGTCTGTCTACCTTACTCTTGGTCATGTTGACCTTAAGCCCCAGTTTCTCCTCAATGAATCGTGAAATATTTCTCATGACTCTGTTGGCAGACATTTCACTTCCGACCATAATGATGCAGTCGTCCGCGTATCTTACAAAGTTAAGCCCACGCTTTTCCATTTCTTTATCGAGTTCATTCAGCATGATGTTTGCCAGTAACGGCGAGAGATTTCCTCCCTGGGGTGTTCCCACGATAGAGTCCTCATATTCATCATCAATCATGATTCCACTGACAAGGTACTTTCTTACGATAGAGATAACATCTCCATCTTTAATAGTTCTGCCTATGATAGTCATGAGCTTATCATGATTTACTGTGTCAAAGAACTTTTCCAAGTCGATGTCTACAATCCACTCATTACCGTCATTCATCATTTCAAGTGCTGTTAGAATTGCTTGTTGTGCACATCTGTTCGGTCTGAATCCATAACTGTGGTCATGGAACTGTTCCTCATAGATTGGCGTTAATACCTGTGCAATGGCTTGTTGTACAAATCTGTCTGTCACTGTTGGTACTCCCAGGTTTCTGACACCGCCATCAGGCTTTGGTATCTCCACTCTTCGTACTGGCTGAGGTTTATATTTTCTCGCCCTCAACTGTTCCTTGATGTTTTCGCCGTTCTTTGCAAGATGTTCTTTGAGTTCTGTGTACTTCACTCCGTCCACTCCCTCTGCACCTTTATTTCGTACGACTTGCAGATATGCCCTGTTGAGGTTATCGCTAGATAGTATCTGCTCCATTAGACTACTTGTGTCCATGCGTTCTTTCCTTTCCGTCTCGCTTGATTTGACCACCCTTTACCCGATTGGTTACGGCAGATGAATGTCTCCTCTGCAATACGAGACCTACTCAAACTTATTGATTGTTCGCCCCTTTGCTCCATCTCCATTACAGAGACTTCTTCACTACTATGGGCTCGGCTGACTTCTCACAGTTCGTTGTTACTAGGCTAATGGAACCTCTGTGAGACCTCCACGCTTAAGGTGCACGCTCTTTCTCTCCATATATCCGCCGCATTTACTCTGCTTCTACAAACGTGGTAGTTATTAGACTTCACTGTTCTTTGCCAGCTTATCACTCGAAGCCTAGCCTTATATGCGATTTCTGTCCGTCGGACCAGAGATTCGCTTACAGCTTCCTTCAGATTCCACCTCACAGTAGACACCCTTGCTGTTCGGCTATACATTTCCCACTACCTGGGCATGTTCGGGACTTACACCCGTTAGAGCGCGCCCATGGCGCGCAAACAAAGAAAAGCGCCTGGCAGAACACCTGCCAGACGCCTTTGTCTGAAAAGACGGTAACATAAATCGTTATGTTTTGTCAACCCGGTTCTAATCTGTTGCAAACGTTTGTCTAAACCTATTCTCTTTACGCAGATTCGTGTGTTATAATAGAAAAACAAGTATTTTTCAAAAACAATATCAATTTGTAAAAGGGGGCTTTTATTATGCTGATCACATTACATTCAAACGGTTACGAGGTCGCTGTCAATACGAGGGGGGCCGAATTGAAATCTTTCAAGGATCCTTCCGGAAAAGAATATGTCTGGAATTCAGATCCTGCTTTCTGGATGCGTTCTTCACCACTTCTCTTTCCAACGATTGGAAATTTAAGAAATGGTGAAACAACCATGAAAGGGCAGGTTTATCCTCTCGTAAAGCATGGCTTCTGTAAAGATACAGAATTCGAGGTGAAGGATTTATCCGATGATACGGTCACTTTCTTGTTGCACGCAAATGAAGAAACTTTAAAAAGTTATCCTTATCAGTTCGAATTGTCTCTCACCTATCATTTATCCGACAATGAGTTATCTATGGAATACCGTGTTGTAAACCATGACACAGAAGAAATGTTTTATCATATCGGCGCACATCCTGGATTTATGCTTCCGGTATCTTCCGGTGAAACACTTGCCGACTGTGAACTCGTCTTTGAAAAAGCAGAAGATTTCGTATCTTATGAATATGATCTTGAAAATATGGAATTCAACACAGAGAAAAAGGTTGTACAAAAAGCAGAGGGCAACACATTACCACTTACTGTTGCAATGTTTGACAGTGATGCTGTTTTCTTTGAACACACCAATTCCCATCGTGTTTCCTTCCTTAACACTCATACTGGAAAAGGTGTAACAATGGACTATCCTGATTTTGAATCTATCGCTTTCTGGACTCCTGCTGGCGGCAATGCTCCATTCCTTTGTCTGGAACCATGGAACGGTTCTGCGATTTTCCATCAGGACAGTGATATTTTCTCAGAAAAACGTGGTATTCTCTCATTAATGCCTGAAGGTGAAAAAACTTACCATTTAAAAATCACTTTAGAGGCTTAACCACCTGAATCCATAACATTAAAAACAGAGCCAGACTGACATATCTATGTCGATCTGACTCTGTTTTTCTTTGAGCATCTCTTTTATAATACCTTTAAATTCCACATAATCTCAAGTGTGTCATCCTGCACATGAAATTTTTCAAAATATGCTTCTTCCTTCGGAATCCATTTTTCCTGAAACTCTTTTGCTTTCTCTTCCCCATTACGCTTTCTGATATTTGCAAGCTGCACATCCGATGCGATATTCATAAAAATCTTCAGCTGATATGGCTTTCCAAAATACGGATGTAAGCTATAAGAGCCCTCGATAATATTAATCCTTTTATAAGGAATCTCATAAGCATCTAATAGTCTCCACTCTTTGCAGGAAAAGGGCTGATAGCACACAGATTCCTTCTTTTGAACCGGTATAAGCACAGTTTCATAAAATCTTTCATAGTCTACATTCCCACCGGTTTCTTTCATTCTCTCCGGTGTACGCTGCTCCATTCGTAAAAAGAAATCATCCATATGAAACAGGTTACAGTCAAACTGCCCCTTTAAATATTCTCCCAGAGTTGTCTTACCACTTCCACATCTCCCGTCAATCGCCACAAGAATTGGTCTGTCTGTATTGTCTTCCTGTTTAATAATTTCATTAATCGCATCCACTGCCGGTTTGAATCGTTCTCTGCATTGTGTCTTCAGTTCCATGTATTTCTCCGATCTTTCCCTGTATTTTCTGTCTTCTATCAGAAAAACAGATCATTATTTTCCTTCATAAGCAGGCTTTACAACTCCCGCTGCATATAAACGATTTACAAGAACAGGTATTAAGATAAGCTGTATCACAATTCCAGGGATTGCATTCACAAATCCACCCATAAAGAATAATTTCCATGTAAATCCGCTTCCCATTAATGCATAAACAATTGCTGATACAAGTCCCCATACCAGTCTTCCTGCGAGCATGGAAATGATCAAAGAGATATATAGTGATCTCATATCCTTTTTCATCTTACCGGAAAGAATTCCGCTGACTAATCCATAGGTTGCAAGTTCAAATGCCATGCATATAGCATTCGGGAGCATGACAGGCATTCCAAATGTCACACTTCTAAGTAATGGTGTAATAAATCCAACGATCAGGCCATACGGTCCTCCGAGAATATATCCACACAGTAATACCGGAATGTGCATGGGGCAAAGCATCTTTCCGACTGCCGGGATCTGCATGGTAATAAATGGAAGAATCAGTCCAATTGCAAGAAATAATGCTGCCAAAACTGTTTTTCGTACTGTCATCTGTTTTTTCATCTTGTCCTCCTAAACATTTCAAATCTCATTTGCATTTATTGTACCACACTTACCATTTTCTTCGCCATTTATTTTAACAAACGTTTGTGTAAAGTTTTACGCAAATTTTTATTTATTTGTGCTAAACTATACGCAAAGATGAAAATCACCTATACGAGGGGGTATTTCAATGACATTAAAGGATATTGCAAAAGAGGCCGGTGTTTCCATCTCTACTGTCTCCCGTATTATCAACGGGAATTCCTCAAACGCCGCCAGTAAAGAAATGCAGGATAAAATCTGGAGTATTGCACGAGCCGGCGGATATGTGCCTAACACTTCCGCCCAGGCATTAAAGCAAAAAAACAGGGAAAATGTACCTCATCATTCCATTGCCTGTGTCTATGCACGAGCTCAGGATGCACAAAATGATGCCTTTTTTTCAACCCTGACAAGAAGTATTGAGCAGGAGGCATTAAAAGAGGGGTATATCGTAAAATATTCTTTTTCTACTTTTGACATTCATAACCCGACCACGCAAAATCAGATTATAAATAACGAAGTTGACGGTGCTGCCATTCTTGGCCGTTGTAACAAAGAGACTCTCAAATTTATGAAAAAGCATTTTCATAAGATTATTTACGTTGGTTTAAATCCGTTAGATGCCGAGTATGATCAGGTCATCTGTGACGGAAATGCCGTCGCATCTGATGCCGTGAGCCATCTGATCGCACAGGGGCACACGCAGATCGGATATATCGGAGAGACTAAAAATGAAATCCGATATGAAGCTTATTGTAATACTTTGAAGAAAAATCATATTAATTTTAACAAAAATATCGTAACTAATGTTTCCGGCTCTTCCGAAGCCGGTTATCAGGGAGCCAAACGAATTCTGGAACGTTCTTCGGACGTAACTGCTTTTTTCTGCATGAATGACATCACAGCGATCGGTGCGATCCGTGCGATCCACGAATGTGGTTATCGCATCCCTGACGATATCTCTGTCATCAGTATGGATGATATTGAAATTGCACAATATGTATCGCCAATGCTCACAACTATGCATATTCCGATCGAAGAAATGGGAAAGATGACAGCCAAGATCCTGATTGACCGCATAAGAAACGGTCACACGCTCCCTCTGAAAATGTCCCTGCCATATTACATGGCAAAACGAGAAAGCTGCAGATAATTAAGTAATTTTCCTGTTATATCAAACTACCGGATGCACACATAAACCTGTCTGTATCCGGTAGTTTCATTTTTATAATGAAATTTTTATCTTCTGATTAATCCAGCTTAATTCCTGCAAGAAGTGAACCAAGGCTTGAGCCAAAGCTTTCCTTTGATGTATACTGCTCGAGATCTTCTGCTGGTTCTGTGTCAACCATCTCCTCTTCCAGTGCTTTCATGGAAAGACTGATCTTGTTGTCGTTTGTGTTTAATACTTTTGCTTTGACTTTCTGTCCCTCTTTTAACACTTCTGACGGCTTTTTAATACGTTTTTCGCAGATCTGTGAGATGTGCACCAGTCCGCTTAACCCATTGCCAAGATTGATAAATGCACCATATGGCATTAAGGACTCTACCGTTCCCTCCATTACCGTTCCCGGCACGATCATGGAAATCTTGTGGTTACGTTCCTCGATTGCTGCCTCTTTTGCCACCTGCTTTGCAGATAATACCAGTTTTTCCTTTTCTGGATCAACGGTAATGACTTTTGCTTCTACTTCTTTTCCGATCCATTCCTCTGTATTCTCGACATAATCGAGTGCCAGCTGGGATGCCGGGATAAATGCACGGATGCCTTCTAAAAATGCAACCACACCACTTGGAACACTCTCTTTGATGCGGACTTTTACAACCGTTCCATCTTCCATCATCTGCTGCAGTTTCTCCCATGCAAGAACATCGTTTGCCTCTTTTCTGGACAGCAGGATATTACCCTGTCCGTCATCTGTCTTTACCACAGTTGCCTCGATCTCATCACCGGCATGGATCTGCTCTAACACTGCAAAATCCGGATCATTGCTGAAATCCTCTACCTTAATAATTCCCTGTGCATAATATTTTAAATCCAGAGTGATCTCTTCCTCACTCACTGCAATGACAGTTCCTGTGATAATGTCGCCCTCTCTGATCTGGCGGAAAGATGCCTCTAACTCGTCTTTGAAATCGTCCATTGTTTCCATTATGAATTACCTCCATTGTTCTTTTTCCTTTGAAATCCACATGTAACGCATCATGGACTTCCCAGCAAAAACAAGTATAGCACATTTACTTCCGTTATGACAACTTCCACAGGATGACCACTTTAAAGAGATCGCCATCCACAGCGATATGCAGACTTCCCTTCTGCGCTTCGGTAAAACTCCTTGCAATTGCAAGGCCAAGACCGGAGCCCTCCGTGTTGCGGGAAGCATCGCCGCGCACAAAACGCTCCGTCAGCTCATCCCCTCTCACGTTCAGCTCCACGGCGGACATGTTGCGCATGGTGATGGTCACATTCCCCTCCGGCTTCTCTACATCAATGTAAACACGGCTGTTTGGCATTGCATATTTCTGTATGTTCACAAATAAATTTTCAAAAATACGATAGGTTTTCTGATTATCCAGTTTCAGAATGATTTTTTCTTCCGGGACATTCCATCGTAATTGCAGCCCCATCTGTTCAAATTTATCTGCGTGTTCCACGCTGACCTGTTTCATCAGATTGACCACATCAACATCCATCAGATTTAATGTAATATTATTGGTCGTCGCTTTGCTCACTTCAAAAAGATCCTCGATCAGCACTTTCAACCGCAGTGATTTTTTCTCCAGTGTCTCAATATAAGATTTGCGTTCCTCTTCTGTGATATCTTCTTTTTTCAATAACTCTACATATGTAGTTATTGCAGTGAGCGGTGTTTTCAGATCATGGGATACGTTTGTGATCAGCTCTGTTTTCATGCGCTGGCTTTTCACTTCTTCATCCACCGCTTTTTTAAATCCGGTGCGGATCTGTGTGAGCTGCTCCTTAAACGGTTCAAACACCCCGATATCCTCGGTGATCACCGTGTCAAGATCACCCTCTGCAATACGCTGCACGCCTCTCATTAAGACATTGTAATCTTTTCTGATCCTGTCATAATACTTTTTCAGCAGATAAAATAGCACGAATGAGTAGATGATAAGGCCTGCGATTCCAAACATCCACATGCACATCAGCACTGCTAAAACAAGGAAATTGATCACCACGATTTTCAGGATTGTTTTGGTTGTCTTATCACTGAAATCAATGTGATTGACTTCGTCTGTAAACTGATTCCATTTTTTTCGGATCCATGGAAAAATCTGATAAATAAAACTGTATTGCCGGATGTATTCTTTCAATCCAACAGAAAATACCGGATAAATGCAGACGACAGACACAAATGCAACTGCAAAAACAATCCAGAGGATTCCGCCTGTTTTTAGAACGCTCCACACATTCACATTTGCGTAACCTGATTTGCCTGTATATGGGAAATCGCAGACAGTGTCAATATAAATATCACACATTGCAAACGACATCATAAGTCCGAAGATCCCCGCTTCCATATAACGCCATTTTGGAAGATAATCCGGCATTTTTTCATTTTTCCATACTCTTCTGCTACACATAAAGCATGCAAATGCCGCAATTACCAGAAGTGTAATAAAATACGCTGCATCTCCCCCGCCGGATGCAACCAGATAATAATCACTGGTGTAATAATCTGCATAGGCAAGGTTCGTACTATCTTTTGGAATACCGTATACTACCTGAAAATTTTTCACCGGGACAAAGGTCGTATCATTGTCCACCGCATATGTGCGTATTTCATTGTATCGGTCTGCCTGTAAAAGACTTTTGATGAGTGTATCCGCAGAAACTGTTCCATCCTTTTTGACATCGACGGACAAGTTTCCATCTTCGTCAAAGTCCAGGACAAAAACGCTCTCATAAGAGTTCCACTGTTCTTTGTCATCGTCAATTCTGAAATCCGGTTCCAAAACTTCATACAACGGCGCATTCGTATTCACTTCTTTTTTCGCTCCATCCGTCGCATAATAATCCGTCTCAGACCGGACGCCCTCAAAGGAACTGCTCCACTCTGAAATATAATCGTAATCATCATAAACGCTTCCCTCTCCGACAAAAGGCTCCGTACGGTTTTCTGACGGCTCGTTCTTAATCTCGGTATACAGGACATAAGCCCCCTGATAAAGTGTATCAATATACTCCGTATTTACATTTTCACTGGAGGAAAACAATTGTGCTGACTTCTGTTCTGCATTCCTTATCATCCACGGAAAAAGGCTTACATTCACACCAACTGCAAGTAATAATCCAATGATAATAATTCCTATCCTAACGTTACGGCTGTTTTTCAATTTTGTATCCAACGCCCCACACCACCTTTAAATATTTTGGTTCTCTCGGGTTGATCTCGATTTTATCCCGAATGTTTCTCACGTGCACCATGATTGTGTCCGTGTTAATTGCCTTTTCGTTCCAGACACGCTCGTAGATTTCCTCTGCCGAAAAAACTCTGCCCGGATTTCTCATCAGAAGTGCCAGAATTTTAAATTCAATCGGAGTCAATTTCACCGGATTTCCATCCACGGAAAACTCGATGGTATCCTCGTTTAATTCAAGTCCGCCGATGATGTAGTTTCTTCCCTCTTCCTCTTTTTTCTGTGCCATTCCCATAAACCGGGTGTAGCGGCGCAGTTGGGAATTTACCCTTGCCATGAGTTCTAACGGCGTAAACGGTTTTGTCACGTAATCATCCGCACCAATATTTAAGCCGATCACTTTGTCTGTCTCCTCTGATTTTGCAGAAAGCATGATGACCGGGAACTCATGATGTTCTCTCAATTTGATTGTCATGGTCACACCATCCATCCGCGGCATCATAATATCCACAATTGCAAGATGAATGTTTTCCCGCTCGATCACTTCCAGTCCCTCGACACCATCGGCTGCCTTATATACATGGTATCCCTGGCTTTTTAAGAAAATCTCAATCCCATCACGAATCTCTTTGTCATCCTCCACGACTAAAATATTGTACTCATTGTTGTTCAACTGTTCCATCTGACTTCTGACTCCTTATCTGATATGCCTTACTGTAATATATCTATCTAAAAAACCATTATATAAAAAACGAAAGAATTTCTAAAGAATTATTTGTGGAACAACAAAAAATCCCGGCAAAATCAAGTTTCCTTGAAATTACCGGGATTCCTACCCTAAGCTGATAACGGGAATCGAACCCGTGCCCTCCGCCTTACCAAGGCGACGCTCTACCGACTGAGCCATATCAGC
>ERZ772897.80-NODE-80-length-102746-cov-8.550710_pt1 | contig 102746 bp, 90 predicted proteins | sample MGYA00512125_ERZ772897 | MGnify/ENA primary metagenome ERZ772897 (study PRJEB29015, sample SAMEA2737660) | human gut metagenome | biome: human gut; feature: human-associated habitat; material: faeces | place: China | collected 2012 ... | reverse complement strand
CTGTTACCTCCACATTCTTTTTTATTTTGAATGTCCGCAAAATCCGTCCTACATCCCAAAGCCACAAGGTGCGCTCAAAAAAAGGACTCGTCCTTGCCGCATAAATTCGTCGAACAGCTTTGCAATTGCCGGCTTTATGATAATATGTTCTGGCAAATTCTTCTCTCCTTCTCCATTTTTATAGTCAAATTCAGTTTTTACATTTTTTGCGATTTTTATTATATATTGATATTTTCAAGTTGTAAATCATACCAAAGTATGATGGCATTATCTTTGCAAGCTTGCTTGCTTTTTTGTATAGGGAATTCCAAAGGAATTTTCGATACAAAAAGGGACGCATGCTTAAAGCATGCGTCCCAAATTCATTCACTATTTATTTTGCCGAAAGATACTCATCAATACCCTTTGCGGCCGCCTTGCCTGCACCCATTGCAAGAATTACGGTAGCGGCACCTGTTACGGCATCACCACCTGCGAATACGGCAGCCTTGCTGGTTGCACCGTTCTCCTCGGAAGCCACGATACACTTGCGGCGGTTTGTCTCAAGACCAGCTGTGGTAGAAGAAATCAGTGGGTTCGGAGAAGTACCGAGTGACATGATAACCGTGTCACAATCCATCTCATACTCAGAACCAGGAATCTCAACCGGGCTTCTTCTTCCGGAAGCATCCGGCTCACCAAGTTCCATCTTAATGATGCGGACGCCCTTAACCCAGCCGTCCTCATCAACAAGGATCTCTGTCGGGTTCTCAAGGAGATCAAAGATGATTCCCTCTTCTTTTGCGTGATGTACTTCTTCCTTACGTGCAGGAAGTTCTTCCTCACCACGGCGATATACGATATGAACCTCAGCGCCGAGACGGAGTGCGGTTCTTGCAGCATCCATTGCTACGTTACCACCGCCGACAACGACAACTTTCTTTCCTCTTGAGATCGGAGTCTCATATCCATCTTTGAAAGCCTTCATCAGGTTATTTCTTGTCAAAAACTCATTTGCGGAGAATACGCCGTTCGCCTGCTCGCCAGGGATTCCCATAAATCTAGGAAGTCCGGCACCGGAACCGATAAATACAGCCTCGAAACCTTCTTCCGCCATCAGCTCGTCAATCTTAACCGACTTTCCGATGACTACGTTTGTCTCAATCTTGACACCGAGAGCTTTTACATTCTCAACTTCCGCTGCGACAACCTTATCCTTTGGAAGACGAAACTCCGGAATACCATAGCTTAATACGCCGCCTGCCATATGAAGTGCCTCGAAAATCGTAACTTCATAACCAAGCTTTGCAAGATCTCCGGCACAGGTAAGTCCTGCAGGGCCGGAACCGATGACAGCAACCTTATGTCCGTTTGACTTTTCTGCTTTCTTAGGCTTGATTCCATTCTCTCTTGCCCAATCCGCTACGAAACGCTCGAGCTTACCGATTGCAACCGGCTCACCCTTGATTCCGCGGATACACTTGCCCTCACACTGGCTCTCCTGCGGGCACACGCGGCCACAGACAGCAGGGAGTGCAGAAGACTCTGAGATGATCTGATAAGCAGCCTCAAAGTTACGCTCCTTCACCTGTGCGATGAATGCCGGAATATTGATGGAAACCGGGCATCCCTTCATACACTGGGCATTCTTACAATTTAAGCAACGGGAAGCCTCAGCTACTGCCTCCTCCTCGTTGTATCCATAACATACTTCTTCAAAGTTCGTTGCACGAACCTTAGGCTCCTGCTCACGAACCGGTACTCTTACCATTGCATCCATTATTTGTCACCTCCGCAATGACCACAACCACCGTGGTGGGTGTCGCCTTCTTCATATGCAAGCTTTGCACGGCCTTCTTCTGTCTTGTACTGTTGCTGACGCTTCATTGCCTGATCAAAGTCAACGAGATGTCCGTCGAACTCCGGTCCGTCAACACATGCAAACTTGACCTCTCCGCCAACCATAAGACGGCATGCGCCACACATTCCCGTACCGTCAACCATGATCGGGTTCATGGAAACAATCGTAGGAATCTCAAGCTTCTTGGTCAGAATGGTAACAAATTTCATCATGATCATCGGTCCGATGGCTACACATACATCGTAGTGCTTTCCTTCGCCGACCAATGCCTCAAGCTGCTGGCATCCGTTTCCGTGGAATCCGTATGATCCATCGTCCGTTGTCACATAGACATTGCCAGCTACCGCTTTCATCTCATCTATGTAGAATAAGAGATCCTTGGTTCTTGATCCCATGATAACATCGGCATCGATACCATGCTCATGTAACCATTTTACCTGTGGGTATACCGGTGCGGTTCCAAGACCTCCGGCGATAAATACGATGTTTTTCTTCTTGGTTTCCTCAAGGTTTTCTTCCTGACAAAGCTCAGAAGGACATCCGAGCGGTCCTACAAAATCCTCAAGTGCATCACCCTCGTTCAAGCTCATCATACGCTCGGTTCCTGCGCCAATGGTCTGCACAACGATGGTAACGGTCTCCTTTACTCTGTCATAATCACAGATTGTAAGTGGAATACGCTCTCCCACTTCATCTGTCTTTGCGATAATAAACTGTCCCGGCAGACACTCCTTGGCAACACGTGGTGCCTTAATATCCATAAGGATAATGTTGTCCGCAAGTGTTTCCTTTCGAACGATTGGATACATAATTTTCCTCCTAGTGTTTTCTAATCCCTCGTAAATCTACGCTATTTCAATCATATCGAAAAAGCGTATCATTGTCAAAGAATAATTATACATCATTTCTATAACTGTAGGTTATGAGAAATAAACAAGCTCATCTTCCGGTTTTTCTGCTTTCTCGATGGAAATCGGATAAAGCACCGGTCCCTTGCCTTTGTATTCGCGTGCGAATTCAACGCGCACTTCTGCGGTAATATCGATCCACGACTTATGCGGAATCTCATTCTCCCTGTCGTACTTACACTTAAAGCCAATGAAAGTCACGTCCTCGATACAGCAGGTCATTGCAAATCTTCCCGGTACGAAAACGCCTTTTTTCAGCTTATCCGGATTGTACACAAGTGCGCGGAACTTGACCTTCTTATGATCGTATTTCTTATAGTTATCCATCGCATCCATATACCAGATTGCGTAGTCTGCATCAGATAACTCGATCACATCCTGATTGATATCAAACGGAAGCTCCTCCGGACGCTCATCGATTGTGCCGTCCTTGCGCTCATAGACGATCTGTGCCTTACGGTTGATTGCCTTGATGCTGCGACGGAGATGCCCTCTGTCTGTGTCATCATCCGTACGATTGAAGATGACAACATCACTTGAGAATACCTGTTCCTGCATCATCGCGCGCATGTTGTTCATATACATGTCAAATGTGGTGGAATCCACGGTTGCAAGTGACTGGACGATCACCCATCCTTTCGGAAGATCCGCCTCAAGCAGCTTATCCATTCCCCAGGTTCCATTGTACTCGATAAACACCTGCTCCGGGAGATATGAATCCTGAATCTCCTGCAGCTTTTCCGGTGTAAACTCTTCCTCGGAATCGATGGTAACCAGTTTAAAGTTGACCGTAGCAAGCTTTGCCTCGTCATACTCCTTATCTCCATCCTCACACATGATGATGATACCCTTGGCGCCGTCCCCGAACTCATTTTCAAAAAGCGTCTCCTCTACAAGAGATGTCTTGCCGCTGTCCATGAATCCGGTAAATACATATACTGGAATTTCCTGTGCCATATAATACTCCTTGTCTCATTGATTGCAATTCAGCCTCATCCATACTCTTTTTTGTAGTCGGGCAATCGACTGAATCATTCCTGTGTTTTTATGCCAGACCGAACAATTCCTCAAGCTCATGCTCATGAATTTCGGTACCGATTACTACAATACGTCCGGTGTAATCCGGCTCACCCTCACGAATCTCATACTCGCCCGGAACCATATCAAAGTAGATCCAGCTTCCGTCTGTGCTCTCAACCATTCCCTTGGAACGAAGGATATTGTCAGACTCTACGAAACCTTTGAGGATCTCCTCAATCTTAGACTTCTCGAACTTGTGCGGAGTCTCTTTTCCCCAGCTTGTGAATACATCATCTGCATGATGGTGATGATGATGCTCGTGGTCATGGTCGTGACATCCACAGGTGCAGTTCTCTCCGTGCTCATGATGATGTTCATGCTCCTCGTGATCGTGATCATGGTGGTGCTCATGTTCCTCATGGTCGTGATCATGGTGGTGCTCATGCTCCTCATGGTCATGATCATGATGGTGCTCCTCGTGGTCGTGATCGTGATGGTGCTCATGTTCCTCATGGTCATGATCGTGATGATGATGCTCATGCTCGTGTTCTTCCTCATCCTGTGCATGACGAGCCTCTGCAATCACCTTCATCTCAAGGTTGTCCTGTCCTTCCATAACCTTAAGGATCTGCTCGCCTCCGATTGCAGCCCAGTCCGTTGTGATGATTGCAGCATTCGGATTCAAGTTCTGAATCTGCTTTACGCAGAACTCTAACTGCTCCGGTGTTGCGTTCTGACTGCGGCTTAAAATAACCGTGGTCGCATACTCGATCTGGTTGTTGAAGAACTCACCGAATGCCTTCATCTGTTTGCTTGCTTTCAGCGCATTTACAACAGTAACCAAAGCATTAAGCTTGACATCCTGCTCCTTCTCGATATCGATCACCGACTTCATAACATCGGATAACTTTCCAACTCCGGATGGCTCGATCAAGATACGATCCGGATGATACTTTGTAATCACTTCATTTAAGTTCTTACCAAAGTCACCCACGAGTGAGCAGCAGATACAACCGGAATTCATCTCTGTAATCTGGATGCCTGCATCCTTTAAGAAACCTCCGTCGATACCAACCTCTCCAAACTCATTCTCGATCAGAACGATCTGCTCTCCTTTGAAAGCCTCATCGATCATCTTCTTAATAAAAGTAGTTTTACCAGCTCCTAAGAAACCTGAAATAATGTCAATCTTTGTCATAATAGATCTCTCCTTTTCTATATTTATAGGGCAGCTACACAAATTGTAAGCTGTATTCTTTTGTAACAATGCACTACAAACTTATATTTTACACGGATTGTCAAGCTTTTGCAAATATAAGATACTTCCAGAATCGATTTTGCGGATGTATGTGAAATTTTGAATCAAGGCATCCCAAACTTATGCATGCATATGATACAGTTTCTCGTACAATCCTCCCTGTGCCAGAAGTTCCTCATGTGTTCCGGACTCCGCGATACCGTCCTCCGTCAACACAAGAATCTTCTCAGCGTTCTGAATGGTCGTCAGACGATGCGCGATCACAAACGTTGTGCGGTTCTTCGCCAGCTTCTCAAGCGAATCCTGCACCACTTTCTCACTTTCATTGTCCAAAGCGGATGTCGCCTCATCGAAGATCAGGATCGGCGGATTTTTCAAAAATACGCGTGCGATCGACAAACGCTGCTTCTGACCACCGGAAAGCTTGATACCTCTCTGTCCGATATCCGTATCATATCCATCCGGGAAAGCCATAATGAACTCATGTGCATTCGCATTCTTTGCCGCCTCAATGACTTCCTCACGCGTTGCGCCCGGCTTACCATACTGAATATTTTCGAAGATTGTGCCGGCAAACAGATACACATCCTGCTGTACCATTCCGATTTGATCACGCAGGCTTTTTAACGTCACGCTGCGGATATCTTTGCCATCGATCATAATGCGTCCGCCCGTCACATCATAAAAACGCGGGATCAACGAGCAGAGTGTTGTCTTTCCGGCTCCCGATGAACCGACCAATGCCATATACGCTCCTGCCGGGACCTTAAGATTGATATGATTTAACACATTCTCCTGATTGTCCTTATACTGGAACGATACGTTATCAAACTCGATCCCGCCTTTTACCGTACCAATAGGTGTTGCATCCGGCGCGTCCTCGATGTCCGGTCTGATATTCATGATCTCCTGAAAACGCTCAAATCCGGTATAACCATTCTGAAACTGTTCCGTAAAATCAACCAAAGTACGGATCGGATCGGTAAAAACTCCGATATATAAAAGGAATGTCACAAGATCCGTCATATCCACACGACCATATGCGATCAGTACCGTTCCGACAAGGATCACACTTACCTGAATCATCGTTGTAAAGACACCCACGCCAGCCTGAAAGCTTCCCATATAATGGTAACTGTTTTTCTTCGCCGCTAAGAATCCATCGTTTCCGACACGGAACTTTTCATTTTCGATATCCTCGTTTGCAAACGATTTTACAACACGAATACCGGACAGGTTATCCTCGATCTGCGCGTTAATATCCGCAATCTTGATACGGTTATTACGGAACGCACGCCGCATCTTCTTATTTAATAGAAACGCAAAAGCAAACATAAACGGAAGCACCGCAAACGCAGCCAAAGCCAGCCATCCGTTGATGTTTACAAGGATCACAAACGCTCCTGCAATCTTCAAAACCGAGAGAATGATATTCTCCGGACCATGGTGCAAAAGTTCCGTAATGTCAAACAGATCGGACGTAATACGGCTCATCAGCTGTCCGACTTTTGCATCATCATAGAACGAAAACGACAGCTTCTGCATATGTCCGAACAACTCCGCACGCATGTCATACTCCATCTTTGCACCCATCACATGCCCATAGTTTCCGATAAAAAAGCGGCTGTAACAGTCAATTGCAAGAAGCGCAGCCAGACCGATTCCAATATAGGTAATCTGTCTTATAATCTCATCTGCCGGAAGATAGATCAGCGTTGAAGTCACATAACGCACGACAAGCGGAATCGTCAGTGCTACCGCCGCAGAGAGCGTTGCAAAAAACATATCTGCCCAGAATATTTTTAGGTATGGCTTATAGTAGCCCATCATTTTTTTCAGATTTTGATTCATAATTTTCTCACCTTTCCTCGCGGTTCTAAAATCAACTATCCTCATTTCAAACTGCCTAAATATTCTAACAACGATTTTACGCCTTGTCAAAAACTTATGAAAGTTTTATCATAAAAAGCACATTAGGAGTATCACATCTTATGATAAGGAGATTTTACAATGACCGTAAAAGAACAATACAACAAAACTCTGGCAGATACACTGATCCAGAATCTTAAGAAACGTCAGATCGAAGGATTCTACTGTGCAACCATAGAAGAAGCCAAAGTTAAGGCACTCTCCTTCGTTGCAGAAGGTGCAGCCGTTGCATTCGGAGGTTCCATGACACTCGCAGAAAGCGGTATCCTGGATGCGCTCCGCGCCAAAAGCGACATTCATCTGATTGACCGCAACAATGCAAAGACCCCGGAAGAAACAAAGCAGATGTACCGTGACGCATTCTCTGCCGACACTTACTTTATGAGTACCAATGCAATCACCCTCGACGGTGAACTCATCAATATCGATGGCAACGGCAACCGTGTCGCCGCACTCATCTACGGACCGGATCAGGTGATTATCGTTGCCGGACTCAATAAAGTTACCGCAAACGTAGAGGACGGTATCCGCCGCGTCAGAAACTGTGCAACGCCGCCGAACTGCATCCGTCTTAATAAAAAGACACCTTGTGCGGCAACTGGAAGATGTGCCGACTGCCTCTCACCGGAAGGCATCTGCAACCAGATTGTAATCACACGACGAAGTGGAAACCCTGACCGCATCAAAGTCATTCTCATCGGAGAATCACTCGGATATTAAAAAACACCCCTGGGAAAATCCCAGGGGTATTTAAATACATACTAGTTGTATTTTCTTTTTCTAGCAGCTTCAGACTTCTTCTTACGCTTTACGCTTGGCTTCTCGTAATGTTCTCTCTTACGAATCTCCTGCTGAATACCAGCCTTAGCGCAGTTTCTCTTGAAACGACGTAATGCGCTATCTAAAGTCTCGTTTTCTTTTACGATTACACTAGACATTCTACACCTAACCTCCCTCCAGTTGCGTATTGTGCATCAACTGTAAGGTAATCTTAATTGCACTATCGATTATTTTAGCAAATTATCGCGATTTGTCAATAGGTTTTAACAACTTTGATCAAATTTGATAATTTTTTACTTTAACATTCCCTCTAATGCGCTTGCAGCCTCTGCGATTGCATCCGGAATACCGGCTGGGTTCTTGCCTCCGGCCTGTGCCATATTCGGACGTCCGCCGCCGCCACCGCCGACCTTACCGGCGATTGCCTTAATGAGGTTGCCTGCATGCGCGCCCTGCTTCATCGCTGCATCGGTCGCCATCGCGATCAGGCTGACCTTGCCGTCACACTCGGAAGCGATCACAACAACGCCTTCGCCAAGCTTCTCCTTCAGCTGATCACCGAGATCACGCAGTCCATTCATGTCAACACCTGCAACGCTTGCAGCAAGAAGCTTCACACCCTTCACTTCCTGTACCTGATCCATAACATCGCCAAGTGCATCCTTGGCAGCTTTACTCTTAAGTGACTCATTCTCACTCTGTAAAGCTTTCAGTTCAGCAGTCAGATGCTCAAGTCGCTCTGCAAGATTAGCCGGAGTGGACTTCACAACCTTAGCGGCTGCCTCAAATTCCTCTTCCATCTTCTTATAATAAGCAAGTACGTTGTCACCGGTCAATGCCTCGATACGGCGCACTCCTGCTGCGACACCGCTCTCCGAAAGGATCTTGAACGCCTTGATATCTGCGGTATTCTTTACATGAGTACCACCACAGAATTCCTTGGAAAAATCGCCCATCGATACGACACGAACCGTCTCGCCGTACTTTTCTCCGAAGAGAGCCATCGCACCGGTCTTCTTTGCCTCATCAACGGTCATAATATCGGTTGTTACCGGAATCGCCTCGTTGATCTTCTCATTGACCATATCCTCAACCTTTTTAAGTTCTTCCGGTGTCATTGCTGCAAAATGCGTAAAGTCAAATCTTGTACGCTCGCTGTCCTGGTAAGAACCGGCCTGCTCAACATGTGTTCCTAAAACTTCACGAAGTGCTTTCTGCATCAAATGTGTTGCGGAATGGTTTGCACAGGTCTGTGCACGAAGCTTCACATCCACAACAAGCTCTACTTCCTCGCCAACACGAATCATGCCGGATACCATATGTCCGATATGTCCGTATTTGCCACCGAGAAGCTTGATGGTATCTTCCACTGCGAACTCACCGTCCGCGGTGCGGATGATACCCTTATCGCCCTGCTGACCACCCATGGTCGCATAGAACGGAGTCTTGTCCACGATGATGGTTCCGTTATCTCCGTCAGAAAGAGCATCCACGAGCTCACTCTCGGTTGTCATGACGGATACGTTGGACTTGTATGTCAGGTTATCATATCCAACGAATTCGGTTGTGATCGCCGGATCAATCTGCTCATAAACCGTTGCATCTGCACCCATGTAGTTTGTCACTTTACGGGCACTTCTTGCTTTCTGTCTCTGTTCCTCCATGCAGGCCTTAAACTCTTCATCATTGTAAGAGAATCCCTTTTCCTCAAGGATCTCCTCTGTTAAGTCTACTGGGAATCCATAAGTATCGTATAACTTAAAGGTATCGGCTCCGGATAATTCCTTCCTGCCTTCCTTTTTCATCTCATCCATCAAATCCGAGAGGATTGCAAGTCCCTGATCGATTGTCTTATTAAACTTCTCCTCTTCCTGTGTCAGTACCTTGAAGATGAAGTCTTTCTTCTCCTCAAGCTCCGGATATCCGTCCTTACTCTCATTGATAACCGTCTCGGAAAGCTTTGCAAGGAATAATCCGTTGATACCAAGCATCTTTCCGTGGCGGGCTGCACGACGGATCAGACGACGCAGAACATAGCCTCGTCCTTCGTTACTTGGCATAACACCATCCGATACAAGGAATGTTGACGAACGGATATGGTCTGTGATCAGACGGATCGATACATCATCCATCTCATCTACCTGATACTTCTTACCGGACATCTCACAGATCTTGTCACGGATAGCCTTCATCGTATCAATGTCGAATACAGAATCCACCTCCTGCATAACAACAGCCAGACGCTCCAGTCCCATACCGGTATCAATATTCTTCTGAGCCAACTCGGTGTAACCACCCTTGCCGTCTCCCTCAAACTGTGTAAATACATTGTTCCATACTTCCATAAAGCGGTCACAGTCACAGCCTACCTTGCAATCCGGCTTGCCGCATCCGTATTTTTCTCCACGGTCGTAATAGATCTCGGAACAAGGTCCGCAAGGTCCTGCACCATGCTCCCAGAAGTTATCACACTCTCCGGTTTCCGGATCACGATAAAAGCGTGTAATACGGTCTCCCGGCACACCGACTTCCTTTGTCCAGATATCGTATGCCTCATCATCCTCTCCGTAGATAGATGGATACAGACGATCTTTCTCAAGACCGAGAACCTCTGTTAAAAATTCCCAAGACCAAGCGATCGCCTCATGTTTAAAATAATCACCGAAAGAGAAGTTACCAAGCATCTCGAAAAATGTAAGGTGACGTGCTGTCTTACCTACGTTCTCGATATCACCGGTACGCACGCACTTCTGGCATGTTGTCACACGTCTTCTCGGTGGAATCTCCTGTCCTGTAAAATATGGCTTCAGTGGCGCCATTCCCGCATTGATGAGCAATAAGCTGTTGTCATTGTGCGGTACTAATGAAAAGCTCTTCATTGCAAGATGTCCCTTGCTCTCAAAAAAGTTCAGGTACATCCGGCGCAGCTCATTTACGCCATAACTCTTCTTCATTACTAGTTCCTCCAAACCCGGTTCTTACGACCGATTGTTTTTTATTTTTTACCAGGTGTCTCCTGATATATAAAACACGCGAAAACGTGCTTTTATTTATCTGTTGCCGATTCTACTGTATTCTCAGCCTTTAAAGCAGCTGCCTTCGCATCCTTCTTTCTGCGAAGTCTGACACCGACAAATCCCCCGAGTCCGCCAATCGCTGCCAATACAACCATGATCAACAGATACTGCAAAACACACATAAAAAAGTCTCCAACCATACCACTACCTCCTAAACTACTATATTATAAATGAACTGTTTGCAAAATTCAATATCTAACCACGCGTTACATCTCTCCAAACGGGAAAACCTGATTTTCACGCTGGGTCTCGATCAGGCGGTTCGCCATCCCAAGATTGCTGATCCGCTTCTTGTAATCCCTGATGCCACTGTAGTCCTGCCACATATGCATCGGGAATACAAACTCCGCATCCGTATTCTTCAGGAAGAAATCCAGCCCGTTAAACTGATACTCGCCAAGTCTTGGATCCGCCGGTACGAATGCGATATTGATCGGCTTTCCGCTGAGTTTTCGGATTTCATGCTGATAGGAACGCTTCATCTTGCCATTGATCAGTTCACCGACACCTTCCATCTTCCAATCGCTTAAGTCGCCCGCGTGGAACAAACTGACTCCGTTCGTTGTTACATAGAAAGCAACTCCGGCATCCGTTGAAGTCAGTGTGCGGATTTTCAGATCATCGATCCCATATTCCTTCTCCGGTGCAACAAATGTCACTTTTTCACGAACCTTCGGGTCAATCCCGTGTTTTCTCAGAAAATTCGGACTGATGCGTATGTCCTTCGATAAAATATAATGAATATTCTCATACTGCTCCGCCATCCGCAGGATATCCATATCAAAATGATCCTGATGCTTGTGGCTGGCAAACATATAGATCTTCGTATCCGGCTCATAGGTCGGAAGCTTTCCGTGGAATGTATATCCATTCACACGATCCCCGTTAAAGTAATCAAAGATCAGCACCTTGTCATCCACTTCCACAAGAAAGCAGCTGTGATGTATAAAAATTACCTGCATGTTCTTCCAATCTCCTTTATCAAAGCAGTAATAAGTGCCTTAAACTTCGGTGCCGCAGCATCCGCCGACTTCTGCACTTCTTCGTGTGATAACGGTTCCGGCGAGATACCGCACGCCAGATTCGAGATGCAGGAGATTCCTACGATCTGCATTCCCATATGGTTGGCTGCAACCGCCTCGCATGCCGTACTCATTCCTACCGCATCGGCTCCCAGAATGCGTGCCATCGCGACCTCCTGCGGCGACTCGTATGCCGGTCCCGTAAACTGCAGATAGGTTCCTTCCTTTAGATCAATGCCAAGTTCACTGGCGCATTTTCTTGCAGCAAGGATCAGCTTCCGGTCATAGATCTCACTCATATCCGGAAAACGTGCCCCAAGTTCATCGATGTTTGGTCCGATGAGCGGAGAAGGCACGAAACTTGCGATCTGTCCCGTAATCAGCATCAGATCTCCTGCGTGCATTCCCTGCTGTATCCCTCCGGCTGCATTGGTCAGAATCAGTGTCTTTGCGCCGAGCAGCTTCATCAGACGTGTCGGAAGCACCACATCGGTCATCGGATACCCCTCATAATAATGCACACGTCCCTGCATGCAGACAACCGGCATATCATCCACATAACCAAAAATAAACCGACCGGCATGTCCCACAACCGTCGAAACCGGAAAGCCTTCGATATCGTGATAGTCAATCGTTTTTTCCACACGGATATTCTCTGCGTAATCACCGAGTCCCGAACCGAGCACCAGCGCAACCTCCGGCACAAAATCCGTCTGTGCACGCACGCTCTCATAACATCTTTGCAACTTATCATATACTTCGCTCATTTTATTCTTCTCCTTATCACCGGTTCTCATGTTCCGGTGCATCACTGCTTTTATTATAACAGAAACCGTCACAGAATCCAACGAAGTTCTCTGCTCAATCACTCCCATCCACAACAATTGTAGCAATCAATTTCGTTGCATTACAGATTCAACTCGTGAACCGTCTTTCGATAGATGTAAATAAAGTAAATCACTTCCGGTATACCTGTGATCAGCCACGATACCCCATACAGCAGATAAATGGATGACGTCGTGCCGAAAGCGGCAAATACCGTGTAGATCCATACAATACGGAACACGCACGAACCGAGTATCATAATAATCGTCGGAACAACCGTTTTGCCGAGCGCACGCGTCGCCGCAGTCGTACAATCCATCGCCGCAGACAACCAATAGCACGACGCCATGATCATAAGTCGATCAACCCCCGCATCAATGACCGCTTTGTCGTTCGCAAAAAGTCCGAGGAACTGATGGCTGAAAATCACAAGAAGTATTCCTGCAACAACCGCGATCAGCGTTGAATACAACAGACTGATCAGATAACTGTTGATCACACGTTTCTTATTTCTTGCGCCGAGATTCTGTCCCATAAATGTGCCGCACACGGTATAGAATGCCGCCATAATATCATAGACCAGATTATCCGCATTCATCGCGGCAGAATTGCCGGAAACAACCGTCGCACTAAACGAGTTGACACCACTTTGCACAAACAGATTTGCCACACTGTAGATCATATACTGAAATGCAGACGGAACACCAATCTGCAGGATGCGTTTCGCTTTGTGCCCGGTCAGACGCATCTCTCCCCAGCGAAGCCGGTAGATTTCATGACTGCCAAACAGATCTCTCACGATCAGAAACGCCGAAACATACTGCGAGATTGCCGATGCCAAAGCCACGCCCCGGACATCAATTTTTAAAACAATCACAAAAAACAGATTTAAGATGACATTGAGCACACCGGCGATCGACAGATACATCAATGGCTTCTTGGTGTTGCCGCCAGCGCTGAATACCGCGTTACCGAAATTATAGAGTGCGAGCGCCGGCATTCCCAGAAAATAAATATGCAGATACGCCACAGCACCCTCAATCAATTCGTCCTTCGTATGAAGTATCACCAGAATATTTCTCGCAAAGACCACACCAACCAGCAAAAGAAGAAGTCCCGCGATCAGACTGATAACCCCTGCAGTATGCACCGTCTCCGACACATCCTTCTTCGATTTCGAACCGATCGCAAGCGCCGTCAGCACATTGATGCCTCCGGCAAGTCCCAGAGGCACGGCAAGAAAAAGTGTCAAAAGAATCGCTGTAGAACCGACCGATCCGAGCGCATTCGCGCCCGCAAATTTACCTACCACTGCAATATCCGAAAGATTAAACAGAACCTGCAAAAGGTTCGACAACATAAGTGGAAGGCTCAAAAACAAAATCTGTTTTGGCAGCCTTCCAACCGTTAAATCATTACTTTTGTTACTCATAAAATTCACCCTTAGTTTTCGTCGATTTTACAATCATATACCCATTTTTGTCCATCGGCAAGTGGTTCGCCATAAAATTTCTTTTCAAATTTCAAATGCCATGATAGAATTATAAATACGCTTTGCCAATTCGTCATTTCAAGATATTTGTAATGCAATGCAAACGTATCAATTATGCAGCAAACATCCCCATAAAGCGAGGTAATTATGAGTATATTAAATGTAGAACACTTAAATCATGGATTTGGCGACCGCGCGATCTTAAAAGACGTCACCTTCCGCCTTTTAAAAGGCGAGCATGTCGGCTTTGTCGGAGCCAACGGCGAAGGTAAATCCACGTTTATGAATATTATCACCGGACACTTACAACCGGATGAAGGTAAGATTGAATGGGCGAAAAACATCCATGTCGGCTACTTAGACCAGCATGCCGTATTGGAAAAAGGCCAGACCATCTATGATGTCTTAAAATGTGCATTCGCTTCTCTTTTTGAACTGGAAGAAAAAATGAATACGATCTGCGATCACATGGGCGACGCCTCACCGGAGGAGCTTGATGCCATGATGATAGAACTCGGTGAAATTCAAGACACCTTAGACTCCCACGATTTCTATATTATCGATACAAAGATCGAGGAAGTTGCCCGCGCACTAGGACTGACCGATATCGGATTAGAACGCGATGTCACGGAACTCAGCGGTGGTCAGCGAACCAAAGTTCTGCTTGGCAAGCTGCTTCTTGAGAAGCCGGATATCCTGCTTCTCGATGAGCCGACCAACTATCTGGATGAATCACATATTGAATGGTTAAAACGCTATTTAAATGATTACGAGAACGCATTCATCCTGATCTCACACGATATTCCGTTCCTCAACAGTGTCATCAATCTGATCTATCATATTGACAATGGAGAACTCACGCGCTATGTCGGAAACTACGACGATTTCATGCGCGTCTATGAAGTGAAAAAAGCGCAGCTGGAAGCTGCCTACAAGAAGCAGCAACAGGAAATCAATGAGTTAAAAGACTTCGTTGCCCGCAATAAAGCCAGAGTTGCAACAAGAAATATGGCGATGTCCCGCCAGAAGAAGCTCGACAAAATGGATGTCATCGAACTTGCCGCTGACAAACCGAAGCCGGAATTCCAGTTTCTGGAAGCACGCACACCATCCAAGTTTCTCTTTGAAACGAAGGATCTTGTGATCGGCTACGACGAACCACTCTCCCGCCCGTTAAACCTTGTAATGGAACGTGGTCAGAAGATTGCGATGATCGGTGCCAACGGAATCGGAAAGACAACCCTGCTCAAAAGCATCATGGGCTATATCAAACCATACTCCGGCAGCTCGCACCTTGGCGATTATCTGTATCCTGGTTATTTTGAGCAGGAGAAAAAATACGAGACTAACATTACCTGTATCGAAGAGATCTGGAACGAATTTCCATCCATGAACCAGTATGAAGTGCGCTCCGCCTTAGCCAAATGCGGACTGATGACGAAGCATATCGAAAGTCTGATGAAAGTATTAAGTGGCGGCGAACAGGCCAAGGTACGCCTCTGCAAGCTGATCAACCGTGAGACCAATCTTCTTCTGCTCGACGAGCCGACCAATCATCTGGACGTTGATGCTAAAGAAGAATTAAAACGTGCTCTCATCGCATACAAAGGAAGTATCCTTCTCATCTGCCATGAACCGGAATTCTACGAAGATATCGTAACAGATGTCTGGAATTGTGAAGAATGGACAACCAAGGCACTCTAATGTGCCCTGGTTGTCCATTCTTTTTGTTCCTATTTGCTCCATAATTCTATGTAAGAAACCTCTGCCGTCTCGCTTCTCCTACAACGTTGCCAGCAGTTCCTCGATCTGCAGCTGCGTTGCGGCAACCGATCCCTGAATCATCTTATCGCTTCCGCCACCTCTTGCAGACAGCTTTTCACGAAGCGTCGCCGCGATCTGACGGCAATCTTTATTTTTGCTTCCAACAATAAACTGATAACCGTTCTCATCGTTTCCGACAAATACCGCACTGATGCCTGCAAACTTCTCAACCAATCCATTCACCACACCACGCACAACCGGTGTCTCAAGATCTGCTTCAAACAGGATTGCATTCTCAGAATCCTCCGGTATTGCAGACACCTTATATTCCATCAGCTCCTGTTTTGCTGCAGCAAGCTGGTTCTTCATCGTCTGATTTGCACCTTTTAGTTTCTTCACATTATCAAGGATTGCATCCTGACTCGTACTGAATTCTGCCATCAGTTCTGTAATGATATCCGCTTTCTGGCGAAAAGCATCAAGTGCACGGAATCCGCAGAGAATGCTGACTCGCACACCACCCTTATAACTCTGCACATTCATAACCTTAAGACTTCCGATCTCTCCGGTTCTTCTCACGTGCGGTGCGCAGCAGGCACATACATCGTATCCCGGTATCGTCACGATACGGACCTGTCCTTCAATCTCGATCTTACTTCTGTAATCAAGTTCCTTTAATTCTTCTTTCGACGGATAACTCACTTCTACCGGAATATTCTCAATGATTGCCTGATTTACCTTTTCTTCAATCTCTGTGATCTCTTTTGGGGAGATCACACCGTTAAAGTCCATCGTAACAATAGAATCACTCAGATGGAATCCAACATTGTCATATCCGAATTTCTTATGCACGATACCGGAGAAAATATGCTCTCCACTGTGCTGCTGCATGTTATAGAAACGATGCTTCCAGTCCACAACGCCTTTTACCGTAGTACCAACGGTAAGAGGTGCAGCAAGCGTGTGCGTAATGACCTCATTCTTAATCTGTACATCGAGTACTTCCACACCATCAATCGTTCCCATATCCGGGCTCTGTCCGCCCTCCTCCGGGAAGAAAAGTGTCTGATCCAGCCACACCTGATAGACCCCCTGATAGACCTTGCCATCCTTCTTTTCTACTTCCTCGCAGGCAAGAACCGTAGCCTCAAATTCTGTCTGGTATGCATCCGCATCATACAAGCGGATTGTCTTACTTAATTCCATTTTATACTCTCCTTCGTTGCATTCCGATTTATCTTTTGCCTGCGCAAAGCCAGCTTCCCCATTTGAGGAATTCTTCCTACTTACTTTCCGATAATCTCCGCCACATCAATAAACTGATACGGTGTCTGTTGGTATACGTAATAATTCAGCCAGTTCGCATACATGATATTACCATGAGACCTCCACTGAAGAAGTGGTCGCTTCGAATCATCATCATTTGGATAATAATTCGCTGGAATATGAATCGGCAGGTCCTTCGCCTTGTCCCTCTTATACTCCGTGTCAAGCGTCATGCGATCATACTCCGGATGTCCCATCACGAAAATCTGGCTTCCGTCCTGATTCATCAGAAGGAATACTCCCGCCTCCTCAGATTCTGCAAGAATTGTCAGTTCATCATGTGCAAGAATATCCTCCTTGCGAATCTCCGTATGGCGCGAATGTGGCGCATAAAAATAATCATCAAAGCCTCTTACAAGAGGAATCTTACGGTTCATTACTTTATGCTTGAACACACCAAACATCTTCTCGTCAAGAATATGCTTTTGGATTCCATAGTGGTAATAGAGACCTGCCTGTGCCCCCCAGCACAGATGAAGTGTCGAAGTCACATGTTTCTTCGACCATTCCATGATTTCACAAACCTCCGGCCAGTAATCCACTTCTTCATACTCCATCAATTCCACCGGTGCTCCGGTAATGATCAAGCCGTCAAAATATTGCTTTTTGATCTCATCAAATGTCTGATAAAACTGATTCAGATGACTCTTGGATGTATGGGTAGACGCATGCGAAGCCGGAGCCATAAACGATACATCCACCTGTAACGGTGTATTGGACAATGAACGTAAGATCTGCAGTTCTGTGTCTTCCTTCAGCGGCATCAGGTTTAAGATCACAATGTTGATTGGACGGATATCCTGATGCATCGCACGATTTTCATCCATGACAAATATATTTTCCTGTTCAAGAATCTCCTTTGCAGGCAGATCACTCTGTGTTCTGATTGGCATTACTATTCTTCCTCACTTTCCGGTACTTCTACGAGCGGACAAACTGTTCCACAAATGCGTCCTCCGAGAGAATCGGCACCCCTAAATCCTTCGCCTTACGGTTCTTCGACGAATTGGATTCCACATCATTGTTGACGAGATAACTTGTCTTACCGGATACACTTCCGGCAACTTTACCTCCCTGGCTCTCTACATAAGCCTTAAACGCATCACGATTTTTAAAATGATGCACATCGCCCGTGATCACAAATGTCAACCCTGTGCATAATCCATCCGATGTATCAGCAGGCTGAACATCCTCAATCTCTAATTCTTTCAGCAAATGTTCAAGAGACATTCGATTGTGCTCGTTTGTGTACCATTTCAGAATCGAATTGGACCGTTCCACGCCAATACCATCGATATCATCAAATCCGACACTCTCCTCCATTCTCTGTAAGAAAGCGTCAAAGCCGATCGTATTCACGATTTTCTTGGCAGCATCTGTTCCGATCAAAGGAATGCACAAGGCAAAAATAAAGTTCACCGGATGAACCTTCCGGCTTGCCTCGATGGAAGTATCCATATTGTGGACGGACTTCTCACCGAATCCCTCCATCTGGCTGATCACATCAAAATGCTCCCGCAGATGATAAATATCCGCGAACTCATGAATATACCCCTCGTTAATAAACTTTAGCATCGTCTGAATGGATAATCCATCAATATCCATTCCCCACTTGCTGACAAAACGCGTAAATTTCTTCACATTCTTGGCAGTACAGTCCGGATTGGTACAATGCAACGTCTTTGTTCCACTGTGCGAGCTGATCCGGATTTCTGTCGGTGCATGGCACACCGGACAAACCTTAGGGATCTCTACTTCCCCTCTTGCATCCTTTACCGCAATACATTTCGGAATGATTTTGTTCGCTTTAATGACTTCAAGCGTGCATTCTTTTCCAAGTCCCAGGCGCTCAATTTCACTGATATTACAAAGTGACGCACGGCTGACCGTTGTTCCCTCGATCTGCACCGGTTCAAATACCGCAACCGGTGAAATGGTCGATACCGCACATGACCACTCAATATAGGACAGCTTCGTCTCTACCGACTCATCCTGCCACTTGAAGGCAAATCCCGCACGTGTCGCATGATGTCCGGTCACACTGCCGGAAGAAGCATACTCCGTATCATCATAGCAGATGACAAGTCCATCCACCGGAATGTCCATCTCACCATTTTCTACTTTTCTTGTCCATGCATCAATCGTCTCCGACAAATGTGCTGCGTCTGTTGCCTCCCGATCGACCACATCAAAGCCAAGCTCTGCAAGATAATCCATGCGCGCGCCCCAGGAAATCATAGGCTCATCGATATGCACAAGTGTGAAGGCATGAAAACACACATGGCGCTCCTTTACCTCTGCCGGATCATCCAGATTCAACGTTCCGGATGCGAGATTCCGTGGATTGGCGTATTTTTCATCATCATCCTCGATCATATCGTTGATCAAAGCGAAATCCGTGTACGAAATTGCTGCTTCGCCTCGCACAACCATATGTCCCTTGTATTTGATCTTCTGTGGGAATCCACTGATTGCATTCTTAAGAAATGTAATATTCGTACCGATTGTTCCGTTGCCTCGCGTAAGAATCTTCGAAAGCTTTCCGTCATCATACGTCAGTACCAGAGTCAGACCATCCAGCTTCCAGGAAAGCCAGATTGGGCGCTCCCCCGCCCAGGCCTTAAGTTCTTCAATATTCTTCGTCTTGGCAAGTGATAAAGCCGGATACTCATGCTCCTCCTTCTCTCCACTTGCCTCTTCCTCGTAACCCGCTCTCTGTGTCGGGCTCTCAGGAAGCACATAGCCGGTCTCATTTTCGAGTGAAGCCAGTTCATCAAACAATGCATCCCACTCATAATTAGACATAATCTCATCCTGTCCGTTGTAATAGACAGACGATGCTTTATTTAATTGTTCTACAAGGGCTTCAATCCGTTTCTTTTTGTCTTCCATGTGTTCTCTCTCGATCTATATTTTTGTTCACAACCGTAAATGTTCCGTGCTTACTTATCTTTCCCGGTCGTGTCACTCCATTTTCCTTCCGGTTGCCTCCGTCTGTGCGATATGTCCCGGTTCTGTGTGTCGCATTCTTATCAGGATTCCAGTCGGAATCCGTCTTATTCTTACGCCCTGTTCCACGCTGTCCGAACTTCCGGTTGCGCTCATCCCGTGGTCTTCCTGTCGCGCGCACCGGCTGGTTGCTGGAGGATGCAATCAATTGCATCAGTCTTTTATATTCTTCCGGTGTCACATCACGATATTGTCCCGGTTCCAGATCACCTAGTTCGATATTCATAACACGAACACGTACTAGTTTCTGCACGCGGTATCCGAAATATTCGCACATTCGGCGAATCTGCCGGTTGAGTCCTTGCGTCAGGACAATGCGAAGCTGTCTCTTCCCAATCTGCTCCACGCTGCATTTTCTTGTCGTTGTATTCAGTTCCACAAGCGGAACCCCATTGGCAAGTCCATGGACAAAAGCATCTGTCACCGGACGATTCACCGTTACGATATATTCCTTCTCATGCATATTTCCGGAACGCATCATCTTATTGACGATATCTCCGTTATTGGTCAGAAGAAGTAAACCTTCCGAATCCTTATCCAGTCTTCCGACCGGATAGATGCGCTTCGGATAATCGATATAATCGATCACATTGTTTTTTTCTCGCTTCTCCGCCGTACAGACAATTCCCACAGGCTTATGAAAGGCGATCAAGATCATCTCTTCTTCCTTAGACACAGCCCGTCCCTGAAAGCAGACTGTCTGCCCTGCCTCAACCTTGTCTCCCATCCGGGCAATCCTGCCATCAATGGTTACATTTCCGGCTTCAATCTGCCGATCTGCTTCTCTTCGGGAACACACGCCCGCCTCACTTAAGAATTTGTTAATTCTGACTTCCACTAATAGATCCTCACGTGCAAAAACGCGGAGACCATTACAGCCTCCGCCATTCATTTTTATTTTACTTCTTTGAGCAGGTCACTCTTAATGTATCCGGTCTGTCCCTGGAACTTAACCTTGGTCCATTCTCCGGAAGTTCCGAGTTTCTTAAGTTTGACACCAACGTCAACCTTACCTAAGACTTCCGCATCTGTACTTGCCTTGGCACGTACATTACAGATATCCTTTGTCTTAACCTTGCCGGTCTTCTTGGTCTCTTTCTTAGAAGAATCATCCTTGGACGAATCGTCTGTCTTCGTATCATCCTTCGTCTTTACCGCATCCTGCTTGGTATCTGTCTGCTCACTATTTTCGGTACTGTCCGCTTTCTGTGTATCCTCAAGTTGTGTGCTGTCAGTGCTTTCCGTACCTGCCTGTGTATCATCGGTCTTGGATGCAGCGATCGTATCTCTCCAGTTGGAAATTACGGTTCTGAGTGTTCCGCCTACCATATTCGCAAGCTTGTCATCACTGGCTACCGCCTCATCATACTTCGTCTGTACCTGATTCTGTAACGCCTTAACTTCATCCGACTTCTCATAACTCAGCACAAGAGAATACAGATTCGCATCCAATTCATCCTCAAGGAATGTAAAATTAAATGCGGAATACACATTATTGATATAGAGATTTCCCTTGCCATCCCGTTCAACATAGAAGAAATCCATTCCCGGTGCCGGTGTATCCACCTCATAAAACTTGAGATCAAACACTGCCGAAACCAGATAAGAATCCTCCGTTGCTCCCGGCAGGGAATAACAGGTGATATTCTCATACTTCTCATAATAATCAGACAATGCACCGATGTAACTCTTCTCATCATCCGAGAACGGAGAAACAAAGCCTTCCATTGTCTCAGTATCGCCCGACGCATACGCATTATAATAATTTGTAATTAAATCAACCAGTTCCTGCGATGCATCCTTCTCAAGCTTACCATTTAATTCATATTCCGTTGCCGGCTGCGTGGACGAAATCTCGGTTCCACTCTGTGTATCAGCAACCTTCTGCTTCGGTCCTGTGCAGTTCACAAGTACAAGAACAAAAGCGATAAATAAGGCAGCTGCGCCGATATATCTTTTATTTTTATTCAAAAAAATCTTTGCATTGTCCGCAAAGTTATCTTGTTTTTCCATATATTTCTCCTTTTATACAGAGGTCATAAGGCATCCTCCCAGCTGTCGCTGGGACCCTCCTTACCGCAGTATGCAACCGGCGGGAATCGAACCCGCATCTCAGGAGTCGGAGTCCTACGTTCTATCCATTATACTACGGCTGCGTATGTGTTAACTTTTGAAAAAGTTAACATGTAGCGTCCAGTCTTCGCGTAGCGAACTCTCATGACCGGATGTTCCAATAAGTGTTAACTTTTGAGAAAAGTCAACATATATAATATCATAACCGGCATTGTTCGTCAACAACGGCTGATACTCTTATGAAGGGTTCCAAGAAGTTGTTCAAGCTCTCCCATCGGAAGTTGTCCCGGTGCGCTGGCCTGCTCGCCGGCTCCAAATGTCACACAGGATCCAAAGAATTCTCCTGACACGCGTGAGATGGCTCCAAGCGCTCCCATCGACATCGTAATGAGTGCTTTATCTGGATATTTTTCATGGAAAGCATTCGTCTCTTCCAATAAATCAAGTACATCCTGCATAGACTGTGGCATAACCGCAAGCTTGACCACATCTGCGCCACTCTCACGGATCTGTTCAAGAAGCATACGGATGACACCTCGCTCCGGTGTCTGTTCAAAATCATGATGCGATGCAATCACATGTACGCCCATTTCCTGAAGTATCCGAATCTCCTTTTCTGGTTTCTTTGCCTCAAAATATTCCAAGTCAATAAAGTCAACCACATCCGTCTCCGCTGCGACCTGATGGATATCAACAATTTCTTCCGGTTCTAAAGCCATAAGTCCCCCTTGATTCTTAGAACGGAATGTATATACAAGAATTGTATCCTTAACGATCGGTTTTAATTCATCTAATACCTCACGGATTGCATTTGCACTTCTCACCTGTGCGAAAGCATCCACTCTCCACTCGATCATATCAACATGAAGCCACGCCAGACGTTTCGCTTCCTTTATAATTTCTTCCTTTGTTGTCGCCATAATCGGAACACAGACAAGCGGCTTTTCCTTGCCCAATACACGTCCCTTAATGCAAAGCAGATTCTCCATGATACTCCTCCCACCATAGACTTTTATCTATGCATAATTTTCGCAATCCAATGTGTTTTCATGTGATGAACTTTTTTAAGTATAACAGTTCCACCGATAAAAATAAAGGAATTACGGTGACAAAATTGACATTTTCAGCTTTTTCAATTAATATATCCGAGTGTATAAATATACTACAATTGATAAATACAAGGAGCAAGAAATGAGTTTTACATTTTTAAATCAACTACCGACTCCGGACGAGATCAAGCGCGACTATCCGCTTTCCCCGGAATTAAAAGAGTTAAAAAAGCAACGTGATGCCATGATTTCCGATGTAATCACCGGAAAAGACTCGCGTTTTCTTGTTATTATCGGACCATGTTCCGCAGACAACGAAGATTCTGTATGTGATTATGTCAGCCGACTGACCAAGATTCAGGAAGATGTCAAGGATCAGTTGATCATCATTCCTCGTGTATATACCAACAAGCCACGTACCACAGGCGAAGGCTACAAGGGAATCGCTTCCCAGCCTGACCCGGAGAAAGCACCTGACATGGTAGAAGGTCTGATCGCAATGCGTAAGATGCACATCCGTGCGATTGAAGAAAGCGGATTAACCTGTGCTGACGAAATGCTTTACCCTGAAAACTGGGGATACGTCGAGGATCTTCTCTCCTACGTTGCGATTGGTGCGCGTTCTGTTGAAGATCAGCAGCATCGTCTGACCGTCAGTGGATTTGATGTGGCTTCAGGCATGAAAAACCCGACCAGCGGTGATTTCTCCGTTATGTTAAATTCCGTATATGCAGCCCAGCATCCGCATCATTTTGTATACCGTGGCTGCGAAGTAAAGACTTCCGGCAACCCGCTCACACACGTTGTGCTCCGTGGCGCTGTCAGCAAACACGGCAACACCGTACAGAATTATCACTATGAGGATTTGATCCGTCTACACGATATGTATGAGAAGATGGATGTCGTTCACCCGGCAGCAATCATTGATACCAACCACTCCAACTCCGGTAAGAAGTTCAAGGAGCAGATCCGTATCGCAAAAGAAGTTATGCACAACCGTCAGATTTCTTCCGAGATCCGCGGCTTAGTCAAGGGACTTATGATCGAGAGTTATATCGAAGAAGGCAATCAGGCGATCGGCGAACATGTATATGGTAAATCCATTACAGATCCATGTCTCGGATGGGAAGATTCCAAGAAACTCATCTATGAGATTGCAGAATCGAACGCCAAATAATGTTACTTAACGAGTTTCGTGCCAAGATCAGGCAAAAAATGCCAACTTAACGCAATTAAGTGTTGTTTTTTCCACCTTCTTATGCTATATTTTGTGTAAAGAAGACGTAAAGTATAGTTTTATTAAAGGGGAACTATCATGAACAAGAATTACACGAAACCTGTAATTGTTATGAATAATGATGTAACTGAGGGTGTTTATTTAGCGAGTGGTGCAGATGCATCATGCTATACCATTGATGCAACTATAGTTAGTCAGACACCTACTGAGGGCCGTAAAAATTATGTAATCTCTATTAATGCTACCCATGCTGCCGACCACACACGTGAAGCCCAGGCATTATCGGTTAGTTTTAATCAACCTGTACATTTTATCTCATGTGGTGTTGGTTCCTTAGCAGGCGGTGACAACACCAGCAATTTAATTCTTTCAATGCAATATCACCAAAATCCGACTGATCACATTGGTTTTAGCGATTTAACGGTTGAGTCAACAGATGGTCTTACTATTACAGGTGCAAAAATTACGGATTAACCATACATACAAATATAAAGGATGATATCAAGTAATAACTTTTACTCGGTATCATCCTTTTTTATTTGCGCAAGTAACAAAAACATATCTCCATATGCGGATCATGACAAGTTCCAAAACAACTCGTCTCGTTTAATATATTAACAAAATCACTCTTCGCATCAGCCACACTCCCGCTGTTGCCTCCACAACACACCCAAACACAAACACGATCACAAGTCCAAGTATTGCCGCCACGCGTTTTCCAATCGAATGACTGTGTGCATAATACCGGTGCCTGTCGCTTCTGAGCATCAGATACAGCACGATCAAATAAATCAGGCCGTGTGGCAGCCAGGAAACAAGGAAGAACATAAACCCGGCAATTCCCATATTCAGCATACAGGCAGCCAGAAAAATGCCTCCCGTGAAGCAGATCAAGCATCGCAACACAAGAGGAATTACCTTATGTGCCGGTGTATACGACAGAATCCATAGAAACACAAATAACTTACCTCTCTCCCATAGAATATTTCCAAGCAACGTCATCAATTCCGTATCTGTATCAGCAAATGACCGCATATGATATTCATTCAGGAATCCATACGTTGTAAAATATTCATATCCAAAGAAACAGGCACACAGAATTCCTGCCATCACAAAACAGATTCCGATCGTAATCTCTTTTTTCATATTCTATCCAAAATAAATCTTCTTTCTAGAATATGTCCTAGCCCCTCAATTTATTCCCATAAGCCATAATCGCCGCTACAGTCTTTGAATCCTCAATCTTTCCTTCATAGATCATCTTACAGAGTTCATCAAGTGTATAGATTTCAATATCGATACTCTCTGCATCATCAAGATGCTGCTCTCCGATTTTCTCCAGATCCGTGGCAAGATACACATCCACATGCTCATCACAGAAAGCAACGGTCGTACGCAAAGAAAGTAAGAATTCGACATTTTCGCTCCGGTATCCGGTCTCCTCCTCCAGCTCTCTTGTCGCGCACACCTTCGTGTCCTCCGTCTTACTGTCACGCGCTCCAGCCGGGATTTCAATAGTCTCACGTTCCAAAGCATTACGATACTGACGCACCATCACAATTCTTCCATCCGGAAGCACCGGAAGGATGGCAGCAGCACCCATACGGTGCGATACAAAATCCCATTTTTCCTGCTTTCCGTTTGCAAATTCCATCGTATCCTGATAGATATCCAAGATAGATCCTTTATACTTCAATTCTCTTTTTAAACGTTTCATTTGATCGATCATACTTAAACTTCCTTTCCAGCTTTACAATCCTGATAACAATTTTATCATGTACCAATCATGATCACAAGTTTTATACGCATCCACCACGAGGGACAACATATATACATCAAAAAAGCTCTGATATTCGGATATATACCCAAATATCAGAGCCTCCCTTTTTAATCTCTACTTTGCGTAGTCAACGACACGTGACTCACGAATGACATTAACCTTAATCTGTCCCGGATATTCCAACTCAGATTCAATCTGCTTCGAAATATCTCTGGCCATCAGTACCATGTCTGCGTCGCTGATCTGTTCAGGAACAACTAAAATACGAATCTCTCTACCTGCCTGAATAGCAAAAGATTTCTCGACTCCCTTATAACCATTTGTAATATCTTCCAACTGCTGTAAGCGGTTAGAATATGTCTCCAATGTCTCTCTTCTTGCACCCGGTCTTGCAGCACTGATTGTGTCAGCTGCCTGTACCAGACATGCAATCAATGATTCTGGCTCAACATCTCCGTGGTGTGACTCAACTGCGTTGATCACTAATGCTGACTCCTTATACTTTCTACAAAGTTCAGCACCAAGCTGGATATGTGATCCTTCCATATCATGATCGACTGCTTTACCGATATCATGTAATAATCCGGCACGTTTTGCCATACGGACATCTTCACCGATTTCAGCGGCAAGAAGACCGGTCAGCTGTGCGACCTCGATGGAATGCTTTAATGCATTCTGTCCGTAGCTTGTACGGAACTTCATCTTACCTAAAAGACGAACAAGTTCCGGATGGATTCCGTGAATGCCGACTTCAAGTACAGCAGCCTCACCTTCCTCGCGAATCATTGTATCGACTTCTTTCTGCGCCTTCTCTACCATCTCCTCGATGCGGGCCGGATGGATACGTCCGTCAACGATCAATTTCTCAAGAGCAATTCTTGCAACTTCTCTTCGAATCGGATCAAAGCTTGATAAAATGACTGCTTCCGGTGTATCGTCAATAATCAGATCTACACCTGTCATTGTCTCAAGAGTACGAATATTACGTCCCTCTCGTCCAATGATACGTCCCTTCATCTCATCGTTCGGGAGCTGTACTACCGAAATTGTTGTCTCAGAAACATGATCCGCAGCACACTTCTGAATCGCGGTAACAACATACTCCTTCGCTTTCTTGGAGACTTCTTCCTTCGCCTGAGCCTCCATCTCTTTGATCATCTTTGCAGTGTCAATTTTTACATCTTCTTCAACGGTCTTTAAAAGGAATTCTTTTGCTTGTTCAGAGGTTAATCCGGAGATTCTCTCCAGTTCCTGCACTCGCTGTTCATTGAGCTTTGCTATCTCAACTTTCTGCTTCTTTAAGTCCTCTTCCTTGGCATTAAAGCTGGCTTCGCGCTTCTCCATCGCTTCGAGCTTCTTATCCAGATTTTCTTCCTTCTGAACAATTCTGCGCTCGTTACGCTGAATTTCGTTTCTGCGTTCCTTGATTTCCTTGTCAAGTTCATTCTTGGAGCGAATGGTCTCTTCTTTGATCTCAAGGGTGGCTTCGCGCTTCTTGGCTTCCGCTGTCTTGACAGCTTCGTCAATGATGCCTCTCGCTTTCTCCTCCGCATTACCAATCTTCGTGTTTGCGACACGCTTATGATATTCTACAGAGATAAACCAGGTAGCAATTGCAGTAATTATAAGTGTGATAACAACAGCTATAATAATCTGCAGCACAGGAGCACCTCCTTTATTAAATTTTCATTGTACATATAACAAAAAGAAACTCTTTCTATGTCATAAACTTACAACATAACAATTTTATCCTTTTTGCTCAATTATGTCAAGGTATTCGCATTTGTTTTGTGCAACTTTGGAATTTACTCCTTATATGCATCTTATCTTCTTTTCATAGCCGTCAGAATCTCGTTACTTTTGAATCCCCGCCGCATAAGAAATTGGTAAGTTCTGCGGAATTCCCTCTCATCGGCATTCTCTGCTACGTAACCACGCTTCTCAAGAAGTCTGTAAATCTGCTCAAGTTCCTGCGCCTCATACTCTTCTTCCAGCGCCTGCTCAATGAGTTCTTTACTTATTCCTTTCTGCGATAGCTTCATTTTAATCTGTAACCTGCTCAACCGTTCCTGTGAAAGCCGCACAAAAGTGCAGGCATACCGCAGGTCATCTATATAATGATAACGCTTCACATATTCGACCGCGGCATCAATACATTCTTCTGGATAACCACCAGTACGCAGCTTCTCCCGAAGCTGATGCTCCGTCCGGTCCATTCGCTCAAGGAGATGCATCGCACGCTTCGTTGCTCTCTTCGCCACCACCTCATCCAACAATTTCCGATAATCCTCTTCTTCGATTGCAGCATCCTCTGAAAGTTTAAATTGTCTAGCCTCCGAGCGGTACAAAGAAAGCTCCACACCGTTGTCAAAACGGATGCGGAGCTTTCCTTTGCCCAGAGACTCGCACTCTGTCACATAAATCATAAATTATGCATCCTTACCTGCATCTGCACTCTCTTCTGGCGCAACAGTCTCCTCTTCATCCTCCTGCGCAAAATAGTGCTCTCTCACCTGTTCCTCGATCATCTTACAGAACTCCGGATTTTCACGCAGATAAGTCTTCGCATTCTCACGTCCCTGTCCGATCTTATCTCCCTCATACGCGTACCACGCACCGGATTTACTGATTATGCCTACATTCGCTGCCAGGTCAAGGATATCCCCTTCCTTCGAGATCCCCTGTCCAAACATAATATCAAATTCAGCCTCTCTGAATGGCGGAGCCACCTTATTCTTGACTACCTTCACACGGGTATGGTTACCGATCACTTCACCAGCCTGCTTTAAAGCTTCCACTCTGCGGACATCCAGACGTACCGATGCATAGAACTTAAGTGCACGTCCACCGGTTGTTGTCTCCGGGTTACCGAACATGACACCAACCTTCTCACGCAGCTGGTTGATAAAGATAACAATACAGTTGGACTTGCTGATGACACCGGTCAGTTTACGAAGTGCCTGGCTCATCAGTCTCGCCTGCAGACCAACATGGGAGTCTCCCATATCTCCATCAATCTCCGCCTTCGGAACTAATGCAGCTACAGAATCGACAATTACGATATCTACCGCACCGGAACGAACCATCGTCTCTGTGATCTCAAGTGCCTGCTCACCACAGTCCGGCTGCGAAATATACAGATTATCAATATCTACACCGATATTCTTTGCATAGACAGGATCCAATGCATGCTCCGCATCGATAAATCCTGCGATACCGCCTCTCTTCTGAACCTCAGCCACACAATGAAGCGCAACCGTTGTCTTACCACTGGACTCCGGTCCATAGATCTCAATAATTCTTCCCTTCGGAAGTCCGCCGAGTCCAAGTGCAATATCAAGACTTAATGATCCGGTCGGAACGGTCTCCACATTCATGTTCGCGGAATTGTCACCGAGCTTCATGACCGAACCCTTACCGTACTGTCTCTCAATCTGCGCAATCGCAGCGTCTAATGCTTTCAATTTATCTTCTTTTGCCATAACGATCTCCTTTACACGAACTTATGTTCGTTTTTATGTTCTAATAGTAGTATACTTTGATTGCATTGTCAATCATTAATTTCAAAAAACGGTGTTGGGGAATAAAAAAGACAGCTGCCTTAAGCAACTGCCTTAATTATATCGATAGACCTTTTCCTTGTCAACCAAAAAGTCTCAATCATACTCTATTCATCCGCAAGAAGTGTATTCAGACATTCCATGATCGTCTCCCTGTTCTGCAGTCCGATCATTCTCTGCTGGAACAGACCATATTTCATGAATACAAGTGTCGGTATACTTGTGATCTGATAATTCAATGCAAGGGAAGCCTGCTCGTCCACATTCACCTTACACACCTTCACCTGATCTCCCATCTCCTTCGCGATCTCATCCACAACCGGAGACTGCAACTGACACGGTCCGCACCAGGTTGCCCAGAAATCGATCAGTACCGGCACCTTAGCTGCTAACACTTCCTGTTCAAAGTTGTCTTTCGTCAATGTCACTACATCCATCTTAATTTCTCCTTCGTCACCAGACACACATTGTAATACGCGCTGCCTTAAGCTTTCTCTATTTCTCTAAAAGTTTAATTCGTACCGAATTCAGCGAGAACCAGTCCCTCATTCCGGTCAAGCACCATACCGACACTCCATGCATTGACAAACAGAAGAAGCGGATTTCCCTTCATATCAATGATCTTCTTCATGTCGGAAGTACCGGTCAGATTATCCACATCGACCTCATCCTTATTCTCGATCCAGCGGATATGCTCATACGGCAGGTTTTCCAGACGAATCTCCACATTATACTCATTCTCCAGACGGAATTTGAGTACATCAAACTGTAACACACCGACAACGCCGACGATAATTTCTTCCATACCGCCTTTGTACTCCTGAAAAATCTGGATAGCACCTTCCTGCGCAATCTGTGTCACGCCTTTGACGAACTGCTTACGCTTCATGGAATCGATGAGACGTACACGCGCAAAATGCTCCGGTGCAAAGGTCGGAATTCCTTCAAAGCGGAACTTGTCTTTCGCGGTCGTTAACGTATCTCCGATCGAGAAAATACCCGGATCAAAGATACCGATGATATCTCCGGCGTATGCTTCCTCCACGATCTTACGCTCATCCGCCATCATCTGCTGCGGCTGTGCGAGCTTGATCTGCTTGTCTCCCTGCACATGATATACTTCCATACCGGCGGTAAACTTTCCGGAACAGATACGCATGAAAGCGATACGGTCTCTGTGATTCTTGTTCATATTAGCCTGAATTTTGAACACGAAAGCCGAGAAATCCTCTCCGAACGGATCGATCTCTCCAACGTCAGACTTACGTGCCATCGGTGCATACGTCATCTGTAAGAAATGCTGCAGGAATGTCTCAACACCAAAATTGGTTAAAGCAGAACCGAAAAATACCGGTGAAAGCTCACCCTTAGTCACAAGATCCATGTCAAACTCCGCGCTCGCCCCATCGAGAAGCTCGATCTCATCATCAAGCTGTGCCTTCTTGTCAGCCCCGATCTCATCCACAAGTGACGGATCATCGATATCAATGATCTTCTCCGAACCTTCCTTCGTTCCCTTAAGGGTATCGGCGAAAGTCATGACTTTTCTGGTATTACGGTCATATACACCCTTGAACTCCTTACCGGAACCAATCGGCCAGTTGATCGGGCAGGTTGCGATCCCCAGTTCGTTCTCGATATCATCAAGAAGCTCAAAGGTATCGTTCGCATCGCGGTCCATCTTATTGATAAATGTAAAAATCGGAATATGGCGCATGACGCAGACTTTGAAAAGTTTGCGTGTCTGCGCCTCTACACCTTTACTTGCATCAATGACCATGACGGCGGAATCCGCTGCCATCAGTGTACGGTATGTGTCCTCCGAGAAATCCTGATGTCCCGGTGTATCCAGAATGTTGATGCAGTATCCATCATAATTGAACTGCAACACAGAAGAAGTAACCGAAATACCTCTCTGCTTCTCAATCTCCATCCAGTCGGACACAGCGTGCTTTGCAGTCGCCTTTCCCTTTACCGAACCCGCCTGGTTGATAGCGCCTCCGTACAGAAGGAACTTCTCCGTCAGTGTCGTCTTACCGGCATCCGGGTGGGAAATAATTGCAAAAGTACGTCTTTTTTCTATTTCTTTTCTTAAGTTGCTCACAATAGATCCTCCAAAACTTGATATAAATGCATATCAAGGTTTATATTACTCTAAAAAATATGTATTTTCAACTAATTTTATTCAATCGGTGTAATGACGATATTTTCTGCTGCTACACCGGTCTTGCGTTTAACAATATCCTCCACCTGTGCACGCTTCGCGTCCGTTACATCCCCCATATCAAGAACCACATCACACTCCTCGTCGGTAATACTGACCACAACGTTTTGAAATCCTTTCGCTTCAAGCATCATTTCCGCATTGGACTCCTTCTCTGCAAGATCCGTCATTGTAACCATCTCATCGATGGCTGCCTGCTTCTGTGCCTCATCAACCGTTGCACTGTCGATGATCGCCTGCAGTGTTTCTTTATTTTTGGAACGAACCTGCTCGCGATTGAGTTTGACCTGTGCCGCATAGTCGGCACTTGCGGCTACCGCACTCGTAAGCACGGTCTCTCCAGCATCCGTCGGTTCTTCACCACTCTCGGTTGATGCAAGCGCCACACTCTCGCCATCACTGATGTCGGCTGCAATGTCATCGTAATTGTCTTCCATACCGTCAGACAACGCATCTTCCTTCATATTCGCAACCGTTTTCGTTTCCTCCGCGCCTCCGCTTTTGCGATCGTAACTCACATATCCGGCAATCGCGATAAGTACCGCAAGTGTTGTGATCACGACCTGATTTTTATGAATGATTTTCTTCACAGCGATTCCTCCTGCACTGACATTTTAACTACTTTCACTTTATGCGCCTCAAGGTCAAATAATGACTGTATCGCACCGGTTATTTCGGTGGCAATGCCCGGTCTGTCTCCCCCCTGCGCAACCACAACGACCCCCTCCACCTTCGGGCGTTCTCTTCGCACAACATAAGGTTCCTTTGTATCTCCCATGTCATAGACAACTGTTGTCTCCTCACGTGTCTTCTCCTGTATCCGGACATCCTTGTCCAAATAGGCCAGCCCATCATCGGAAAGCGTGAGCATCACCCGCACCTTTCCCACTCCATCCATACTTTCAATCAAGTCTGTAAGCTGCTCCTCCAATGCCTTTGTATACTCTGTATCCGTCTGTGTCTGTCTCATTTCCGCTGTATTCTTCCCGTCCGTTTCCTCCTGTGTCAATTGGTCGACGTTACCGGCCTTTTTCCCGTCCCCTGTCGGGATTAAAATGATCAGCACAAGAATTCCGATTAATATCAGTATGATTCCGTCGGTCTTACTCCTGCCGCTCAGTCGCTTCGTAATCCACTCCTTCACGCTCCAGGAACCATGCAAAGACATCCTCTCCCTTCTCTTTATATTCATTCTGCGCAAGCATATCTGTGACAGAATATAACTGCCGCCTCGTCTCAGCCCTCACATCCTTCTGCAGAAAACCAAGCACCGGTTTCATCAACACTGCGATCATGAGCGCGCTCACAAAAAAGCGATAGTACTTCCGATAGCTCTCCTGCGGTGCCAGATAGGAAATCAGATAAAGCACCAGAAGAAACAAAAAATAATTTTTTACAAATACTATGATCGTCTCCATAGAACTTCTCCTAGAAAATAAAACTTGTCGATGCACTGATCACAGAAATCGTGATCCAAAAATACAGCATTGCATCCGCTAAAATCCGACAATACAGACCGCTTCCCCGCCCGACCCCTGCCACACATTCCACGATCCGCTTGTCGCTAAACGGTTCCAGCAGCGCCGCAATCAGACGATACATAACGGTGAAGCAAAGCACGCTGCAAAGCGGAGCCATACAAAGAATAAGCAGAAGGATCAGTGCCGCTGCACCTACGCTGTTCTTGATCATAATCGCACAGCCAAGCAGCAGTTCTCCGGTTGCACTCACAGTATTTCCAAGCCCCGGAATTGCCTGAATTCCGTGATAGAGACTGCTTGCCGCAAGACGATCCTTCGCTGGTGTCAGAATGGACTGCACAACTCCAAGCCCCATCACTAAGGCGAGTCCAAATTTCAGCAGAGAACGCTGGGCGCTTCCGATCAGCTCCGCAAGCTTTGAAAACCGGCTTTCCTCAAACAGATGATCCATCATAACAAGAAGTACATAGATATGTACCCCCGGGAGAAAAACCACCTTCATCACAAGTTCGATCACATAGACAATTCCAAGTGTCACTTCATAGAAGAAGCCTGCACTCGCCGAATTTCCGGAAAGCAGAAGCGTTGCCGCATAAGCCGGCACAAAAGCGGTCATGAAAGAAAGCATCCTGCTCACCCCCTCCTCCACAACACGCCCGATCAGTGTAAAGGACTGCAGAAGCAAAAGCACGATCCCGACATACACCATAAGGAATCCCATATCCGCCACATATCCCTGCTTCGCGATCAAAAGCTTCCCAAACAAAGCAAAAAGAAGCGCCATCACTACAATCTGAAAAAAAATAGGTTTCACTTCCGCCAACTCATAAAAGAACAGATCAAACACATAATCGCAGATCATCCGCCCATCCACACCGTCTGTTCCGTTCTCGGCAAACGCTTTGACCAGATCCGAGAACCTTAGTTTTTCCGGAAAATGATTTTCTTCCAGAGACATGTCCAGTTCATCGAAATCCAATTCGTCGATCAGTTCCTGTAAATACCGCGTATTTGTGCAATCTTTTGTATCCTGCGCATCCGCCCTAATCGGTGCAACACTTATTCCCAGCATAATCATAAGCACCGCTGCCATCTTTTTCCAAAATCCAGCCATCTACAAAAAATTCTCCAATACATCCACCAGATACATAAGCTCCGGTATACTTAGCGCAATGATGGAAAGCTTTGCAAACAATTCCATCTGTCCCGCAAGCGACGAATAACCGGACTCCCTGCTGAAATTGGCGGCAAAATCTGCCACATAAGTGATTCCAAGCATTTTAAAAAGCGGCGTAAGATATGCCTCATCAATCGGCAGTCTGTCGATCAATTCTTTTAAAAATGTCAGGACCGTCTGCATTCGCGCCAGCGCATACACAAAAACAAGCATTCCTGCAACTAACACGATCAGCATAGAGAACTCGCCTTTATCTTTCCGAAGCGGTGCTGCCAGAAAAATCGCCGCTATCCCGATCAATCCGATTTTGACCATCATAACTACATGACAAAAAGCGTTTCCATTGTCTCAAACAGCTCACTGATATAAGGAACGATCCAGAACAGCACAATGATCAGACCCGCAAGGCTGAGTAAGAACGCCTGCTCCTCTCTGCCGCTGTGTTTCAGCACCTGACTCAGCACGGTTACAACGATTCCTACTGCAGCGATTTTGAATATGATTGTTACCCCCATCTCATTCCTTTCCGCCGTCTAAAGCAACAGAATCACGACCATGACTCCGGTAAGCATTCCGACCGGCATATATACTTTGCGTTTCTCCAGATAGTGCTCTCGTTCCTCTCCAATGACTGTCTCCATCTGCCTGATACAAGAAGTGATACATTGCTGTGTCTGTCTGTGATTGTTACCAAAGAAGCCTTCGCCTGCCCGAAGCAGAACCTGAAACGCATCCTCCGGCAGTCCAAGCGTATGTTTCTGCCGCTCAAGTACCTTCTGCCACACCTCCTGTCCCGTAGGATAGAGATGTAAAAGCAGGTCATGCTGCACCTCATCCGCCACGTGTTCCAGCTCCGGCACATCGTACGGATAAGTCTCTAAAAATTCTGCCACCCGCATCTGCCTTACTTCAAGCACATACGCCCAGCTTTGCAAAAAGCGTACGATTGCAAGCATATTTCTTATGTTTCTCTTCATCCGCTCCATCCAGCAGGCAAGCAGGATTACAAAGCCAATAAGGACACAGGCTCCTCCAACTAGCTTTCCCACACACTTTGCCCTCCTCCATCATAGACATGATAGTGCCGCTGCCCTTCATCCCTTTCAATTTCAATCAGCCGCAGAAGACTTTCCTCCAACCGGTTTTGATTGCTTTGCAGCTTTGCAAGCAATTCTAAGATGTTCCCCGCGTGCATCGTTCCAATCACGTACACACCGCTTTGCGCGGCCTCCTGCATGACGTCAAAATCCTCTCTGCTCCCCAGTTCATCCACCGCAAGGAACTCCGGCGACATGGAGCGAAGCATCATGCGCATTCCGACACATTTCGGACAATTATCAAGCACATCACACCTTGGGCCAAGATCATTTTGGGGCACTCCCATATGACAGGCTGCGATCTCCGACCGCTCATCGATAACACCAACCTTATATCCCCGATGCAGTCCTTCCCCACTGGAAAGAATGCGGATGCAATCCCGCAGACACGTTGTCTTGCCTGCTCCCGGTTCCGAAAAAAGAATGGTATGATACCAGCCTTCTCCCTTCCTCATCCATGGGATCAGATTTGCTGCACATCCTTTTTTCTCATGCGCAACCCTTATATTGATTGCACCAATTGCACTCACGCAATCCGTCACCATTCCCTGGTTTCCGCTGTGATAGCTTGCATGTCCGCTGATTCCTATGCGATGTCCTCCCTCGATTGTCAGGAATCCCTGCCGCATCTCCTCCTCCAAAATATACGGAGAATATCCGGTCAGATAACTGATGCATTCTCTCATCTGCAGTGGCGTTACTTTTTCGTATTGTTTTACGGTCGCATTCTCCAATAGCAGTTCAAGCGGTTGTCCTACGCGAAGTCGGATTTCCTCCGCACAGCCAATCACTGCCGGATCGATCTGTTCCCTGAATTCACGCGGAAGATAGCACATGATATCACTCTCCTGGCTTATTATGATAATCACCTCCAAGTAAAACAAAAAGCCATAGGGGATTGTCCCTATGGCTCATATATATGTGTAAATCTGTAATTGTATGCCTATCTTTTACATGCGGTCCGGTGCAGAGAATCCAAGTACATCGATACAGGTCTCAAGCACACTCTTGGTCAGAACAAGAAGACTGATATAAGAATCCTTAACCTGTTCATCTTCCTGCGCAAGAATCTTGTTCTCATGATAGAAACCATTGAATGCATTGGCAAGTTCATAGATATATGCACAGATCTTATGCGGAGCAAGCTCCTCATACGCATTCTCCATCATCGCATTGAAACGGGATAACACAAGCATCAGGTTCTTCTCGCTTGCAGAATGTGCAGGCAGGATTGCTCCGTTTGGAAGTGCCTTACCATCTGCCTGATATTTTGCAAGGATCGACTTAATACGAACGATCGTATAGAGGATATATGGTCCTGTATTTCCTTCAAAAGAAGTGAAACGCTCAATATCGAAGATATAATCCTTGCTCGCCTGATTCGAGAGATCTCCATACTTGACAGCTGCAAGCGCTACCATTCTGGCAGTCTTTTGGGCTTCCTCGTCACTGATATCGAGATTCTCTTTCTCCTTCTGGTTCTCCGTAATCTTCTTGAGCATCTCCTCATTGATCTCATCGAGGAGATATTCCAGACGCATAACGCCACCGTCTCTGGTCTTAAAAGGCTTTCCATCCTTACCGTTCATTGTACCGAATCCGATATGGGTCAGCTGTACATCATCTCCGACAAGTCCGGTCTTTCTTGCACAACGGAATACCTGGATAAAATGCATACTCTGTCTCTGGTCAGCCAGATAAATAATACTGTCCGGATTGTAATCCTGCATACGCATCACAATCGTTGCAAGATCTGTCGTACTGTAGAGAGAAGCTCCATCCGACTTTAAGATAATACATGGAGGAATCTCCTTCGTATCCGTATCTTCCTTGACGTCTACAACCAAAGCTCCCTCGCTCATATAAGCAAAACCTTTGTCCTTCATCATCTGTACCATATCCGGAATATACGGCTGCGCATCGGACTCTCCCTTCCAGAGTTCGAACGATACATTTAAATTGTCATAATTCTTCTTCAGATCCGTTACGGATACATTCAAAATATGTTCCAGTAACGCACGATATCCGCGTCTTCCTGCCTGAAGCTGACTCGTTGCTTCCATCGCAGCCTCACGGAAAGCATCGTCTTCCTTGCTCTTCTTGCTGGCAGTCGGATAGATATCCTCAAGTTCGGAGATATCAAAAGGAGCTTCCTTCGGATATTCACCCTGATAATTCTCATCAAAATATACGAGTTCCGGCTTGCGTTCCTTTAATTCCACAATGATCAGTCCCATCTGCAGACCCCAGTCACCGAGGTGCACATCGCCGATCACATTGTGACCCATGAATTTACCGATACGCTTTACACTCTCACCGATGATCGCCGAACGAAGATGTCCGACATGCAGAGGTTTCGCAACATTGGCTCCACCATAGTCCACGATGATCGTCTTCGGATTCTCGGCCTTGTCGCAGCCGAATCTTCCCTCATCTTCCTTCATGGAAGTAACCACAGAAGCAAGATAATCCTTACTTAATTTCAAATTGATAAATCCAGGCTTAACGGATTCCACGCTCTCAAACATCGCGTTGTCCTTAAGACTTTCTGCAATCTTATCCGAGATCATAAATGGTGCACATTTATATTCCTTTGCAGCCGCCATCGCACCGTTACACTGGTACTCACACAAATCCGGGCGGTTGGATAATGTCACTTTTCCGTATTTCGCATCGTAGCCATTGTCGGTAAACGCCTTCGTTACCTCGGCAGAAATGCTGTCAATCAATGTCTTCATACTACTCTCCTATTCACTAATCTAGGGACTATTCTATACATTCCCCTTGGAATTGTCAACGTATTGGCGTCTGATATGTTTGTGTTCGTACAGATCCTTATCCGCCTTCTTATAGAGTTCCTCAAAATGCATTCCCGGTTCTCCCCAGCTGACTCCATACGAAAAATTCAGCACACGGATACGGTCTCCTGGAACAACAATCTGATCAAACTCACGCATCACCTGTTCCATAATATTCGGCAGTCTCCGTTCAATCTCTGCATGTCTGCAGTAAACCGAAAACTCGTCACCGCCCATTCTGCCTACCATCGCATCTCCCGCGAAATTTCGTTGCAGAATGCGCACAAGCGAAATCAGTACATGATCTCCGAAGTCATGTCCATATGTATCGTTGATCTGCTTGAAATAATCCACGTCCATCATAATAAACATAACCTTCTGTCCTCTCTTTAAAGACTTCAGATCATGCTCGATCGTTGAAATCAGCATCGTACGGTTGAAAGCCCCCGTCATCATATCCATACGGGAACGCACTTCCGCACTTGCATAATAATAGTAGATCAAAGACTGCATAATGCCGATCAGGACAAAGATTGCAAGCTGCGCAACCATAAACTGGATCAGCAGTGCGTGCATCACATCCGTCGAAGTCTCACCCGGCATAATGTCATAACTTTGCACGATTCCGTTGATTCCATCCTTTAAGTCCCAGCACACACTCAGTCCACATGCAGCTACTACAATTAATGCACTCCACTGCCAATATACCACCTTCGTATACTTATTCGCCTGAACACCCTCACGGATCTTCGTAATCTTATCCTTAACTCCGGCCGACTGCCAAAGGAAATAAAGAGCAAGAAGCACCGCAACTGCAGAAACAATCTCGATATCCATTCCTGTAATGTGCCAGTGAAGCAGTGGTGTCCACCACACAGCCCCGGCTTCCGGGAAAAGCCCCTGCATTAAAGCAAACACAAGAACCGTATGAAGGATCAATACAACAATCGTCGATATTGCAATCAACAGCGGCTGCCACTTCTTTGACTTCTTCACCTGCGCATACAGAATACCTGCCAGAAGACCAAGCACAATGTGCGGAACAAAGCAAAGAAGCACACTCTGCATCGACTTACCGCTTCGAAACGGCGAAAATAGAATATTCGCATAAGCATCCTGCATCGTCACGACCGATGCCTTCCACATTCCGGTAATGCCGAAAATCACACCACCCCACAGTCCTTCCCACGGGCCAAGCAGATAAGCCATTGCCAGAACAACCACCGGAACAAACGTAATCGAAACATACTCAAGCTTAACGTATCCCCACGCGGAAAAAGCAAGCATAATCTCGATTGCGATCAAGGCTGCACATTCATAATAATATAAAAGTCCCTTACGTTCTTTTTCTACCACTTTTTTCCAATCCCTTAATAAAAATATACATTACTAATTCCAAAATAGCCTGTGCCACTCATATAAGTGGCACAGGCTACTTAAATTGTCACTTTTAATATAGCAAGTTCATGCGGCATCGTCAAGCATTCATCCACACATTTTACATATCCTTTACCGCAGAATCACATGCTTTCCTCCATAGGTTAATTGCGGCGGTAACGATTCAGACAGGCATAGATTTCCTGCTCCCTCGGAATCGCATATCCGCCGGAAATTTCTTCTCTTCCACAAGTGAAATTCAATCCGTTTCTGTGGATTTTTTCCATCAGTGTCCGCACAATCTCCGTAATGTTATTCTGCCCGTCCACCTCATGCTCAACCACGTATTTTAATAGCAGCCCAAGACTTGCCGTCTGCTCCGCATCCACGATCTGTTCGATATAACGCAGATCCACATTCTGTCTGCCGAGTGCAAATCCTTCTTTTCCCATGAATTTTAATTTCAGCCGCTCAGGCTCATCGGTGCGCACTCTGCCGCTGCGATAGTCTCTGCGTCTCGTTGCCCCATTCTGATCAATTGTCATAATCCGGTCACTCTGCGGCATCGCAAATGCATGTGCAGCCTCCTGCTGCACCGGATACTCTTTACAGAGAGCCTTTGCCTTCTTTGTGATGTCAATCGGCACATAACTGTCCATCTGAATCACAGTGTCCGCAATATGAAAGAACGCTCCCGAACTGCCCGCAACAAGAATCGTCGAGATATCTGCCTTCTCATACAGATCTCTTGCCCGACTGAGAAAAGGCGTGATCGGTTCCTTATCCGGACTGACCACCTTCTGCATGAATGCATCACGCACCATAAAGTTGGTTGCTGACGTATCCTCATCCAGCAGAAAGACACGGCTTCCGCTCTCCATACCTTCCACAATCCCGGCAGCCTGTGACGTACTACCACTGGCATCCTCCGTAGAGAATCGGTGTGTGTCTTTGTGATTCGGCAGGTCATTAATGAACATAGAGATATCAACATCCTTGATAAATCTGCCATCCTCTGCACGAAGCTTAAGTGCCGTCTCATCCGTGATGACAAACTCGCGTCCATCTCCCGCAATATGGTTATACACACCAAGCTGCAAAGCCTGAAGCAATGTAGACTTACCGTGATAGCCTCCACCGACGATCAGTGTAATTCCTTCCGGAATTCCCATCCCCGTAATTTCTCCCCTGTGTGGGAGCACCACTTTCACGCGGAGTGATTCCGGCGACTGGAAAGCCACACCACCCTTCATCGGTCTTGCGGAGACACCGCTCTCTCTCGGCAGTACAGCAGAATCCGCAACAAAGGCCACCATATGATGCGCACGGATCCATTCCCGCAGAGCCTGCTGATCCTCAGCCAGTTCAACTGCCGCCTGTACCTTCGACGCCTCCAGATTCTTATAACAGAACGCACGCTTCACACACTCCGGTAAATATTCAAAAAGGATCTTGTGAAGTTCTCTCGCGTTAATCGTTCTTCCATTTGCCGGAAATCCAATCGCAAAACGCGCGGTAATTCCTGCATCCGTAACTTCACATGCAGTCCTGTTTAATACTTCCTGCCCACAGTGCGTGACAGAGATCAGCCCGCTTTTGCCGGATCCCTTTGCCTTAAATGTGAAGCGATCAACCTCACGCGCAAACACACGTGTCAGATAATCTGCAAGTGCGGTACGTGTAACCTCATCCTTTTGATACGTCTCCGGAAATCCTGCCTGCTTACGGTTTACAAACACATGCACCTGTGACGGTGCTGCAAACGGATCTCCCTGCACATGATCGATATAGAATTCATATCCGTCGAAGCGGTATGCGCCGCGAAGCGCCTTGTAGGCCGGATAACTTTTATGGTCTATGCGAAGCAACTGCTGCTCTAATTCTTTTTCTGACTGCATTTTTACTCCTACTGATCTCTCAGATCTTTTTTCTTAAGCAGTGCGGAAGTATCAAGTGCCGCTTCCTCCTGCTTCTTTTTTTTCTTTTTTGCCTTCGTCGGTTTTCCATCGGACAAACTTCCACTCAGTGTAGACATCGGTTCATCCTGTTCCTCCAAAGAAACATTTTTCTCATTTCCGGCATCCGAATCCCGCATGGAATTCTTTCTGTCAGCAGTCATTATAGCCTTCTTCTTGCGCTTCGTAAAGTAACTCTTTACCCGCCGGTACAACCGGCTGTCCTGTGGAACGAACGCAAACCTGCGCATTGCCACATCAAGAAGGAACCATGCGATTGCAAGGATCAAAAGCCACTTGGACAAATCATACGCTGCGCGCGAATTCGTCTTTAACTTCTTCCAGAATGAATCAGACGGCTTTATCACTTTTCCATAACGCTCCATAAAACTTAAGAACCTCTCATTGTCTGCCGCAAACTTGTACTCATCCGAATACTGTGCAACTGCTGCAGTCGTGATGGCGTTCTTAAGTTCTCCGTCATCGCTTCTTCGCACACTCAGATTGTAGATTCCCGGAATATCCGTATCGATCTTCGCCTCATACTCCCCCGGCGCCCGTGCCGGAAGCTTAACGGTGTGCGTCTCGCCATCCGGATCTGTGTATACTGCCTCAACGGTCGTCCGCTCCTCATAATCTTTCGCCTTATAATGGATAGTCGTCGTCTCGCCGCTCGTCTCCACATCAAGAGAATCCTCGCCGAGCGCTGCATTGCCCGCGCTGTAATCGATGATGCGTTTCCAAAGCTGTACATATTCTTCCTCGTTTGCAAATCCAGCCGTCCATGTATTTGTCACATCTGTATTCCACGCAACGGTATGTCCCAGTCCGTATTGCATCACAGAGAGTATCGGATCCTCCTTATCCGAAGCCAGCAGTACATTCGCCGCATTCTTCGGTGTTGCACTGATATACCCCTTGATCTTCGGCCATCCATCCGCAAACAGTCCCCTGGTAATCGGATTGGACGAATTGACTGCAAGTGAGAAGTTTCCGTTCTGAATATAGGTCTCGCCGCTTAAGAGAACTTCCTGTGCAAAAATCTTGGGCATATCCGTTCCGTTATCACAATAATAGTAACGTCCGCTGCAGCCTCTCGCGATCGTCTGGAGCAGAGATTTATCGGAATCCGCACCTACCGCTACCGTAGAAAGTGTGACTCCGCTATCCGCATAACTTTGTATGATACTTCCGTAATTTCTGTCCTCTCCCTGTCCGTCCGTCAGAAGAATGACATGCTTGATATCGGCATCACATTTAACAATCTCATTTAAGGCAGCAAATAGCGCCGGCTTTATCGTCGTACCGCCTCCCTCTTCCACACTCTCGATTGCCTTATGAATTTCGTCTTTATCTTCCACCTTTGTGATTGGAAGCTGCCAGTCATAACGGTCATCAAATGTAACAACACCGACATAATCATTCTCAGTCAGTTCGTCCACCGCCCGGTCAGCCGCCGTGATCGCAAGATCCAGATTCGTAGCCCCACTGACCGGATCTCCCACCGAAGACATACTTCCCGAATGATCGATCACCATGACCATCGCAAGAGATGGAACCTCATTGGTGCTGCGCGGCATCATATCAACCGGAAGTATCGTTTCAAGTGTCGTATCCCGGTACAGACCGAGTCCAAAGCTCTCTCTTCCTCCGGTTGCGACCAGTCCGCATCCGTAATCCTTGACATAAGTGTCCAGATTGCTCACAAACGGATCCGGCAGATCATCGATGTGCGCGTTTTCCAGAATGATACTCTTGTATTTGAGCATCCCTTCCAGCGTGGTCGGTGCACTGCCAGCCGATACAACCTCATAATTGCATCCGGCACTGTCAAGAAGCGCCGTAAAATTCGTTGGGTCCTCATTCACGCCATTTACCACAAGAATCTTCGGCATCGCATCAATGACCGCATAGGCATTGAATGCATTGTTTTCCTCGCAGGTATCGCCTTTGGCACGTACCTTGACCGTAAAGCTCTCAATGCTCTCTCCCGAAACCTTCTGCTTTAAAACAAAAGAATTGCTTCCTGTGTTCAGATGAACCTGTGTATCTGATTTCTTCTTATTTCCAGCCCAGACCTCAAGATCCGCGTCCGTCTCATAATTACTCATTACCGTGACCGTCATGGAATACGCATCTCCGGCATATAAGTAACTTGGCATATCGACATTGTCAATATAAGCATCGCTTTCCTGCGCGGTGTCATAGACAACAGAAAGCAACTCCACACCGCGTGAAATCACCGCTGAAGCCGTATTATCTATATTGCCGCGTGTCTGTCTGCCATCCGTGAGGATCACGATTCTTCCCGCGCTGCCATCCGGAATCATAGAGAGACCTCTTGAGAGTGCCTCTTCAATGTTGGTTGCCGTCTTGTCCGGAACCGACAGGATCCCCGCGTACTGCTTCTCCTTTGACACCAGCTGCTCGACCATCGGCTTCTTGCCGAATGTCACAATGCCGTACTGATTTCCCTTCGGCATCGCAGAGACGGCATCCCCGATATACGAATCGATCTCCGACAGATTGGCGTCATTACTTGTCGATGCATCCACCAGAAAAACCGTCGTATTGACATCTGCCCTCTTCGGAATCGTAAGTCCCACTGCTGCGAGCACCAGAAGAAGCAGACCCACGATGCGCACACCAAGATAAAACTTTCCCCGGTAACGCATCTGCTTCACATAAATGATCCACTCCAGGATCAACAGAAGAAGGATCAGGACGATTACAAGACTGCGCACGGATTTTCTTGTCATTCCCGCCTGCGTTGTCACACCGTCTCCGGTCGTTTCCGCGGTAACCGAAGCATCCGACTGCGTGGAAGTGGCAAAACGCACCACATAACCTTCTGTCTTATCCCCGGCACTTACTTCATACAGCCCCGCCTTGTCGGTGGAAGCAGTAAGTGTATTGACATCCACATCCGTCTGCGGATGATAAACGATTTTTTCTCCCGCTACATACACATTCTGCGCAAGCAGGGAACTGTCGTTTAGGAAGCCAAGCGCATTCGCCATAAAGACCGGGAACTCTGCCTGCAGCGGGAAATCCGATTCGCGGATATCAAAGCCGACCACAACGACTCTTACACCGTCATGCTCGCCGTAGTAGCCTGCACACTTCTTTCCCGCCCACAGAAAACCGGTTGCCCAATCCGGCAGATCATACGTATACGTGGTATTTACACCGATACCAAAATCTTTGATTCCCGATGTGATCTCCGTATCGGAAACGGTTAACGCAACATGTTCTTCCTTATCATCTGCATCGGTTGCATCCGCAAAAAGCATCCGGTTCAATGAATCCTTTTGCGCATCCGCAGTCCCGGCATCATAAATGCGTGCACGTGTATCATCCGCTTCAAGTGCACTCTCACTTCCCGCAAGAACCAGACTCTCTCCGCTGATTGCCTCGTAAGCCTTCTGAATATAAGTATTGCCTTTGCCGATCAATACTGCATCATACTGCGCTGCCTCGCTTTGGATCGCGTAGGTTGTATTGTCCGCAGATAAGGCATCTCCTGCCTCGCTTCCCTCAAACCGGATTGAAGAGATCTCGCTTCGCAGAGGCTTTCCATTCCATGCAATATCTTCAAATAATGCTGTATAGCTCTCCTTCGCAGGAATCGTCACACTGCGCACATCAAGCGTCTTGTTATCCTCATATAATGCGATCTCAAGCGTCGCAGCTTTCGCACTGTAGTTGGTCAGTCCTGCCGCTGCCTGATAACCATTTTCATCCCTGACACAGCTAAGGAAATCGTTTGCGACATTATCAGCAGCCTCTCCCATCACATAGATGCTTGCATGAAAGCGATCCTCCAGATTCTTTGTGTCCGCCGCACCGATTCCGTCCGTGTACACAAGCACAGATGTCTTTTTGCCATCCTCCTGCTGCGCACAAAGCGAATCGATCGTATCCTCCGTCTCCGAAAGACTGCCATCCGAATCGCTGCAGTTCACTTTATCAAGTGCCTGCGTCAATTGCCTTTCATCCGTCACAGACACCGCAAGAAGTTCTGTCTCATCCGCATGCGTGGTTATAAGGGAAAATGTGCTCCCCTGCGAATCCGCAATCTCCTGCCCGATTGCTTTCTTTGCCAGTTCCAGCCTTGATTTCCCGCTTCCATCCACAATCTGCATACTTCCGCTTGTATCAAGCACAAGGATCACATTCGAATTTGTACTTCCTTTACGGTTGATATACGGCGTCATAAGCGCCAAAACAAGCAGCAGCGCGATCACGATCTGCATATACATAAGGATATTGTGCAGGAATTTTTCTAAAAACGTCTTCGACTGCCGGTTCACAAAAAGCTTATTCCAAAGCAGATTCGAAGAAACCTTCGTATCCTTCCCTTTAGGAACAAGCAGATAAAATATTATAATGATCGGTATCGCAAGCAGAAAAGCAAGCGGCCATAAACTCTCAAATGTCATATAATACCCTCAAATCTTCATAGATCAGCCTCTTAGGTTCCTGCGTCGTATCACAGAGCACGTACGCACCGCCACAGGCAGCACATCCCTTCTTCAGGCGATCCGTAAGAAGCGTAAGCTCCTGCTCATAAGCCTCAATGGCCTGCGCATCCATCGTGACACGAAGCTTTCCGTTCGTCTCCATATCGATCAGATTTCTCGTTCCCTCCATATCGATATGAAGTTCCTCCCCGGCAAGCGTCTGTAGCATTACCGGACGCTGCTTTCGATATCTTAAATACTGCAGCATTTTCTCATATGAAGGATTCTCCTCCTCGAGAAGACTCTCCTGTAAGAAATCACTGATCACAACCGTCACTCCGGATCCGTGTAGCGATATCTTACGAACATCTTCAAGAAGATGACTTTCTCCCGCAAATCTACGATTTTCCAGCCAGTGGATCACGCGCGGAAAACTTTTCTTTCCCCCGCCAAGAGACAGTGGTCTCATCATATCTGCTGTATCAATAAGCACCACCCGGTCCATATTGGACAAAGCAATATAAGCCACAACCGCCGCAAGCATCGTGGCAAGTTCCGACTTCTTATTGCTTCCGTAATCCATCGAGGCACTCGTATCAAGAAGTATCGTAATGACTGCTTCCTTCTCCTCCATATACTCTCTGATATACATGCGGTCCAGTCTCGCATACACATTCCAGTCGAGTCTTCGCAGATCATCCCCCGGCATGTACTCGCGGAAATCCGAGAATTCCGCCGAGACACCCTTTTGCACCGACTTGCGGTTTCCGGACATATTCATACTGCTTTTGTGTGTCATCGCAAGCGAAAGCTGCGACAAAGTATTGTAAAATTCAGAATCAAACATATCTATTCTCCGGATATCCAGTCTGTAGTTTTCTCAAATTCTCTCACTGGCACTATCCCTCATTTGCCTGCAACAACTGTGCAATGATCGTATCTTCCGTCACGCCCTCCGAGATTGCATCAAAACTGAGCAGAATGCGGTGACGCAGTACCGGATAAGCCACACTCTTAACATCCTCAAACGCCACATTGAATCTGCCCTCCATAAATGCACGGGCACGCGCCGTACGAATAATTGCCTGCGCCGCACGCGGACTTGCGCCCTCTCTGATATACGGATTTTTTTGATGCGTTGCCATCACAAGATCAAGGATATAATCCATGACCGCATCCGCGATCGGGATCTGCGAGACCATTGTTCTTGCCGCAAGAAGTTCCTCTCCTGTCATGATAGAATGAATCTCCGGCTTGTCTGCCCCCTCCGTCAGCTGAACGATACCGCGAAGTTCCTCCTTATCCGGAAAAGACACCAGAACCTTGAACAGGAAACGATCCAACTGTGCCTCCGGGAGCGGATAGGTTCCCTCCTGCTCGATCGGATTCTGCGTCGCAAGAACAAGGAACGGCTCCTGTAATCTGTGACTTTCGTTTCCAACTGTAACGGTATGCTCCTGCATCGCCTCAAGCAAGGCAGACTGCGTCTTTGGCGTCGCACGGTTAATCTCATCCGCCAGCACCAGATTTGCAAAAATCGGTCCCTGTTCAAAGCGGAAACTGCTTCGTGCGTCTTCCTTTACCATGATATTCGTTCCGGTCACATCGCTCGGCATCAGATCCGGCGTAAACTGGATACGCTTAAAGGTTAACGCAAGCACTTCACTGATTGTGCGCACAAGCATTGTCTTTCCAAGTCCCGGCATACCTTCTAGCAGCACATTGCCGCCTGCAAGCATCGCAAGTATGACCTGACGGATCACATCCTTCTGTCCGATGATTCCTTTACCGATCTCCTGCTCGCACTGCATGATTTTCTTCTGGCAACTTTCAAATTCTGTCATAATCTCTCCTTTATTCACTCAGATTCTTAAAATAATCTTTGATCACATCTTCCATTCCGCTCGGATATTTTCCGGTGGAAAGTCCCTCATATGCATCCTTCGTATAATCACTGATCACAGAATCCAGACTCACATGGTCTCCTTCCCATACCATTCCATTCTGCGCACGGTAGGAATTACCATTTTCATTTTCGGTTTTGTTTCCGGTCAGATTGTCATCGTTTCCGGTCGCATTCGGCACACTGACATAATCATGCCTGCCTCCTCCGGAACCGGTTCCCCGTCCGCTTCCTGATCCATTTCCGTTACCATTTCCGTTACCGGATCCCGATCCATTTCCAGTTCCGGAACCATTACCGGATCCGTCACCGCTTCCGGAATTGTTTCCATCTGAATTATTCCCATTGGAACTGTTTCCGTTCGAACTGTTTCCGGAATTCTGCCCATTTTCACCGGATCCGTCGCCTGTATTCCCGGTGTTGCCATTGCTGGTTCCCGGTGTACCGCTTGCAGATCCGTTCGACGCACTCTGGGTTCCAGACTGGGAATTGCCTTGTGCAGACGATTGACCGTTCGCTTCTGCCGCCGCACGCGCCATCTCCGCAATCTGTTCCAACGCTGCTTTTCCATCCTTACTCAGCGCATCGGCAAGTTCCATCAGACTCTGACTCGTCTGTTCGTATTTGAATCCAAGCTTACTCTGTGCTGCCGCAAGCGCCTCTTTACTGTCGGCACGCGCTAATTCCTGCATGGAACGATCCAATGCCTCTTTCAGTTTGGCAAGACGCGCTTTCTGCTCATCCGTGAGTTCACTTGTATCCATCTTCTCGATTGCATCTGCAAGCTCCGATAATTCTTTCTGCTTCTCCTTCGCTTCCTGATGGATCGCATGTCTGGTGTTTGCAAGTTCTCTCGCCTGCGACGGAACAAAAGCCAGCGCCGCTGCCACCGCAAGGGAAAGAAAAGCAGCTGCCAGATGTCTTCGCGAAGGAAGCAGCCGGATCCGGATCTGCTTTGCATCCAGTTTCTTTTGCAGTTGCTCCGCTGCATCATGTCTTTGCATACCCGCAAGCGGACTTTCATCCGCCATCTGCTCATAAGCAGTCTGCACGCGTTCTTTCAGTCCGAACGTGTCGATCTGCTGCGCTGCCTCCCGCATACTGGTGCGCTTGATCACCGCATAGATAATACCCACGATAAGAGCAATTCCAATCACAATTCCGACGCACAGATGCACATAATAGAAAGGGATCCATAGTGAGACCGCTTCCAACACGATCGCAGCCACACCCGCATATGCAAGACAGAACACACAGGTATCTATGAGTTTTGCAATATTCAGTTTTCGTCTGCTCCGGCGGATTGCCTGCAGGAGTTCCTTCCGTTCATCCATTGATTAATGCTCCGTATTTCCTGTACCCATTTTCTTTGCGAGCTTACGTGCCTTTCGTCTTGACACCGGAGAAATCCGCTTCTTCGCAATCGCAAGAAACAGTGCCGATACCAGAAGAAACGCGATGGTTGAAATGATCAGCCACCAGTAACCGGATGAGATCCAATTGAGGATCGGTGACTTCGTCTGTCCGATCATATCACGGATCGCCGAATTCTGTGTCATGCTTTGCGTAATAAACTCCATCAGGTAGGCAATCGGGTTCAACAGAAAGCATCCGATCACACTCGTTCCGTCACTTACATAATCCGTCATAAGTTGCACCATATACACCGGCAGTGCCGTCACAATAAAGAAAAAGAGATAAATTCCGTATGACATAATGACCGCCGTAATGCTTTTGCGACAGATCGAAGAACACATAATTCCGATACTTGCCGCAAAAATCGAAATCAGAAGTGCTACCGCAATAAACCAGAACAGATAACTCCACGACAGACCTCCCACCACAAACGTGAGCGCCATAACCGGAACACTTGCTATAACAAAAAGCATTCCCTGTAAGACCGCTGTCATCACTTTTCCCATAATAATGGATCTAGGAGTCATACTGGTTGTCATCATAATATCAAACGTCTGCCGTTCCTTCTCCCCAGAGATTGCGGAAGAGGTATGGATTGGAATCACCGCTCCTAATATGCACCACTGTGTGACAGAAAGCACCGGATACAGCCATACCATCTGACTGTATATATTGCTGTCCGAATAACGGTTCCGACTCGTGATAAAAAGCATCGCAACAAAAAACACAAGTGCCATAATGATCTCGTACACAAAGACTTCCACACACATCTTAAAGCTACGCGCCTGTACTTTTACATCCTTCTTAACGATTGGATTCAGCCACATGATCTGCACCTCCTGTCAATTCCATAAATAACGATTCCAGATTGCCTTCCTGCTTATGGAATCCGCGTACCAATACCTGCTCACCGATCATCTGTGCGATCATCTGTGCGACCTCCTGCTCCGAAACCTTACAGGTCAGCTTCAATTCCTTCTCTCCCACAGAATTCACGTTAACTCCGACATGTTCCTTCGCAATGCGCACCGCAGTCTCCATACCTTCGCCAACCTCAACGATCAGCTGATCATGTCCGAACACGCTCTCCATGACATCCTCGATCTTACCAGCTGCCACCAACTGTCCCTTGTTCATGATTCCGATACTGTTACACATCTCAGAGAGTTCCGAGAGAATGTGGGAGCTGATCACGATCGTCATTCCCATACTCTTAAGATTGAGCAGAAGTTCCTTCATCTCAACGCGCGCACGCGGATCAAGTCCGGAGTTCGGCTCATCGAGTACCAGCAGTGCCGGATTATGGATCAATGCACGCGCCACACACAAACGCTGCTTCATACCACGGGACAATGTATCAACATACACCTCTTTCTTATCCGACAGATTCACAAGTTCCAACAGATCATCCGAGATGCGTGCAATCTCCCGCGAAGTCATACGGTACATGGATCCGTAAAAGTCCATATATTCTTTTACCTTTAAGTTATCATAGACACCGAAGAAATCCGGCACATAACCGATCTGTCTGCGAATCTCCTTCGGATTGGCAAGCGCATCCACACCATTGATCACAATGCTTCCGGCTGCCGGCGGCATCAGGCCGCACACCATACGGATCGTTGTTGTCTTGCCGGCACCGTTTGGTCCCGCAAAGCCAAACAGATCCCCTTTCGGCACATGCAGATTCAGATCATTGACCGCAAGGAATTTGCCATAATTCTTATATAAATGACTAATTTGAAGCATCCGTACCCTCCTGTTCTGCCACGACATAAAAACAACTGTATGCCCGCTCATTCGTTCCTACTGTCGCATACTGCTTGCAATCAGGATCAACTGCAGTAACAACAATAGATGCCTTCTCCTGCACGACTCTCTGTCTCGCATCACTCATGCCGATCAGGAGCGCTGCAACCGTATCCTTATCCTCTACTTCAGCAACAGGATTTCCATAACCAGAGTAATTCGTCAGACTGTAATAGACATCATCCAGATATTCGATCTGCTGATTATAGATTGCCCGTTTATTCTTAATCGACTCTGCAATATCCACCGTTTCACCGGCTGCCACATCTTTAATGATCAATACATAATCGTTGCTCTGCACACCAAGATACGGGAAGGACTGACTTGTATTGTTTGTTACCGTACCGCTTTGTGCATTTGCACTTAACATCAGGTTTTGGGTATCGATCGAACCGATTGAAATTCCGCTTCCGATCGCCTTAAAATATTCATTGTCAAAATTGTCGGAAGGATCGGCTCCGACCCGGATCTCATTGCCGGAATATACGATATGATTCGTATACTTTGGCGCTTTCTGCCACGCACCTCCATACATAGAGAATCCTCCACCTGCCGACTGGTAATTATCAGCAAGCTTCATGGACCATTCCTTCGCACCGGAACGGTATCCCATCAGGTACGTATCAAGATCCGGATTTTCCTGACCATCCGCCTGCTGCACCGATACCGAATAGGTCTTAATTCCCTGCACCTGCAGACCGTGTCCACACAGATAGACAAGTCCCACAAATACAACACCCAAAAGAGGGATTGCCGCCCAGTACCATTCGCTGCGTTTCGCCTTACGCAGGATCAGATACAGGATTGGACCAACTAAGATCACATAGATAATGATCAATATGCGCAGTGAAGTAAAGTTAACATCCGTATTCTCTCTGTCAAGCACATTCATTGCCCCTGCCCCAAGATAGGTCCAATTGTCCGAATCCGTATAAGTATTGGCTTTCATGGAATTGTACTGTACTTCATCGTAGAGACTGTAGCAGACATTCTCTCCGTTCGACTGCAGCTGCGGACTGGTCAGTGAAATACCAAGTACCATCACACTTCCCTGTCCGATCGGGATACACCAGCCCGGGTTCTCCGAACTAAAGAAGCCGCCGTTTCCGTTGTACGTAAACTCGGAATATGCCATATCCTGCAGGTTCACACCATTATTCATATAAACCGCATAATTTCCCTGATTCCGATCTACAATCCTTGACGCTTCGTTCGGTGTTCCCGCTTCTGTCGTGGAAACATAAGTCAGATTAAGAAATCCCTTGGAAAAAGCAGAGATCATCTCCTGTCCTTTGCTTCCGGTTCCGATGATCAGCCAACCTCCCTGATCCACCCAGTCTTCGATTGCCTGAATCTGCTTACTGTCAAGGGAACTTAGATCATAATCATCAATGACCAAAAAATACAGACCACTCAGACTCTTCTTCAGATCACTAACCGACAGCTCAACCAGATTGATATCGCGCTCCATGGTCCCTACACAATAGGTTTGGCCCGGCATCTGCAGATACGCTAACTGATCAAACTGATCGGATAGTACACCTACAGAAACTCTGGCAGCTTTGTCACCAAGGATTCCTGTTAATTTGATCTGTTGGAGTGTCGCATCCTTTTCATCCAGAAATGTAATGTATGCCACACCTTTGGAATCAGAAATATCATCCTGTGGAACCGTCAGCATATACTGCTTTTCGCTCCCCTGCGGCAGCGCAAGTTCCATATCGTATGCACTGCACGCATTTCCATTCGAATCTGTAATCTGGAAACGAACGGTTCCGTCAAAATCATTGCCATTGTTGGAAACTGTAATCTGAAATGTGTAGGCACTGTTCTCCTGCTTGAGTAAAATGGCCTCCCCTGTGAATTGCTGTGTCTCTTCTGCGGAAGCCTGCACTGGTATCATGATCAACACAAATGAGATCATACAGATACAGGCAAGCAGCGCAGCGGTCAATCGTCTGGTCATAACTTCCTCCTTTTTGAATTACACATCTTGTTATCTTCTACTATAACATATACCAGGGAGGAGGTCTTTTAAGAATTGGTACAATTTCTTTAAGATTTTATGAAGACAAGAAAAGCAGATATATGGCTTGCCACATATCTGCTCTCATTTCTAACATTGATACCGTATCTAAAGTATAATTTTTATTCAATTGAAAAATTTTGAATCTTCGTCTGCGCGCATTACTGCAATCCCCATTTTATCTTAAATATTACTGTCTATACCACCAATCACGTGAAGCACATGATATGCACTTCTCTTTATATATTTCTCGTCAAGTTCTCCTGTTTTCAATGCTTTACGAATCTGCTTTCTCTGTTTATTATCTCCCTGCATTAAAAGGTCAAGTCCCGCATGTATCTCCCAATCTGCATCGCACCCAGGTTTCCAGTTCTCCCAATCTGTCATTACTATACCATCAAATTTCCATTCTTCCCGAAGCACTTTTGTAACTGCATCATAATTTACAGCATTGAAAACACCATTAACCTGATTATAGCTGGTCATAACCCCTTTAGCATTCCCCTCCTTTACTGCAATCTCAAATCCTTTCAAGTATATTTCACGCATAGCACGCTCAGAAACAATGGCCGACATCTTCCCCCGATTGTTTTCCCGGTTATTACAAAAAAAGTGTTTTAACGTCACAAAATGGTTTCCTCTCCTTTGCACTCCTCTTGTCATTGCAGCTGCTAATTTTCCTGTTAACAAAGGATCTTCTGAATAATATTCATAATTTCTGCCGCATAATGGATTTCTGTGAATATTCATACCTGGCGCAAGCCAAAATGTGATACCATATTCCTCCATTTCCTCATTAACCGCTCCTCCAACCTTTTCTACTAACTCCGTATTCCATGTCTGAGCAAGCGCTGTACCTACTGGAAAAGCTGTCGCATACTGATACAGCAGTATTCCATCGGAAGGTTTTCCAAAAGCAATATTGTGACAGATTTTCGGCAGGAAATTTAATAACTCTATAGACGCTGTAATTGCCTTGACAAGATTTTTCCCATTTACTGCAACAGCCTGCTGCTGGAGCCGAAGTCCTGCTGGTCCATCACAAAATGTTATATCTGCAATTCCTCTGTCATGATATTTATATGTAGTATAACCACTTGCTCCGGGAACCGTATAATAATGTGCTGTAGGCATTACCATATCATTTCCTGCTCCTACAACAAGATCTGCCATTTCCTGCAACGTTAATTTTCCCATCAAATAATCCGTCTTTGCATCATGAATTATGTCAGGCTCATTATATTCATAAACAATTGTTTCAATCGCTTGTGAGTCAAGTACTATCCTTGGAATATTTTCCTTTTCCAATATACATTTTTCTACATTCTGAGTTTCTGCTATTTTCTCTAGTTCATCTCGGATTGGACAAATATTCTGATGCTTCGAAATAATCATTTTGTCATCTATTTGAAGAACACATACAGCTTCCGTTTTTTTTGAGGAATCCCCCACCCTAATTATGTAGTCTCCAGCTTCCAATAACAAAGAAGAACTCTCTTCATCATAACTTGCCAATAAAGTCAAAGGAATTGTTATTTTTAACTCCTCTGTTTCCTTCGGCTTAAGTTCTTTTGTTTTTGCAAATCCAACTAATCGTTGATATTCCTTTATCAGTTTTCCATCAGGACATGATGCATACACCTGTACCACTTCTTTTCCTGAATATTCACCAGCATTCGCTACTTCAGCCGTTAAAACAATATCACTATTTTGCTGACTTACATCAGCTTTTATATCAAATTTCGTATAGCTTAAGCCAAAACCAAATGGATATTTAACCGGTATTCCAAAAGTGTCAAAATATCGATAACCCACATAAATATCTTCCTTATAATAGTCTTCTTCTACATTCCCATTTAAATAGCTGTATTCATTTGCATATGGAATATCTTCATACTTAATAGTCCAGGTGTCTGTCAGATGTCCTGATGGATTCACTTTTCCTGAAATTACATCTGCAAATGCATCACCACCTGCTGTTCCAAGCATTGAAATGAATAATACTGCATCCAAAGAAACATCTGCTACCGCCCCAAAATCAACCGGTCCACCTGCATTTATCACCAAGATCATATGTTTGTAATGAGATGCGCAAAGACGAATATTTTCCTCTTCCCGTTTGGAAATATAATAATCTCCTTGTTCAAGTTTCCTATCATACCCTTCACCGGATATCCTGGAAATCACATAAATACAAATATCCGTCTTATTATCAAAATACTTCTCATCAAGTAATAAAAACGGTGGATTTTCGAATGGTCGTTCCATATTTGCCATAGTTACACCAAAATTAGCAATACCTGCCTTTTTCGTCTGTTCCCTAAAAAAAGCTTCTTTTGCCGAACGTACCATATCAGCATATATATTCAAGATATTCTCTGAAGTAATTTCAAATCCTGCAGATTTCATTCCTTCATATATCGTCGTGCTTTTTCGTTCATTTACTTCACCGCTTCCACTTCCACATTTAACAGTATTTGTTACTCCTTCTCCAAACATTGCCACCTTGCAGCCTCTATTCAATGGAAGAAGTCCTGAGTTTTCCAATAAAACAATCCCTTCTCTCGCAGCATCCAACGCAACACAACGGTTTTTCTTTTCTAAATCAGTAACTTCACTGCTCAAATGCGCTTTTGTTCTTACTTTTCCTACGGTTTGCATTACATTCCTCCTCATCTGTTTATTGACAATATTATAAATATTTCATACAATAATATTTATCTTTATAATACAGTTTTTATTCTTTAAATACACAAGGAGATTTCTTTTCTATGCAATCAAAAGATAATTTTAATGCTGCTTTTGCCATGATACAAAAATTACAAAATATCAGTTTCTATCCTATTCACATTTTTTTTAATGATTTATCAATTTATCCTGACGCTCCAAGCACTGATACAGATCCTTTTTTCTGTGATTCCTCTCTGTACCAGACTCTTTCTAATGATAGTGGAGCAATCTATGACCCAGATGATTCTGATATTTTTTATGCTGCCGGAAAAAAAGAAGACCTTTTCTGTATTATCGGACCTTTTTGTATTGAGTCTCTTTCCCCTGATAAAATGTTACAATATGCCCGAAAACATCATATAAAAAAAAGATTTGATTTCCAAATTATTCATGGTTCTATCACGCAAGCTCTGGATACCTTAGCTTTAGTATTTTCACTTTTGGACACCCCTCATTCCAATACTCCTGATAAAGAATCAAATTCTACCTTTTGGTTTATGGACTTGGATGCAAATTCACACCCTCTTTTCCAATCAGAGCAGAACGATTTTCAGGTACAATCATACCAGCTTGATAATATTGAAAAAGATATTCCACACACTCCCTACGAACTGGAAATGGAGATTATTTCTGCCCTCCAGTCCTCTGACAAAACCAAATTCAACAGTCTTTTGCAGACAATTACAAATTACTCCGGCGGAGAATTTGCTCACTCATCCTCAAAATATAAAGAATACAGTGCCGTTTCTATCATTACCGTACTGACCAGGGCTGCAATTTCTGGTGGCGTTCCGGCTACTGATGCATACGCTTTAAGTGATACCCTTTTATATAAAACCTCTGTATGCAAAGAAGAACAGGACTATATGAAAATTTTTCAGGAAGCATTAAACGATTTTTTTGTATTAGTCAAAAAAAATTCTGAGAAACAGAGTCAATCTATCCATATACGTAACTGCAAAATTTACATATCACATCATCTGAACAAAGAATTAACCCCTGACATACTTGCTGAAACTCTCGGCATCAGTAAAAATTATCTTCTTCGTCTATTTCCACAATATGAAGGTCTTACTCTGATGCAGTATATTCTACGTGAACGTGTATTTGCAGCTGCAAATATGCTAAAGTATTCAGATTTTGACATAATGAGAATTGCAACCTATTTCCATTTTCAAACCCAGAGTCATTTTGGTGTTGTATTCAAAAAATATCTAGGTATGTCTCCTGCTGCATATCGAAGAAAAAATAAGCCTGTCGGTTTTTAAACCCGACAGGCTTTAATCCCTTATGCTTTCCATGTATCCATAAAAATAGTTATTCATATGTTCTCTCGTCAAGCATCTTTGAAATATGCTTAAGCAGCCATAAATTTCGCGTTTAAATTCATAAAAACGCAAAATTTCTCATATCCACCACTCCAACACCTTCGAAATAAAAATAAAGAGCTGTCACATTGTTTTTGGGCAGTTGAACCATAATACGCACATTACTCCAAACATCCGTTTTTAATTTTAGCGTCTGTTTTCCCAATAAATCTTCTTCACTCTCCGTTGCTAATACCTTGACTGTTCCTTCAAAATCACCTCTTAATTCCAATATTAGTGATGCTATATCATCTATTAAGAAATATTTATATCCTAATACGGTTCCATTCTTAATGGAAGTAATAAAAGTTATATTCTGCTGTTCAGTTATCCTTGTCTGTGTTCTCATAATTGGATTCTGATAATCTATTTTATCCATCGTATCCGAACAGGTCATATGGCAGGCAATTGCCGCCGGATATATACCTGATCCCTTTAATGGTCCTCCATTGAGTCCACAACTTGTGATCTCGACCTGTGGTATTGTTCCATCTTCCAAAATAGATATTTTTTCTGCACATCCCTGTCGCGAAAATTCTGTTCCGTTCGTTTGCCTATGATAAAAAATGTACCATTCTCCATTTGCCTGAACAATACCTCCATGATTATTTCCTAATGTATATACTGGTTGTTTTCTTCCATTTAAACCCATGTCTCCATTCGAAATAATGACTCCACCATAAATAAAGTCTCTGTCTGGTTTCTCACTAACCGCATAACATAATTCATGGCTTTTATGACTGGAATAGACAAAATAATATTTTTCATTCACTTTGCGAATTGATGAAGCTTCAAAAAATCCATGTCCCTCAAATCCTGTATTCTTTGTATGATTTCCTCCAGGTATCATTGGTCTCGGAACCTCTTTTAGTGTAACCATATCTGCTTCAAGTTCAGCAACCATACTATCTTCACCCATTTTTAGTTTTATCATAGTCATTGCCATTTCACGTATATCATCTGGTAACGCAGCAATATCTTCCTCTGTAAATTCAGGCATATTTTGCGCTTTTTCTTCTGCCGGTGCAAATCCATAATATAAATATACTTTTCCATCGTCATCAGTTAAAACTGCCGGGTCAAATGGCATATTCTCCTGCAATACTTTTCCGTTCATAATTTTTTGAGGATAATGAACATGTCCATAAAATTCAAATGGCCCTGCCGGCGAGTCACTTACCGCAACACCAACTTCCGGAAAGAAACTAAAACAGTAATACATATAGTATCTTCCATCTGGTCCTTTTGTTACATCCGGTGCCCATAATTGCTTCTTTCCGTCCTCATTAGACGGATCTTGAGTCTTACGGTAAATAACACCCTCATATTTCCACTCCTTCAGATTATCTTCTGGTGCCGACCATGCCGCATAATCTCCCGGACAATAAACAGTTCCATTTGCCTCATCATGTGATCCATAAATATACACTCTTCCATCAAATAAATGAGGCTCGCCATCTGGAACATATTCTCTTAACGGTAAATATGGATTATAAATTTGTTCCACCATTTTTTCTCTCTCCTTATCCTATTCACTTTCTGATATTTCTTTTCTTATATCCGGTAACTTCTTCTCTAAATCATATTTTAGCGAAACAAATAATGCAATTACAATAATTATCATTGGAATGACATTATACATAAGTTTAATAACTGTAACCGCACTGTTAGGCTGAACTGCCAGAGATCCATCATAACCGGCCATTCCCATGAATAATCCTACACTCGCAGAAGCCAATGCTGATCCTATTTTTGCAACAAATGATGTCACAGAATTAATCATAGCCTCTACTTTTTTTCCTGTTTTCCAATATCCATAATCCATACATTCAAAAAGATATACATTCAACATAAAGGCAATTGGCACATATCCTATCATAAAAAGCGTCGAACCAATAACTAGCGTAAGCAGAGCTGCACCTCCAACCATACGTAATCCAAGTCCCACAATCATGATTAAAAATCCTATCTGCAAAGTTTTTCTGGTTCCCATCCTTTCCATAACTTTAGGCACAAAAATCAGCAGAATTGGAACCAGTATCATTCCCATGCTTACATATGTACCAACTCCTATATCTCCGTAAACATACTGATTATAATATGCGCCTGCAGTACAGTTAATATTATTTGCAAGCTGATAACAGAAATACATAATTGAAAAAATCCAAATATATTTATTTTTACCGACTGCACTTATCCCTTCTTTTAAGTTTAATTTTACAGGTTCTGACTCCACCTTAATTTCTTTTATAAAAAGAAAACGTAATATTCCGATCAATACGCACGGAATTGCCAATGAAACTGTCATTATAACCCAGTTTTGTGGACGTGTACCGGCTGCCTTTACCGCCTGAGGCATCACCATCGCAACTACCGTAGAAAACAGTAAAATGTAAATTCCTGAAACAGCCGTCAATTTTACTTTGTTTTTCTCTAATAAAACTGCTCTCATTAAATAAGCAGTTTCATTGCCATATAGTATGGTAATCCAAATCGAATTTACCAAAGTATACATAACAAATACCCAAATTGCTTTTCCTATCTGACTAAAATCAGATGGAGTTGCAAATAACATGACAGAAAATATCCACAACAGAATAATGGTAAGTTCATAAGGTCTTGCTTTTCCCAATTTTGTATTTGTTCTGTCAATCACAAACCCTACGACCAAATCTGTGAATCCATCAAACAATTTTGATACCATCAACAAAATACCAACCAAAGTCGGATTCATCCCGACTACGTCAGTGCAATAGTACGCGGTATACCCCATCAGTGCCATACAGACAGCAACAGAAACACTTCTGCCAGACCATGCTGCACCAAACCAGAATGGTAATTTTTCTCTTGCACCCACAGATGTCTTCATATCATTATTATTCATATCTTTTCCTTCTAAATACATATTCTCAACTATTTATTATCTCTACTTACCTCTAATTCTTCATGAATTTTTGGAAGTTCGTCATCTAATTTATAAAAATGCATGAATACGGCTGCTATCAGATACAATACTGCTGGAACAATCGTATATAATCCGATTACTGAATTAATAGCGCCCTGACTTTGAGATACAGCACCACTCACAAATCCTCCGAGCATCATTATAAATCCAACAAGCCCGTTTCCTAATCCAGTTCCTACTTTACTGCAAAATCCACTGACGCAGCTATAAATTCCTTCTCCTCTTTTTTTGAATTTCCATTCTCCATAATCCATACATTCAATCAGCATATTTATTGTCAAAACAAAAATCGGCATATATCCAATCGTTCCTAAAATATTGCCTATTGCAAGCAACAAAAGACTCCTTGTGCCAAACAACGGAAGCAGTTTTCCAATAATGCCTATAACCAGTGACGCTTCAATCAGATTTTTCTTTCCAAATTTATTTGCTAAAATTGGAAAAAATACAACAGTAAATGGTCCGATTGCACTCATCGCATTTACAACAGCCTGCTTTGACAGATCTCCGACTACTACTTCAAAATAGAACGGATTTACCGCTGTCATATTCGATGCAATATTCGTTATCAGTAATGCTGCTGCAAGAATCAAAACATACTTGTTATGTGCAAGTAAATATACGCCTTCACGAAAATTTATTTTTTCATTTGTTTTGACTTTTGTCTCTCCTGAATTTTCTTTGCCGGTATAATCATTCTCTTTAATGATAAAGAAACGAATAGAGCAAATGATTGCACTCGGAATTCCAATCACAGCCGCAAATGTTCTCCATGCCTCTGCAGACGTTCCAATTTGTGCAATATATACCGGAATAAAAATTCCAGCTACAACACTTCCTATAATTCCAAGCAGCATTGATACTACATTCACACTCACCTGCTGTTGCGAATCTTCTACTGTTCGTGCAAGGTACACTACACTCGCACAAGAATACAATGTCTGAAATATGGAATATATTAAAGTATATGTTAAGAATAACGCAACTGCCATTGCAACTTTGCCCATCTTCGGGATAAAGAACAATAACATTCCAGCTATACAGAAACCAGTATATGCCCAATCATAAGGTCTTGCTTTTCCAAATCTTGTTTCCGTACGGTCAATCAAAAAGCCTGCAATAATATCTGTAAAACCGTCAAAAATCTTAGAAGCTAATATCAGACTTCCTACAAGCAGTGTAGACAATCCCAATACATTGACCGCAAAATAACTGACATATCCAAGTAACGCAACCATCATACAATAACCTATCATTGGCAGCGAATATATCAAATAAAATAATGCATTACGCTTTCCATCTTTTCGCCTCATAGTTATATCCTCCAATCTATCGCCATCGTTTTTATAAAAAGATCATATGTTATTTACATATCAAGCACATACTGAAGTTGTCCAATAAGCTCCTCTATCTGTTCCTGACTCATTCCCAGCAACGAATTCATAAAACGAAGTGGTGAACTTTCCAACATTTTTATCAGCTGATCTGCCTGAACCGTTTTTGCGTTTTCTCCTTCACTTTCTTCCTGCATGCTGTTCAGATACTGTACCATATTATTTAAGAGTGACATAATCACTGCATTTGTTTTTGGATTTTCCAAAAGTTCGCTGATTGTCGTATTACGATCCACTTTCAATGGAATAACATCTGTTGAATCAACATGAATTTCCTTTGTCAGACGGATATCATCAGAAGAAGCGCCTACAACAATTTCATAATTTCCAGTAACTGCATACCAGCCACCAAGTTCTGTTGAATACCACGCGAAACTCCGTTTATTCAGTTCCATTACAATTGTGGCTTCTTCCCCAGGCTTAAGCATTACTTTTTTGAATCCTTTCAGTTCTTTTACAGGGCGTTCTGCTAAATGGGTTTTATCTGAAACATACAGCTGAACGATTTCCTTACCTGCCATATTTCCGACATTTTTTACTTTAAATGATACCTGAAGTGTTTCATTATCTGTCATGTTTTCTTTGGATACCTGCAGATTGCTGTATTCAAATCTGGTATAGCTGAGTCCATGACCAAATGGGAATCGTACTTGCATCTTTTTCGTGTCATAATAACGATATCCTACAAACACCCCTTCTCTGTACTCAACCTTCTTTCCATTTCCAGGAAAATATAGATAAGATGGAGTATCTTCCAGCTTATATGGGATTGTTTCTGCCAATTTTCCGCATGGATTTTTCCTGCCAAACAACAATTCCACCACTGCCTGTCCGACTGCCTCTCCGCCCAGATACGCTTCCAAAATTCCCTTTACTTCATCTGTCCATGGCATTTCCACAGGTGCTCCATTGTGTAAGACCACAACTACATTTTTCTGAACCTTAGCAATCTCAGAAATTAATTCGTTCTGACATTCTGGCATTCTCATATGCGTTCTATCAAATCCCTCGGATTCAAATGTTTCTGGAAGTCCTGCAAAAATCACAACAACATCTGCCTCTGCTGCAGTTTTCAACGCTGCATCAAATAGTTCATCATTTCGCTTTTCCCCTGTAAGTTCAAATCCCTGTGCATAACTGATCTCTGTAATGGATTTTGCCGCATCAAGTGCACTGATTACTTTATATGGATTCACGTTGGAACTTCCACCGCCCTGAAATCTAGGCGTTTTGGCAAATGCTCCGATAAATGCTATCTTCTTTCCTTTTTCCGGAAGCGGCAGAATTCCGTCATTTTTTAACAAAACCATCGATTCTTCTGCCACTTTTTTCGAAATATTATGGTCATATTCCTTATCAAAAGTTCCCTTTTTATCTGAATCCGTAAACTTGAAAATAATTTTTAAAATTCTTTCTACTGCTTTATCTAACTCTTCCTCCGTAATCATTCCATCCTGTACTGCCTTAACAATCTCCTGATCCATATACAGTCCTTCTCCCGGCATTGCCAGATCAAGTCCTGCTTTTAATGCTTTCACACGATCACTTACAGCTGACCAGTCAGACATCACATATCCATCAAATCCCCATTCATCACGCAGAATATCCGTTAAAATCTTCTTATTTTCCGTCATATATGTACCATTGACCTTATTGTAAGAGGCCATCATAATATCTGGTTTTCCTTCTTTCACAACATCCTCAAATGCATTTAAATAGATTTCCCGCAACGTTCTTTCATCTGCTTCAGAAGAACAAGTCTGTCTGCGGTATTCCTGATTATTTGCTGTGAAATGTTTTACACAGGCACTTACATCCTTTGACTGTACTCCCTTTACATACGCAGCCGCTATATGCGCCCCAAGATAAGGATCTTCTGAAAAATATTCAAAATTTCTTCCACAGAGCGGAGAGCGTTTCATATTAGCTGATGGTCCCAAAATAACTGCAATATTCCGACTCCGGCATTCTTCACCGATACGTTCTCCCATCTCTTCCATTAACTCCGTATCAAACGAACATGCACTCAAGCACGCTGACGGATAACTTATAGCTTCCATACTGTTAAATCCTAACTGTTCGCTGTCTATCGTCGGTGTTCTGAGACCATTTGGTCCATCGCTTACCTTTACAGACGGGATTCCAAGGCGTTCTACTCCTTTTAAATTCCAATAGTCTTTTCCCGAACACATACCTGCTTTTTCTTCCAGAGTCATCTGACCTATGATTTCTTTTATATTCCGTTTCATGATTTTTCTCCTTTTGCCATTGAGCCTAATAATTTAAGACTTGGTTTAGGATAACGTGTCTGTGTTTTTCTATCCACTTTAACCAATCCAAACGTAGGTACGTATCCAGCCATCCATTCGAAATTATCTACAAAACTCCAATGCATATACCCTTTTAATTTAATTCCATCTTCTATGCATTCTAAAAGTCCCTCTAATGCAACGCGAATGAACTCTACCCTGCGCTCATCATTATCTGTAGCAATCCCATTCTCCGTAACAAGAATTTCTCCTTTAAAGACCTCTGCCACACGTCTGACAACATGGGCTATGCCCTGCGGATAATACTCATATCCCATTTGAGTACATTCAGAACCTTCCGGAACCGGCATTGCCCCATTTGCACCCATTATTTTTCTTGTATAATTCTGCACTCCAATAAAATCATCATTCTTTATGGCAGGTAAATAATGTCCAAAATCTTCTTCCCAAGCTTCTGCTGCTTTCTTCTCCCCTCCTGCAATTGTCTGAATATCATACAGTGACAATGTCATTCCAATTTTTAGTTTCGGGCACACCTCTTTCATTGCATCGCGCGCTTTTTTATGAGCATCAATAATAATTTTGTCTCCCTCAGGACTTCTTGGGAACAGAAATATATTCAGCTTTGTTGGATCGCATCCAAATGTTTCAGCCGTTTCCTGCATCGCTGCCTGAAAATCAAATGTATGATCCAGATCAGATAATCCAACCTGAACATTTTCTGTATTCTTCCCATCATTTTCATCCTGCATCATGTGTGCAATCTGAACTCCCATATTAGCTTCATTTATTGTGCAGACATATTCCATGAGATTCCCAAGTTCTTCTATCACTCTCTTGCAATATGCCGCAAATAATTCTGCTGTCTGTGGATTTTCCCATCCACCAGATGAAATCAACCATTTGGGACTAGAAAAATGATGCATTGTTACAATAGGTGTAATTCCATTTTCGTGACAGCATAACAGCACCTTTCTATAGTGATCTATTTCTGTTTCATTCCACTCTTCCTCTGTTGGCTGTATTCTCGCCCATTCGATGCTAAATCTGTATGCGTTTAATCCACTTTCTGCCATTAGTCTGATATCTTCCTCATAATGATGATAGTGATCAACTGCATCTTTTGATGGTTCTGCAAACATCGAATGTTTCATCTGCTCCATAGCCCAAAAATCACTGTATATATTATTTCCTTCTACCTGATGAGCTGCTGTAGCTGTTCCTATAAGAAATTCATCTGGGAAATTCATAATTAGCCTCCTTTTTCTTCATGTTGACATTATTATAAATTTCCATAACGATATTTTTGTCTTTATAATATATTTTTTGTTCCTTAAACAATCCAATTTATTTTATTCTATTATCCACATAAATATCAGAAACAAAAAATAGCCCTTATAGAAATTTACATCTCCATAATGACTATCATAATTAACATTTTCTCAGGTGCTTTCTGTCCGCCCAATAATTCATTAATTTTCCACTTATTTCATTTTAAAATATTTTACCATGATGCTTGATTTTATGAATAATTTATCTTTTCTTCCAAAAAAGAACGACAGAAATAATTATCATCCCCCCATTTGATAAAAACCAAAATAAGTTTCTGCTTTCCATATTGTTTTCCATAAGATAATCTGCCTCAATCATTGAATACATGATTCTATTTTTTCAATTGTAATTGTTCCATCTGCTATTTCAACGAATACTTTGCCTCTGTCCCTACTCAATTCCGGTCTATCAATAAGATACTGTAGTCCCATAAGATGAAAAGAAAGGCTCTGCATAAGCAGAGCCCTTCTAACACTGATACCGTATCCACACCGCATCACTGTCAAATTTCTTTACATCAATTAATTTTAACTTCGTCACATCGTGTTCCATCGTAAGTCCGTCAAACACAGCCGGCATACCGCCTCTGCCGTCGATTCCGGCTCGGACTAACAGGCTGATTTCATCAAGCAATCCTGCTTCAAGAAATGCTGTGTTTATCTTCGGTCCACCGACAATACCCATGCGCTCCACGCCGAATTGTTCCGCAAGAATTTCCACTGCACGCGACAAATCTACATGCTCTTTGCCACAAGCGATCCATGAAATATTCTGTCCATCGAGGTAATCCAGATATTCCTTAGACACATTCTCGCTGGTTACGATCAGATACGGTTTCGTCATGCCCGATGCATCCGGCCAGAGAAGTTTTCCATTCGTATCGATAACAACCTCATAACCTGCTGCATCTGCCTTCCTGGAAAATCCCTCTTTTCCATAGCTTTCTGTATTTTTAGCATGGAATTCGCCCGGTTCTGCCATTTCAAGCTCTGCTGTTACTCTTCCGCTGACTGTAGTGGGTACATTGATCTCATCCAGGGATGTATAGTAATCATTTACTCCCGGAAGCTTTGCTGTCATGGCACAATCGATTCGTCCATCTATGGAAATCATCATGTGACAGATGATATATGGTTTCTTCATATTACATCTTTCCTCCATATACAGGGAATCCGCTGGCCGCACCGTAGCTTTCAATCTTCTTGAAGTTCTTAAGTGTTTCCATATCCTCTGCGCTGATTGTAAAATCAACCTTCGCGTTGCTTTCCATATGCTCCGGATTTGCAGTCTTTGGAAGTGAGATCGCACCAAGCTGTAATGTATAGCGGATGCAAAGCTGCGGAACGGTCACTCCATACTTATCAGCGATTGCCTTGATTTCCGGCTGATTAAGAATCTCGCCATGTGCGATCGGAGAATAAGCCTCGATCGCAATATTGCTCTTCTGGCAGAACTCGATCAGTTCTAATGGTGTGTTGCTGATATGGCAAAGCACCTGATTGACCATAGGTTTTACCTTTGCGGTCTCCATAAGGCTCTCAAGATCTTCAATCTGAAAATTAGACACACCGATTGCTTTCAGTTTGCCTTCATTGTATGCTTCTTCAAGTGCTCTCCATGCCTGTCTGTTTCCTTCCACATAACGGTTTTCACTCTGGTTGACTTCAACCCACGGCTGTGGAGAGTGAATAATCATCATATCAAGGTAGTCAAGTTCCATTTTCTTTAACGTCTCATCAATGCCAGCCTTTGCCTCCTCATAAGTTTTATGTTCAGCAGCAACCTTTGATACGACGAAAAGTTCCTCTCTTGGCACGCCACATGTGCGGATGCCTTCACCGACACCTCGCTCATTTCCATATGCCTGTGCGGTATCCATATGTCGGTAACCAAGCTTTACTGCTGCCTTTACCGCATCCGCAGCCTTATCATCATCAATAAACCATGTTCCGAATCCAAGCTGCGGAATCTTTACTCCGTTGTTTAAGGTAATTGTCTCATTATACATAGATTATCTCCTCTTCAAAAATTATCAACTATAATTTACGTTAACCCAAAATTGTGTTACTTCTTCTCATCCAAAAGTACAACACCCTGTGCCGGATTCTGATTGATCGCACCGACGATCGGATGCGGCACATACATTTCTTCCAGATATGCGATGTCATCCGCTGTCAGTTTTACTTCAAGTGCACCTGCGGCATCATCCAGATAGGATGCCTTTGTTGCTCCGATGATCGATGAAGCAATGCCTTTTGCCCACTGCCATGCGATCGCGATCTGTGACATCTTGCAGTTGTATTTCTCTGCCAGTTCATGAACGCGGGATACGATTAACATATCCTGTTCTTCCATCCTGTCGTATTTGCCCATAGCGACACGGTCTGTCCTGCTTCTGAGCGTATCGGTGTTCCATGTCGGGCGCGTCAGATGTCCTGCAGCAAGCGGGCTGTACGGCATAAGTGAGACTCCCATCTGCTTACAGATCGGGATAAGTTCTCTCTCATCCTCACGATAGAGCAGATTGTAATGATTCTCCATCGTGCTGAAAGGTGTCCATCCGTGCTCCTTCGCTGCAAGCTGCATATTGTAGAACTGGTATCCGTACATTGCAGAAGCTCCGATCGCGCGCACTTTACCGGATGCGACCAGCCCGTTTAATGCCTCCATCGTCTCCTCGATCGGTGTGTCAAAATCAAAGCGATGGATGATGTATAAGTCAAGATAATCCGTTCCAAATCTTCGTAACGTACCGTCAATTTCCCGATTGATTGCTTCTTTCGACAGACGTCCGTCATTGAAATAAACCTTAGAAGCAATCACAACCTGATCTCTCGCCACATTGTTTTTGATTGCCTTGCCCAGATATTCCTCACTCGTTCCGCCCGAGTAACAGTTTGCCGTATCAAAGAAATTGATTCCAAGATCCAAAGCATGTTTGATCACTTTCTCACTCTCTGCTTCATCGAGCGTCCAGTCATGCATGATGCCAGCTTTTCCGAAGCTCATGCAGCCGATACAAAGCTTTGAAACCTCTATATCTGTGTTACCAAGTTTTGTGTATTCCATGTAAATGTCTCCTATTCGGTTATTACCATATAACTGCTTAACTCTAGTTTCTAATACATCTTCTATTCGTATCTGCTAACGAAATGTCTACCTGATTTTATTATTACCAAAAACTATATAAGCTTTCCATATTCTTCATCCGTCACCGGCTCACACCACTCATTGGATGTCTCCTCGCCCGGCACTTCCACCGCAAGGTGACTAAACCAGCTGTCCGGAGCAGCTCCGTGCCAATGCTTTACCTCAGCCGGAATATTGATGCAGTCGCCCGGCTTCATCTCGATCGGATCCTTGCCCTCTTCCTGATAGTAGCCGCGTCCTGCCACACAGATGATCATCTGACCACCGCCGCTTTTGGCATGATGAATGTGCCAGTTGTTACGGCACCCCGGCTCAAATGTAACATTGAAGATACCAACCTGACTTGTGGATACCGGAGCAAGATAGCTTTGTCCGATAAAATACTGTGCGAATCCATCATTCGGCTGACCGATCGGGAATACCATCTCCTTCGCGTGGGCACGCATCGCCTCGTCCTCATACGGCAGATCTCTCTCGTTTACACTCCATACCTCTTTTGCCAGATTAAATACTGCCCATGCCTTCGGCCATCCTGCGTAGAATCCGACGTGTGTGATGATCGCAGCAATCTCCTTCTGGCTGACACCGTGATCCTTGGCGTTCTGCAGATGGAATTTGAGGGAAGAATCTGTGATTCCCTGTGCCATTAAGGCAACCACCGTAATAATGCTTCTTGTCTTTACATCGATATCCAGATTGTTCCAGTTCTCACCGAATAACACATCATCGTTAAAATGCGCGAACTCCGGTGCAAATTCGCCCAAAGCGTTACGTCCTGCTGTCTGTGTAATCTTTGCCATAATCTTTTGTCCTCCTGTTTCTACTCGATACACCGTGCGTCCTGGCATTCCGATGCATCGTCTATCGTCTTCGTGTGATTTTCGTCGATACGATTATAAGGTTGCCACCCAACTCTCGATCTGCTGCTTGTTGGCATTGTTGAGAAGCTTGCCTTCTACGATCGTTGCGCCCGGTGCAGACGGCTCAAGCTCCTTCACTGTATTGCCGAATCCGCTTCCGCCGGATGTTGCAAAAAGCACAATTTTCTTGCCTGTGAAATCATATTTCTCCAGAAATGTATGAATGATCGTCGGTGCTACATACCACCAGATTGGGAATCCAATCAGGATCTCGTCATACTCTGCAATCTGTGCATCAGTATCCACGATCTCCGGACGAATCTTCTTATCCTTCATCTCGATCGTACTTCTCGCATTCTGATCCATCCAGTTTAAGTCGGCCTTTGTATATAACTGCTTAGGACGAATCTCATACAGATCAGCCCCTGCTGCCTCTGCAACCATCTTAGCGACCTTTCCGGTCGCACCACTTGCACTAAAATATGCCACTAATCTCTTACTCATGTGATATTCCTCCTTGATACTGTTTTACGTTTAAACAATAAAATGCGTAACACACACAGTCCATCTGCATGTCTTACGCATTCATTATAAATATCTCTATCCAATTATGTCTATTGCTTATATTGCATCGTTTCTTATGCTTCAAAGGCATTGATTTCCTCAATCATCTTACCAACGGCACCGGAATGTGGAAGATTTCTCTTCCATGCAATCACGGTATCCGTGTCGATCGGCGGATCCAGTGGTCGCTGCACAAGAAGATCCCTCCTCCAGTACTTTCCCGCACCCTCAATTGAGATTGGATAAGCCAGCCCCTGCATCGCATAGACACCGGCATTCGTTCCAAGATTACTCGTGTATGCTACATTCAGTTTATCAAAATCTTTGCCGAACCAGTTGGCAAGTTCGCTTTGCACCCCGGAGCGCTCCGGAAGAACCAATGGAAGCGCAAGCAGATCCTCCTTACGGATCACACCCTTTGCGGCAAGCGGATCATCCGGCCGCATCGCAACCACCCAGTGATCACTGTTCGAGATCCGAATGTAATCTAACCCTTCCGTATCTACCGGCTCCATAAAAAGTCCGATATCCACAAGTCCCTTGTTCATCATATCGTAGATCTTATCGGCAGTCCCGGTGTGTATTGCGATCTGCACGCGCGGATACTTCTTCTTGTAAATTCCGCATATCTTCGCCATAATCTCCACCGTATTAAACTCTCCGCAGCCGATTGTGATCTTGCCCTCTAACAGTTCATCGTTTCCATTGAATTCATCCACAATCTTATCTTCAAGATCGATCAGTTCAAGCGCTCTCCGCTTCAGCAGAAGTCCGTCCTCCGTGAGCGTAATGCTGTGTCCGCCCCGGTTGAACAGAACCGTTCCAAGCTCCTCCTCAAGCGCTTTCAGCTGTCTGGACAGCGTTGGCTGCGTAATATGCAATTGATCTGCGGCCTTCGTGAAGCTTTGCTCCTTTGCAACCGTCAGAAAGTAACGCAATACTCGTAATTCCATTTAGTTATTCTCATCTTCCAGTTCTTGATTCACTTCTTTGCTGATCTTATTTGCATACATCATGCATCCAAGACCGGCAACAAAAATAAGTACCGTCACAATGATTCCCACTGCCGAGAAGCAAAGCTGACTGAAGTATCCAATAAAAGGTGTCTTAGCAACAACATGACCGGCAACCGCATCCACGATTTCTCCCTCATAATTGATATCCAGATAGATATCGCATTTCTCAAAGAGATGATCCAAAACCGAATTCGTACAGATCAACACCTCTGGTCTGTGCTTATTCTCGCGGATAAAGCTGTACAGATATCCAAGCTGCTTCACCATCTCAGGAGAAGCGCCTAGTTCGATCAGCCGCTCATAAGACGCCTTGCGCTGCACATAGATCTTCGCAGTTCTGATAGCCTGATGATTTAAAATAATCTGCATGTTTCCCGGAATCTCATTTCCAACCGGCTCATTCCAGAACAGAATATCCCCCATACCATTGTCTGGAAGAATCTGCGACGCAAAAAACGGAAACGACAGAAAATCTATAAAGGCATAGTATAGTGACTTATCTTCAAGCTTCTGCGTTTCTGTTTTCGTAACATAATATTCATATATTGAACTTTCTTCTTCGACTTTGCTCCCCAAAGGAGAGAAGGATACCACGTCACACTCGCTGCCAATGGATTTCATGCTCTCCTTTAACATTCGATATTCCTTTTTATACAAAATTGTAAGTGATGTCCAACTCAAATACAAGACTTCTAGCACAAAACGACAATTTATAGCACAAAAAAACTTCCCGACACAAAACTTAGACATTGAGACAATTTAAGAAGCCGCCTGTCCTAAGACAAGCGGCTTCATCAACCTTCGTATCTATTTCTTATCTGGCTGCATTTCTCTCGAAAAGCACACTTCGGTACTTGCTTAACACTTTAAGAAGTAATCCGCCAAGTACACATACTGAGATGATCTCTCCGATTCCAACCGTCACTACGTTAAACGGAATCGACCAGTCCACACCCTTATAGATGGTTTTAAATCCATAACCGTAACGAAGTACAAGCGGCACAATGATCATGTTGGCGATCACTGGCGGAAGTGTACATGCAAACTTATGCTTGCGAAGCAGATAGGTTCCTACTGCACCGAGTAAGGTTGCGATACTGCCGAAAATGATATCCCAGATGATCGCACCTGTCATCAGATTCGCAATCAGACATCCGAGCCAAAGTCCCGGGATTGCAGCCGGCGTAAAGAATGGCAGAATGCATAATGCCTCCGAGAAACGGATCTGAATGCTGTACGAGGACAGACCGAGCGCATTGGCGATCATAGTCAGCACCACATAGAGAGCAGCGATCATCGCTGCCTGAACAATAAATACTACACCTTTGTTTTTCATATTCTTTTGTCTCCTTTAGTTTTGTTTTCTGTCAGGAAGGTTTCGAACTGACATACTGCTTTTACAGCAAGAAATACTTTACGCGCCGGCTCCCGATTTGTCAAGAGTCCGACGCGTAATTTTGCAAGAAAACGCAAAGCGTATTTCTCATAATTTAATTTTCATTTTCCTGCTTCTCCACCATCGGTATGTATTCGTAGCGTGGAATAAAGTCGCTCTCACCGTAGAATTCATTGTACTGCTTGAACGTACGCTCCATAACATTCGCGATCTGATCCTCCTGTGCTTCGAATAGAATGATCAGATACTGCATCGAACTGAATCTTGTGCAGACATCCACCTTGCGGATCTTCTCTCTTATAGCCCGCTCCATGCACTCCAACGCTTCCTCGATATTCTCGATATACATCATACGATCCGGCTGCGTCTCCATCGTCACCATGACAAGATAACATTTATGCCGGTAACGCTCACCGAGACGGTTTACATACTCATAGATCTTGGCAAACGCACGGTAATCCAGATCCAGCGCACCGGTATAGCTTCCGCTCTCCTGCAATGCTTTTACGACAAGCTCAAGATCCTTTCCGGTTCCCGATACACCTCTCCTGCTCTCCATCTCCTCATAGAACAGATAGTTTCCTTTACCATTCTGCTTGACATAATAGAGTGCTTTATCAGCCTCCGTATAACATTCTTCGAATGCCTGTCCCTTCTGACACATGCTGATTCCGACAGACAGATCGGCACATCGGATCTCAACGTCCTCCTCCTTTGCCTTGGCAAATTCAATAAAGAGCTTTTTCACGCATTTTGCCACTTCCGCCTGCTCACAGTCCGGAAGGAACAATAAGAATTCATCTCCACCCAGCCTGCAGGCCAAGGCGTTCTCTCTCACTTCCCCGATTATCGTTCCAAGCAGTTTAAGCGCACGGTCTCCCGCCGTATGACCGAAGACATCATTCAGCTTCTTCAGATTATCCATATCGAGGAATACAAGTCCTCCGTCATGCTCCTGCATCATCTGCGCGATCAGGATTTCACCTCTGCTGCGCACCGGAAGTCCGGTCAGGAAATCATAATTGTCCGTGCTCTCCTGACTTCTCATCGTGTTCATCACTTCGGAGATAAACTTCGTCGTCTCCGTCTCATAGTTGTCCGGCTTCTTCACGGACTCGCTCGGAAGCAGCGCCGCTTCCACCTTGCCCTCATTGAGAAGTTTCACAAAGATGTCAACGATCGCCGGATCAAACTGTGTTCCGCTGCAGTTTTCAAACTCACAGAGGATTGCCTCCTTCGCCAAAGCATCTCGATAGATTCGCTTCGAGTTCATCGCATCATAACTGTCCGCAACCGCAACAATACGCGCCTCGATTGGAATCTCTTCATCCCGAAGTCCCTCCGGATAACCGGTTCCGTCGTACCGCTCATGATGATAATGTGCCACATCCGCAACATGATCGATCAGCGTGATGTCCTTTAAGATATCCGCGCCGATTAACGTGTGCCTTCTTATGATTGCATACTCTTCCTCCGACAGTCTTGTCGGTTTATTCACAATGGAATCCGGAATTCCGATCATTCCCACATCATGCATATACGCCGCATTGCGCAGGTTGCTGACTCTCGCCTCATCCCATCCGAGCTCTCTGGCAATCAAAGCCGAGTAATCCGCCACTCTCTGCGAATGACCTTTGCTGTATAGATTCTTCGTCTCTACCGTCGTGGAAAGTGTCTTAATTGTCTGCAGCGAAATACGCTCCGTCTGGCGTCTTCTGTCATCTAACACTTTCTTCTGGCGTCTGCGCTCCATCATGCGCACGTTCTGTACCGTGCGGATAATATTGAGCACAAGCAGGATCACCAGACCTGAGCCAATAAAGATACCGGACAACGATACCACAAAATAAACCGATACCATCTCAATGAGTGCGGCAGCGATCACTGCAAGCACAATATAAAATGCAATCCGCGGTATCTTGTCCGCCGCATACATTTCCCTGCTTTTCATAATTATAACACTTCCCCTTTTCATCCCCTAAATTGCTAAAAGTATAACATTATCTGTATAAAAAAGCCAAAAAATTCCCATCCTTTTACTAAACATTTAATAGGAGGAACAAAATGATGTCTTCATATAAAGTTGAAATCTGCGGCGTCAACACCGCGAAACTGCCCATACTGAAGGATGAGGAAAAGGAGGCATTATTTGAAAGGATCCGTGCCGGTGATGAGGAGGCAAGGCAGACCTATATCAAAGGAAATCTCCGACTCGTCCTCTCCGTGATCAAACGTTTCCGCAATCACAACGAAAGTATGGACGATCTGTTTCAGATCGGCTGCATCGGACTCATGAAGGCGATCGATAATTTCGATGTAACCTTAAACGTCAAATTTTCCACTTATGCAGTGCCAATGATCTCTGGGGAATTGCGCCGCTTCCTCAGAGACAACACCCAGTATCGCATCCCCAGATCCCTGCGCGATATTGCCTACCATGCAATGCAGGCCAAAGAACAGCTTGCCCGCACCTCGCAGAAAGAACCGACGCTCGATGAGATTGCAAAAGCAAGCGGAATCCCGAAGGAAGACATCGTCTATGCACTCGATGCGATCCAGACACCTCTTAGCCTGTTTGATCCGGTCTATACCGACGGTGGCGACACCCTCTACGTCATGGATCAGATTTCCGACAAGAAGAACAAGGAGGAAAACTGGATCGAGGATCTCTCATTAAATGATGCACTCTCCCGATTGAATGAGAGGGACGAACGGATCATCAAGCTGCGCTTTTTTGAAGGGAAGACACAGATTGAAGTTGCCGATGAGATCCATATCTCGCAGGCACAGGTCTCCCGCCTCGAGAAAAATGCGCTCCGCAGCATGTATCAGTATCTAAAGACAGAGGGCGACCGTTAAGCGGATGCCCTCTGTTGATCATACATGATTCCTTGTTCCTATCATGTATCTGTAAACAATTGATTTCCTTATGGCAATACATCTTTGATGCACCACAGGCGATGTATTTATCGATCCCACTTGTCGCACAGTGCGTTGATCTGGTCTGCAAATTTCGCCAGATCCTTATTCGCCATACCCTGACACTTCTTAATGACAGCGATCAGACGCTCGCCTGCGATCATCAGGCGGTCAAATACACTGGAGCTTGCACGGTATACGCCCTGCTTCTTCTTCTCGACAAGCTCGCGGTTTCCCTGTGCAATCTGCTCTCCTGTAATGAGATCATATGCATCGCCGCTGTACGGAGCCACAGCCGGGAATCCCACATCATTCGTCACATGCTCCGCGAATGCGACCGCCGTACTCTCCTCACCATGTACAACAAAGACGCGCTTCGGTGGCTGCTCGAAGGAAGATATCCACCTGGTCAGATGATCACGATCCGCATGACCGCTGATTCCCGGAAGATTTACGATCGTTGCCTTGACATTGATCTCCTCACCAAAAAGTTTTACCTTCTTGACCCCATTGAGGAGAGAATGACCGAGCGTTCCCGGCACTTGATATCCAACAAACAGAATCGTGGAATCCGATCTCCACAGATTATGCTTCAGATGATGGCGGATGCGGCCAGCCTCACACATACCGGATGCGGAGATGATAACCTTCGACTTCGAATTCACATTGATCATCTTCGATTCATCACTTGTGACCGCAACCTTCAGTCCGTCAAACTGAATTGGATTCACGCCCGACTCGATCAGTTCCAAAGCAGCATCGTTAAAGCAGTCTGCGACATTCTTGTTAAAGATATTCGTTGCCTCAACTGCGAGCGGGCTATCGATATATACTTCAAAATTCGGATACTCAGGCAGCAGGTCTTCCGTCTTGATCCGACGCATGAAGTAAAGCATCTCCTGCGTACGTCCAACTGAGAAAGCCGGAATTACCAGATTTCCACCCTTCGTGAACGTTGCATTCATAACCTTCGCAAGCTCTACCGCATAATCCGGCGGAGCCTCATGATTACGGTTTCCGTATGTGGATTCCATAATGACATAATCTGCATCCTTAAGATACTCCGGATTCTTGATGAGTGGCCGGTTCTGATTACCGATATCTCCGGAAAATGCCAGCTTAACCGTCTTATCGTCCTCTGTCACCCAGATCTCAATCGAAGAAGATCCAAGCAGATGTCCGGCATCGACAAACCGGATCGTAAGTCCATCACAGATCTCGATCTTATCATGATACTCGCAGGCAACGAAGTGCTCCAATACCCCCATCGCATCTTCCATGTTGTACATCGGTGTCACTTCCGGCTTACCGGCACGCCGCGCCTTACGGTTTCTCCACTCCGCCTCAAATTCCTGAATGTGTGCGGAATCCTTGAGCATGATGTTACAGAGTTCACAGGTTGCCTTCGTCGCGAATACCTTCCCCCGGAATCCGTGGCTGTACAACAGAGGCAACAATCCGGAATGATCGATATGTGCATGCGTGACAAAGACATAATCAATCGTTGCCGCATTCACCGGAATCTCCTGATTCACATACAGATCCGGTCCCTGCTCCATACCACAATCCACCAGAAAATGCGTTTCCCCAAACGTCACATAGTGGCAGCTTCCCGTCACCTCACGGTCAGCGCCTAAGAATTCAATCTTCATAATTTATCCCCACCTTCTCCAATTGTGAAATGTGTATAAATTCATATCTCTTATTCAAATATTTATATTGATTATACCATATATCGATGCGAAATCTACTAGTTTTTCTGTATTTCTTTTTTCAACCGCACCATAATTTTCTTCTCCAGTCTGGATATGTAAGACTGCGAGATTCCAAGCAGATCCGCAACCTCCTTCTGCGTCATCTCGATGCCATCCTTCGTTCCAATTCCGTACCTGAGACAGATGATCTGCTTCTCCCTTGCCGACAGACTCTCCAAAGCATCACGGAGCAGCTTAATCTCTGCTTCATTCTCCATATCCCGGTAGATGATATCCTCATCTGTTCCCAATATATCGGACAGAAGCAGTTCGTTTCCATCCCAGTCCACATTAAGAGGCTCATCAAATGACACTTCAAGCTTCACCTTATTGTTGCGCCGCAGATACATCAGTATCTCATTTTCAATACAGCGCGAAGCATAAGTTGCAAGTTTGATCTTCTTCTGCGGATTAAACGTATTGATTCCTTTGATCAATCCGATCGTTCCGATCGAGATCAGATCCTCGACGCAGATTCCCGTATTCTCGAACTTCTTTGCCAGATAGACCACAAGACGCAGATTATGCTCGATCAGAATACGTTTTGCGTCTTCTCTCGTGAAGTCCTGCTCCGGGATCTCCCGCTCAACCAAAGCCGTCAGGCACTGGCTTTCCATATCCCGCTCAAGCGGCGGCGGAAGCACGTCGGATCCTCCTATGTAAAATACTTCATCTTCCAGAAAAAGAAGACGGATACTCTCAATCTTCTGCCGTAAAATATGTATGATATCGATCATAAAGTCCCATTCCTTTCTTTACCCAAACCGAATTGCTCCATTGAGTATCATTTCATAATCCATCCCCTGAAGTAACGCATCATCCGCACATCCCATCCACACACCTTCCCCACAATATACTTTCCTTCCAGACATTACCTTCATTTTCTCAACCTTCACTACACCGATTACTCCGTCTGTCCTGCCCAAAGTGCGATACGGTATCAGCTTTTGCGCCTCTTCCCCTACACCAAGTTCACGTAATAACGCGCTTCCGACAATATGCACTGGTTCGCCCGTATCCGGCATCTGCAGCCGGTTGCCGGAATCATACAGCCCGATGCAGGATCGGTTCTGTCCGTGATCCATCAATACAACCTGCATGAACTTTGTCTGCCTTTGCAGATTATTGACCAGATTCTGTACCAGAACACGTGCGATACAAAGTGTAAGAATTGCCAGATACCAGGGGATTCCCTGCGTCCCGGTCCATTGACAACCGATCGATACGATTCCGTTAACAATCACAATGGACAGCCAGCTTACAAGCATGAAACGTATCATCTGCCGTCCGTTTTGTCGCCCAAATGCGATAACAAGCATAAAAGGCACCAGAATGATTGCCATCACTGCAACATATACATAGAACGAGCCAATTACGAGAACACAGACAGACAATACTGCTCCAAGAAAGGCAGCAAGGATCATACGGATGTAATTCTTTTTTCCATTCGGATTGCAAAATATTTGTGTGAGGGATAACACGATAAGATTCATCAGAAAGTTTTGTTCCACGAACAAATCCATATAGAATACATAGATACAAAATCACCTCCTGTCTCTGCCATTATAAAGAAATATTCCTTCATAATTTAGCAAAAACAGGAGGTTGTAATTCAGAATTTATAGTCCGGTTTCGACAAAAGAATTATCTCTTGGAATTCTTAAGGAAATCCGGGATATTGATCTCAACCGGCTTAACCGTACTCTCCGGTCTCTTCGGAACATTGATTCCGATGCCAGGCATCTGTGTGCTTGGCTTCACTTCCGGATTTACCGGTCTGTTCGTAACCGGTGTTGTTGCAGCGGTACGATTCAGAAGTCCCTGTGTCGCAGAAGGACGGGCTGCGTTCTGTGTCGGGTAAACCATACGGTTACCGATTCCGCCTGCTGTCTGCTTAGGAGCAGCGGTCTCAAGTCCTGTTGCAATAACCGTAATAGTTGCCTCATCTGTCATTGTCTCATCGAATTTCGCACCGAAGATGATATTCGCATCCTCTCCTGCCAGATCCTGTACATAACTTGCAGCATCATTGGCATCCATAAGAGAGATATCTCCGGAAATATTAATGATAACATGGGTTGCTCCGTTGATGGTTGTCTCAAGAAGCGGAGATGCAACGGCAAGCTTCACTGCCTCGATTGCCTTCTCATCACCCTTGGCACTACCGATACCGATATGTGCCATACCCTTGTCCTTCATAACCGTCTGTACGTCTGCAAAGTCAAGGTTGATCAGTGCCGGCAGATTGATCAGGTCTGTAATTCCCTGTACTGCCTGCTGTAATACTTCATCTGCCTTCTTTAATGCATCCGGCATAGAAGTACGTCTGTCTACGATCTCAAGAAGCTTATCATTCGGGATTACGATCAGTGTATCAACGTTCTCCTTCAATTTCTCAATACCGGATACGGCATTGATCATACGCTTCTTCGCTTCAAACTTAAATGGCTTGGTTACAACACCAACGGTCAGGATTCCCTGCTCCTTGGCAATCTTAGCAACAACCGGAGCTGCACCTGTACCGGTTCCGCCACCCATACCACAGGTAACGAATACCATGTCTGCACCCTTTACGGCCGCGGATAATTCTTCTGCACTCTCCTCGGCAGCTTTCTCACCGATCTCAGGCTGGGCACCTGCGCCAAGTCCTTTTGTCAGTTTCTCACCAATCTGAATCAATGTTGGAGCCTTACACAACTGTAATGCCTGCTTATCGGTATTCACTCCGATAAATTCAACTCCACCTATATTCTCATCGATCATGCGGTTCACAGCATTATTTCCGGCTCCACCTACACCAATTACAATAATTTTGGCACTTGTGTCTGCCTCTGTTGTCCGAATCTCCAGCATGGTTCTTCCTCCTCTTTCTCATCCCATATAATTTCTACAAATCTATCTTCCGTCTCTGCGACGAAACATCGGCGAAAAGCACCTCATATTCATGCTTGTCCACCTGCAAACTTACTTTCTGACCGGTTCTGTGAAACATTTTAATGTTTCATGCTCGCCCATATAGACTATAATATAGTTTTTTTACGAAATAATCAACACAAAATTGTGATTTTTTGCATTTATTATTGCTTCTTCTTTTTGGAAGCTTTCTTCTTGGTAACTTTTTTGTCAAACACAATATTTGTCGTTTCTTCTGTCCAATTCTCTAAATGTAGTGTTCCTTCAAGATTTTCGATGCTCGGTTTGATCTTGGCAAGCCGCTCGACTTTCTGCGTCAGCAGGTCGAGAGACCCCATCTCCACCTTGACTTTGCCGTATGCAAGCACAGGCTCGTTGGCAACACCGTAAGTGACGGAATCCGGAATCAGCGAATTACGCTTGAGTGCCTGTGTCAGCGTCAGTATCTCGCGAAGCTTTGCATTCCCGATTGGGAGTTTCTCATACAATACGACCTTGTCACAGTCGATTCCGATGATCTGCGGGGTCCCATCGATCACCTTCGATGACGTCTCCACCACAATTCCATCTTTATCAAAGTATGCATTCTCATCAATCGATGAGATATACAGATATCCCATCATGCCTTTTTCGTATACCTTAATATGTAACGTCTGCGGATCCTTTAAGGTAATTTCCATCGTATCCACAAACGGAACATCCCTGGTACTTACAAACCGGTACTTGAGATAGACATAGAGTGAATTCCATGAATAATCGTCATTCAATACCACTTTCTCTATCACCTTCGCATCGTAGAGTTCATTGCCCTCCACTTCCACCTTGTTGACCTGAAATACCTTGATCACGATCAATGCCGCCGCTGCAAGCAAAAGCAAAATGATCAGGAATGCGATCAGAATCTTCTTACGTTTTCTGGCTTTTCTACGTTTTTCTTTAATCATTTCCTATCTACTCCATCGTCTCCAGCCGGATGCCCTTCGACACACTGAGCGCCAGCCCCATCTCCCCCATCAGGAACACGATGGACGTACCACCGTAGCTGATAAAAGGCAGAATCACTCCGGTATTTGGAATGGTATTGGTTACAACCGCGATGTTTAAAATTACCTGGATCGCAATATGGGACATAATGCCACTCACAACCAGCGCACCATACAGATCTGTCGCGTTGTTGGCGATCACCATCATTCTCCACAGAAGAAGTACAAAAAGCAAAATCACACACACAGCACCGAAGAGACCAAGTTCCTCACAGATAATGGTGAAAATCATATCATTCTGTGACTCCGGCACATTTCCCATCTTCTGCAGACTCTCACCGAGTCCCTTACCGAAAAGCTTACCCGAGCCGATCGCGTACAGTCCCTGCATCGTCTGATATCCCTTATCTCCTGCAGTCTCCGGATGAAGCCATGCATCGACACGGTTGCCTCGGTATCCCTCGATCGCGATCAGTCCGACTACGCCGACGATGCCGACTCCCGCCAAAGCAAAGAACGGCTTATACTGCGGATTTGCAACAAAAAGCATACAGAAGGCAATACCAAAAATAATGACTGCTGTACTTAAATTACCAATTGCAACGATCAAAAGAAGCGGCGCAAGATAAACAAACACTTTAATCACGCCCGCCGTCTTGCTGACCTCCCTTGTGTGCCGCTCGATCAGCACCGCAAGGAAAATAATGATTGCAAGCTTTGCAAGCTCAGACGGCTGGAAGCTGACCGGTCCAAGATTCAGCCAGCGCGACTTACCGTGGGAAGATCTCGTCAGCCCCGGAATCGGAAGTAAAACAAGTGTACAGAGCACAAGTGATCCCAGATACGCCAGGATATAGAACTTCTTCCACTGGTGATAATCGATTTTGGCCATAATTACCATAAAAACTGCACCGATCCCCATATTACGGAGCTGCAGCTTCAGATAATGTGCACTGTCTCCGTAAGTGTTTGCCGAGATATAAGAACTCGAGCTATACAGCATAACCAGTCCGAATCCCAGCAAGAAGATCACAATAAAAAGCAGATTATAGTCAAAATATGTAGTTCCTTTTGGTTTTCGTTCCCGTCTAGCCACGAATTACAACTCCTTCGGATTCTCTACTCTTTCAGATTGCGGACGATATCCTTAAAGATTCTTCCCCGCTCCTCATAATTAGGAAACATGCCCCAGCTTGCACATGCCGGAGAAAGAAGCACCGCATCTCCTGATACCGCATGATCATAACAATAATTGATTGCTTCCTCAAAGGTCTCACACCGCACGGTATCCATGAATCCATGGCGATGCGCACAGTTTTCAATCTTCTCTGCGGTCTGTCCGATCAGCACAAGCTTCTTGACCTTGCCGTCAAAGGCGTCGATCCATTCATCATACTCGGACTGTTTATCATATCCGCCACCGATCAGAAGTGTCGGACGATTCATTGCACGGATTCCCTGGATTGCAGCATCCGGATTTGTTCCCTTGGAATCATTGTAGAACTTGACGCCGCGCTTCTCGGTCACATACTCGATTCTGTGCTCGACCGCCTGGAATCTCTTTAAGACCTCAACGATCTTCTCCATCGGTACTCCAAAATTCACGCTCATCGCACAGGCAGCCATCACATTCTCGTAATTGTGACGACCGAGCAGATTCAGCTCATTGACGTTGATCACCTGCTCCGTCTGACCGTCATGCGCATAGAAGATATCCTCTCCGTCCAGATAGAATCCCTCATCAAGCTTTCTGTGGCTGCTGAAATATACCACACGCGCCGGTGCCTTCTCGCCGAACGCACGAAGCACTTCATCCTCATAATTTAATACACACACCTGATCCTTCGTCTGGTTCTTCGTGATGGATTCCTTCGTCTCAATGTAGCATTCCATCGTGTGATGACGATTCAGATGATCCGGTGTAATATTCAGAATTGCCGAAATCTCCGGCTTAAATTCATGTGTTGTCTCGAGCTGGAAGCTACTGATCTCCGCAACTGTCACCGTATTCTCCGTCATCGATGCAGCCTCGGATGTATACGGGATTCCAATGTTGCCGACTACACGCACATCATCAAAATAATTCTTCATGATCTCACCGGTCAAGGCGGTCGTTGTCGTCTTTCCGTTCGTTCCGGTGATTGCGATCAGTCTGCCTTTTCCAAAATAGTAAGCAAGCTCGATTTCTCCCCAGATGGCAACATTCTGTGCACGAAGACGCTCCACCATCGGAAGATCCGTAGGAACTCCCGGGCTTAATACAGCCACGCCAAATTCATGCATCTGTTCCTCTGTCAGTTCGCCAAGGATCATTGGTATATCCTTTAATTCCGGTGCCTTCTCATGGAACTTCTCAATATCCAGTTCCTTGTTGGCATCAAACAAAACCGTATCTATTTTCTTCTCAAGAAGCAGCTTTGCTGCTGCAATTCCACTGATTCCGGTTCCGACAACCAGAACCTTCTTCTCTTCTATCTTCATGTCTTGTTCCTCCGTTTTCATTTGGCATACTTATTTAAGTATACGTTATTCGCTACTGTAATTCAAGGTAAGGCAGAATGTTTTCAAATATTTCCTTCGCCACCGGTGCTGCGATCGTACCTCCGTAATAGATGCCGGACGGATTTCTAATGATGACGAGCACCAGAACCTGCGGATCATCCGCCGGTGCAAACCCTAAAAACGATGAGATATACCGGTTTGCAGACCTTGGCAGAGTCTGCGATGTTGCCGTCTTGCCACCGATACTGTAGCCTTCAATATATGCCTTGTTTCCGCCGCCCTCTGAGACCACTTTCTCGAGAAGATATCGCATTTTCTCCGAAGTCTCGCTGCTGCAGATACCCTCTTTCTGCTCGTAAGAGAATTTTTCGATGCAGTTGCCGGAAGCATCCTCCACCTGCACGCCAAAATGCGGTGTTACACGGTTGCCTCCGTTTATAATAGAAGAAACCGTCGCCGCAAGCTGGATCGGTGTAATCTGGAACGACTGTCCGAATGAAATCGTTGCAAGTTCTACAAGACCGATATTCTCCCGCTTGTGCATGATCGTCGCAGCCTCTCCCGGCAGATCAATTCCGGTCTTCGTAAGCAGCCCGAACTGATCAAAATAATCGTAGAAACGATCCGCGCCGATACGGAGTCCCACATTGATGAACACCGGGTTGCAGGAATTCTCAATTCCCTCTACGAAGCTTTCTGCTCCGTGTCCGGTCGTCTTGTGACACCGGATCCTGCGGTCTTCCACTATGATATATCCCGGACAGTGGAACCGGTCTTCTAATGAGACAACGCCCTCTTCCAAAGCTGCTGCGCTTGTAATAATCTTGAACGTTGATCCCGGCTCGTAGGTATCATTGATGCAGTGATTACGCCACATCTGGTTCAGATAGTCCTGCTCCTCATCCGTTCCCGCATATTCCCTATATTCCTCTGTCAGTTCAAAAGGCTGGTTCAGATTAAATTCCGGATAATCGACCATCGCAAACATCTGTCCGTCTTTCGGATTCATCACAAGAATACTGACGGAATCCGCGTCCTTCTGCAGATACGCTTTTTCCGCTGCCTGCGCGGCAAAAAGCTGAATGTTTGCATCCAGCGAAAGTCGCAGATTGTTTCCCGCAACCGGCTCGATGCGCTCCTCACCGATATTGTCAACCTCCACGCCTCTGGCATCCGTCGTGGTCAGAATCGTTCCATCCTGTCCCTGCAGATAGTCATCGTACACCGTCTCCAAACCGATGATTCCCTGATTGTCGCCGCCGGTAAAGCCCAGCACCTTCGATGCCAGATCATCATACGGATACCCTCTCTTGTAGTCCTCATCCACTTTGACGCCCGCATACCCATAGGCAAGAATACGGTTGCCCGTCTCTTTGTCAACATTGCTTTTGATTTTCTCAATCGATGAGTATTTTTCCACACGTTTACGCACGCGCTCCTCAGGCAGATCCAACTCCTTTACAAGCATTGCGATCACGCCCTCCGGATCCTCGATCTGATTATGGATCACAGAGATCGTGCACACCGACTTATTACCTGCGAGCACAACTCCGCCTGCATCAAGAATCTTGCCGCGCGCCGCCTTGATCTGTCGCTCTCTCTGCTGCAGATCGGTTGCAAGCCTGGAGTAATAATCTCCGCGAAAGATCATAAGATATACTAATCGTCCAAGCAACACGCAGACACAAGCTGCGACAACGAGTCCGATCACACATATTTTTCTGCGGTGATAGGTCTTATTTCGTTCCATGACAGATCCTGCCACTGCGTCTCTTACTTATAGATATATGAATGGGCGGATGTCATTAGAACACCCGCCGTCATGCTATCTCTTATTCATTTGTGCCTGTATCGCCTTTTTTCTTAACCGGCTTATGTTCTCCGGTATACTGTGCATTCACGCCTGTGACATCAAGATCCTTATTCTTTCCGGTCAGTTTCTCATCCGGATAGATGTTCATATACGGAAGCACTTCCTCTAAGATCTCACGCACGATGTTCTGTGCAAAGTAACTGTGGGCCTGGTCGCCGACATTCGGCTCATTTACGACACAGTAAATCACAAGCCGCGGATTCTCCACCGGTGCAAATCCCATAAAGGATACCAGATACTTACGGTCCTTACGTGGAATCTTCTGTGCAGTTCCGGTCTTACCACCCATGGAATAACCGTCAACCTTGGCGGTTCCTGCGGTACCTTTGGATACAACATCGTATAAATAATCGCGAATCTGATCGCTTGTGCTCTCGGAAACGGTCTGTTTTACCGCCTTCGGCTCGATCGTTGATACGGTGTTGCCCGACGCGTCCGTTATCTTGGTCACAAGATGCGGCTGATAATACGTTCCTCCATTGACCAGCGAAGAAAAAGCGCTCACCATCTGGATCATCGTACAGTTAAAGTTCTGTCCGAATGCGTTCGTTGCCAGATCAACCGGCTTCATCGTATCTTCGGTATAGATCAAAGAAGATGTATTTGCCTCGCCAGGCAGATCAATTCCGGTCTTCTGTCCGAAACCAAAGATGGACTGGTACTCGTGGAAATTCGTCTTGCCGATCTTGTAAGACATCTGCATCAAAGCATCATTACAGGAATCCATCAGTGCCTTTCGCACCGTCTCTGTACCGTGTCCGTTACGGTTTACACAACTGACCTTCTGTCCGTTAAAGGTCTCTCCTCCATCACACACAAATGTCATCTTATCATTGAGTGTTCCGGTCTCAAGTCCTGAAGCCACAGTAAAAGGTTTCTGGACGGAACCCGGCTCGTACGTTGCTGTCACACAGTAATTCTGCCAGAGATTATTTAAGATATCCATCGTATCATCATCGGACAGCTTTTTTAATTCCTTCTTGGAATACAGAGAGCTTAAATCTCTCGGATTGTTCAGATCAAACTCCGGATAATCCGCCATTGCAAGGATTTCTCCATTCTGCGGATTCTGGATGATAACAGCAGTATCGACACTTCCATCGCCTTCGTAATAATTGTCGCGGTAAGCATCGTTGAATTCCTGAATCTTCTGCTCTACAACCGACTGGATATTCGAATCAATCGAGATCACAAGATTATTTCCGTCCTGTGCCGGAATTACGGTCTTCTCAAAATTACTATCGGAATTCAGATAACCGTACTCTCTTCCGTTGACTCCGTTTAACGTATCATCATAATAATTTTCAAGTCCTGTCGTACCGACATTGCCGGATGAAGTAAATCCGATCACCGATGCCGCCAGTGACTTGTACGGATAGGTTCTTTGATATTCTTTTTCAAACCATACGCCTTTGATGTTCGGATTGACTTTGTTGCCTTTTTCATCCGATTTATCCTGAAGTTCTACAAACTTCTGGATTTCATCGTAAGGCAGCTTCTTTGCCAGCACAATATATTTGCTGTCCTTCTTATCCTTCGCGTAGGTTCTTAAATCCTCTTCCTTCAGTTCCGGGAAGCACTGAAGCAGTGCCTGAATCGTCGGCTCTACATAGTCTTCCTTATAGGTCATCTGGGAGCAGTCTAAGATTACGTTGTAGACTGCCTCGCTGGTTGCCAAAACAGTCCCTGAACTGTCGATGATATTCCCTCTCTGATAAGGGATCGTCTTACTGTCATAGGACTGCATGGATAAAACTTTCTTCTCATATTTGTCTCCGCTCGTGGATTCAATGTAGGTAAGCACACCGATCAACCCGCAGAGTAATAAAACAAATGCAGCAAAAAGCACGATCAGCTTCGCCCTCATTGTTCGGTTTAATTTCTTTACAGGTCTTCTTTTCTTTCTCGTTCTTGCCACATTACGCTCCTACTGCTTCGGAATATCGCTATACTGATCCATATAGTTGCTGTTCTCGATCGTATAATACACAACCTGATCTTCCTTCGGATAATCCATTCCGAGCTTGTTGATTGCAACATCCTTCACATGATTTAAATCAACCGATGTTGTCACTCTCTTATAACGTGCATCATTATCTGCACGAAGGTCCGTTACCTGACTCTCAAGGTTCGCAATATTTCTCATGCGGCTTGTAATCTGTGACTGCAGATTAACAAATGATACCGCTGCCATCGCGATCACAAGCACTCCGGCTGTCAAAAACATCACATATCCCGGGCTCATCTCCATCGCTCTCTGACGGTTTCTGCGCGCCGCATTTCTTCTGCTCTTGCGGTGCTGTACCTGCTCGATCTCCTCGCGGCTTCTTCGCTGCGGACGAACCGGCGTATCCAACTCACGGACTGTATTTCCATTTACGTAATAATTTCTAGTCATATGCGCTTCCCTGCTTTCTTACTTAATCCGTCACCCGTTCAAAGACACGAAGCTTTGCACTCTTTGAGCGGCTGTTCTCTTCAAGTTCCTTCTCCGAAGGAAGAATTGGTTTTCTTGTTACAACATGTCCTCTGGACTTATTTCCGCATACACACACCGGGAAATTGCTCGGGCATGTACAAGGATTCTCGTTCTTTTTAAAAGCCGACTTTACGATGCGATCCTCCAATGAATGGAAAGTGATGATACAGCATCTTCCTCCATCATTCAGAAGTTCGATCATATCGTCTAAATTGTCGCGAAGTACATCCAGTTCATGGTTTAACTCGATGCGGATCGCCTGATAGGTTCTCTTGGAAGGATGTCCTCCTGTCACCTGTACTTTCATCGGGATTGCTCCCTTAATGATCGCATTCAGCTCGCCGGTCGTCTCGATCGGTTTCTGCTCTCTTGCACTTACAATGTGCTTGGCAATATTCTTCGCAAACCGATCCTCTCCGTAGTCGCGGATGATACGAAACAGCTCCATCTCACTGTATTCATTGACGATATCTCTCGCCGTCAGTTTCTGTCTGTCATCCATGCGCATATCAAGAGGTGCGTCCTCGCTCCGGTAGGTAAATCCCCTCTCCGGTGTATCAAGCTGAAACGATGACACGCCAAGGTCGAGCAGAATTCCATCGACTTTCTCAATGCCCAGATTATGGAGTACTTCCTTCATCTGTGCATAATTGCTTCTTACGATCGTTACTTTATCTTTATAATCCTTCAGTCGTTCACTGGCCGCTGCGATTGCATCTGCATCCTGATCAATGCCGATCAGGCGTCCTGTCGTAAGGCGTTTTACAATCTCTGACGAATGTCCTGCTCCACCGAGCGTTCCATCCACATAGATTCCATCCGGACGGATATTCAGTTGTTCAATTGTCTCATTCAGCATTACCGAATAGTGCTTGAATTCCATATCTCATCCTTTCCTGGTGGTGGAACATCCGACCATGAAAAATCGCTTTGCGAAGACTGCGGTACATCTCTGATGTATCGCCATCGGACGCCTCCTCTTAAATTCCAATTCCGAGATCTGCCATATGTTCTGCAATCTCATCCATATCATCGAAATCACTGTTCTCCTGATAGCGTTCCTTGCTCCAGATCTCAACTCGGCTGAATACACCAACCGATACGACTTCTTTATCAATGCCTGCATATTCGCGAAGGTTTGCCGGAAGATTGATTCTTCCCTGCTTGTCCACCTCGCAGGTTGCTGCGCCTGCAAAAAAGAATCTTAAGAACTTTCTTGCATCTTTGGAGGTAAGTGGTTTCTCGCGGAGGCTTTCTTCGATACGCTGCCATTCTTCATGTGAATATACAAACAGACATCCATCCAGACCCTTGGTCACAACGAACTCGCTGCCAAGCTGCTCTCTGAATTTCGAAGGGACGATCAATCTGCCCTTCGCATCGATGGAATGATTGTATTCACCCATGAACATGACGCGCTCACCTGCCTTTCTCTCTCAATCTGCCGTGTGCCGATTTCGCAGGTAAGTTCTCCACATTTTTATCAACTTATCCACCACTTTGCACCACTATGTGGTATTTTAACTCCACTTTCTACCACCTTGTTACCATAATACCCCTCACAGGGGCAAAAATCAAGATTTTTTCATGGATTTTACGCTGTTTTTTCGGCATATCCAATATATTGTGGTATACTTGTTTTCTCCATACAAGAGGCGACAAATGCAGGTATTTTCTGCCAGATCCCTGTTCGTTTTTCTCCTTATTGACGCAAAAAGTGGAGGATACTCCCATATTGGGAATATCCTCCACTTTATCATCAATTTCCTTATTCAATTTTTGGTCTTTTGTATTTCAATTACGCTTCCGAAGTGGGCTGATCCTCCACTTTGCCCTTCTTTGCACTGCGGATATGCCAGACAATGATCCACACAACCGACACAACAACAAGAAGCGCCGCAAGCGCCATCGATACCGGATAGCCGATGCCCGGGATCAGAAGCTGATCCGTGCGCAGTGATTCGATCCAGAATCTTCCGATTCCGTAACCAGCCAGATACAGTAAGAACACCTCACCGTCAAACTTCTTATGCTTCGTGAACAGGATCAAAAGGATCAGAAGTACCAGATTCCACATGGATTCATACAGAAATGTCGGCTGTACCTGGATATAAGAGATTCCACCACTCTCCACCACATGGTTCATAAGATCCGTCGTCACATCCGAAGAACGCACTGCGGACAGCGGAAGCTGCATTGCAAACAGGCCATCCGTGTATCCACCGAACGCCTCCCTGTTAAAGAAATTACCCCAGCGTCCGATCACCTGACCAAGCACAAGTCCAAGTCCTGCGGTATCACAGAGCAGCCCCATGGAAAGCTTCTTCACCCGCGAGAACACAAACGTTGTGATAATTGCCGCGATCACGCCTCCGTAGATCGCAAGTCCACCCTGACGGATATTTAAGATACTGATCGGGTCATCCTTATAATAATCCCAACGGAATACCACATAATACAGTCTCGCACCGATCAGGGAACAGATGATGGCAATGATTGCCAGATCAAAATACGTATCGGAATTCTGTCCCGTCCGTTTCGCCATCCAGCAGGCAATTCCAAGACCAGCCAGCATTCCGCATGCGATCACGATTCCATAGTATGCGATCGAGAAATTGCCGATCATAATGTTCTTCCCCACATGATCCAGATAAATATGTAAATGTGGAAAATTAATGTTATAATCCATTTTTTACTCCTTCTTCAACCCAATAGTGGGTGTTCTATTTCTTTATTATAAGTTGACATTCTCCGTATTGCAAGATTCTTCTTGCGCCTTGTCCAGCGTCCGGTAGGTCCGATAAAACAGGATCGATGTCGTTGTTACAGCGATCACATCCGCCACCGGTTCCGCAAGGAATACCGCCATCAGCTTATCTTCCATGAATGCCGGAAGGATATAGATAAGCGGGATCAGCAGAATAACCTTACGCAGCAAAGCCAGGAAAACGGATGTCTTTGCATTTCCCAATGCGATAAATGTCTGCTGGCAGGAGATCTGCACACCGAAGATCACCGATACTGCCATATAGATACGAATCGCCCATTTTGTGAAAGCAATCAGTTCCGCCTGATCCGTAAAAATCAGAATGAATGCCTGTGGAAGGATCATGCAGATCAGCCAGATGACCGCGGTAAATGCCACGCAGGACACAAAAAGTAACCGGAAGGTCTTCTTCACGCGATCCATCTTCTTCGCTCCGTAATTGAACCCGATGATCGGCTGCGCGCCCTGCGTCAGCCCCTGGATCGGCAGCATAGACATCTGCATCACAGACGACAGAATCGTCATCGCACCGACCGCCACATCACCGCCATACTTAAGCAGGCTCGTGTTAAAACAGATGTTTAACACACTTTCTGTAAACTGCATGATAAACGGCGCAACACCAAGCGCAATACATGGTCCAACAGTTTTCGGACGAATCTTCAGATTCCCTTTTCGAATCCTAAGTGTTGTTTCTTTTCCCAGTAAAAACCGCACGATCCACACACAGGAAACTCCCTGCGAAAGAATCGTTGCAAGTGCCGCTCCGCGCACACCCATATGTAATCCAAAGATAAAAATCGGATCCAATATAATATTACACACCGCACCGATCACAACGGTCAGCATTCCGGTTCTGGCAAATCCCTGTGCATTGATGAACGCATTCAGTCCCAACGCAAGCTGCACAAAAATGGTTCCAAGTGAATAGATCTGCATATATGCCCATGCATAAGGGAGCGTACTCTCACTTGCGCCAAAAAGCAGCAATATGTCCTGTCCCCAGATCTGACTTACCACCGTCACAATGACCGCCACGAGAACAAGCATCGACGTACAATTGCCAAGAATCCTCTCCGCCTCTTCTTTGTTGCCCCGCCCCATCATAATGGATGCACGCGGCGCACCGCCCATGCTCACAAGCGCTGCAAACGCAGAGACACACATGATAAAAGGCATCGTCACTCCAAGTCCCGTCAAAGCCACCGAACCAACCTCTGCAATATGACCGATGTACATACGATCGACCAGGTTATAAAGCAGATTGATGACCTGTGCCAGAATTGCAGGAAGCGCCAGCTTAAAAAGCAGACCTCCTATCCGATCCTCTCCAAGATTTGCTTCCTTCTTTTTCTTTTGTCTCATACCATACTCTTTCTATTTTCTAACCAAACTTTTCATATTCCCACAATGAAACTATTTTGTCACTTATAGGAATGGTTGTCAAGAAAGCTTCTTTCTTCTTTTGTAAGCTTTCCATTCACACACGAAAAACAGACAGAACGTCTACGCCCTGTCTGTTTTAAATGTGTTAACTTTCAAGCACTAGCAGCTGCACTCGAAGCTTCCGCACTCTGTCTCCTTACAGCTGTCTGCATGTCCTCCGGAGATACCGATATGGCTCGCACTACAAGCTTTCTCACGGTTAAACTTACACTCGGTTGCATCACAAGCCACATTTGTGTCTTTCTCCGGCTCACCCATCTTGTTTGTCGCGCATCCGCAGCCTCTTGCCGCAAAGCTTCCGCAGCTTGTCTCGGAAGGCATCTTTGCCTTCATACCTTCTACATGGATATCCTCTCTTCTACAGCAGTTATCCTCGTTGTAAGAACAGTTTACAACATTACAATCCAGTTTTGTCATCTCACATACCTCCTGATTTTTTCAGATTTCCACCGGACATTTTCCGGTCTGATCCATTTTCTCATATGGATTCCTACATTAATATGTGTAATCTGACACAAACTATTCTTACGCTTTTTTATTTTTTCATTCGATTATATTTTAAAACCTCTGCGGTGGCTCCGGGATGACCGGTGTCTGCGCCCCGGCTTCTTCGACGACACTAGTTATCCAAAATCAAGAATTTACAGAAAGTCTCTGCTGGGCTCTTTCTATGATTTGTTGTCCGCTCAAGCTTAGACAGTGGCACTTTGGATGTTCGCCTGAACACAGAATGTGTCCGATGGATTTCGTGTCTGCCTTACGCGGAGTACTGAACAATACCGTGCCCGCGGGTCGTGTTTGCGACCGCATAACTTAGTGGCATTCCCTCAATTCTACGAGGGGAGACACTAACCGAGAGCGGGCACTATAAAATTTGTGAAGTGCTCCGCTTAGGCAGACTAGAAATTTTGAGCACATCTGTGTCAGACGGACAGCCAAAGTGCCACAGTCGAAGCATTGCTCGGACACAAAAATTGAGTACAGCAGAGACTTTCGCAAATTTACTGATTTTGTCTAAAATCGTGTTCCTCGAAGGAGCCGGGGCGCAGACACCGGTCATCCTGGAGCCGCCGCAGAGATTTCAACGTCCACCTAATGAACAAAATAAAAAAGCCCCGAATCCGAAGATCCGGGGCATATCACCTGATAAAATTTTACAGGAAGATGTACTTGCAGATGAATAATACTGCGAGAATGTACATAAGAGGTGTGATCTTCTTGTGCTTTCCACAAACAAGGTTGAGGATTACATAAGAAATAACGCCGATTGCGATACCTTCTGCGATGCTGTACATAAGTGGCATAGCGATCAGGCAAAGGTATGCAGGAATCGCATCTGTAAGATCATCAAAATTAACCTTAACAATTGCAGATACCATAAGGAATCCTACGAAGATGAGTGCAGGAGCAGTAGCAAATCCAGGGATTGCTGTAAAGATCGGTGCAAAGAAGATTGCAAGCAGGAATAAGAAACCTGTTACAACGGATGCAAGACCTGTTCTTGCACCTGCACCAACACCTGCGGAGCTCTCTACGAATGTTGTTGTTGTTGATGTACCGAAGATTGCACCTGCGGAAGTCGCAACGGCATCCGCAAGGAGTGCCTGCTTAACATTCGGAAGCTGTCCTTTTTCATCAAGCATTCCGGCCTTGTCCGACACACCAATGAGTGTTCCGATGGTATCGAACATATCAACAAACAGGAATGAGAATAATACAACGATGAAATCAATGACACGGACACCGCTGAAATCAGCAGTAAAGCACTGTCCGAATGTATCCTTGATTGCTGTAAAATCAGTAAACTGTAATGTCGGATATAAAGAATAGTATCCTGCATCCGGATCGATCACATAGATACCGGTTGCCTGGCAGATCATACCAAGAACCCATGTAGCGATAATACCGATCAGGATAGATGCCTTCACACCCTTTACATAAAGGATGGCTGTCAGCATCAGACCAAGTAATGCAAGAACGGCGCAGATACCTTCTGTATGCCAGTTCTCTGTAAATTTCACATAAGATAACAGCGTAGAATCATTGTTTACAACGATATGACCGCCCTGTAAACCGATGAATGCGATAAACAGACCGATACCAGCTCCAACACCTTTCTTTAAGGTTGCCGGAATTGCATTAAAGATTGCCTCACGTACGTTGGTCAGAGACAGGATGATGAAGATAATACCTTCAGCAAATACTGCCATCAAAGCAACTTTCCATGAGTAACCCATGTTACCACATACAGTATAGGCGAAATATGCATTCAGTCCCATACCAGGAGCCAGTGCAAACGGATAGTTTGCAAGAAGTGCCATCGCAAGTGTTCCTACAAATGATGCAAGACAGGTTGCGATCAATACTGCAGTCGGATTCATTCCTGCTGCGCCCAGCATGTTCGGGTTAACGGCCAGGATGTACGCCATTGTCATGAATGTCGTAATACCGGCGATCACTTCCGTTCTCACGCTGGTGTTATTCTCTTTGAGTTTGAACATTTTTTCTAACATTGTTCCCTCCATATTAATAATAAGATTTTTATGTATGAACCCAAGGGACTCTACGCTACTCGTCCCTCGGGCAGATACCGTATATTACTTGCTCTCCTCTTCGGTCTTAACTTCCTCACGGATCGCCTTTGTCTCGATTTCCTCACAGATCTGTGCGATGAACTCATCGAGTGGCTTAACGCCTTCGTCACCGGCAAAACGGCTTCTTACGGAAACCGTTCCGTCAGCTTCTTCCTGCTGTCCGACAACGAGCATGTATGGAAGCTTATCCAGTCTTGCCTCACGAATCTTGTATCCGATCTTCTCAGCACGGCTGTCTACTGTGACATCTACATGCTTTTTCTTGAGTTCTGCTGCAACCTTGTTGGCGTAATCCATATACTTCTCAGAGATTGGAAGTACACGAACCTGCTCCGGACAAAGCCATGTAGGGAATTTTCCTGCATAATGCTCGATGAGCCAAGCCAGTGTACGCTCGTAGCATCCCATGGATGTACGGTGGATGATCCAAGGCAGAACCTTCTCACCCTTCTCATCAATGTAGTACATACCGAACTTCTCTGCACTTGCGCAGTCAAGCTGGATGGTTACCATCGTATCTTCCTTACCATATACGTTCTTCGCCTGGATATCAATCTTCGGTCCGTAGAATGCGGCCTCTCCGTCAGCCTCTGTGAACGGAATGTGATTCTCATTCATAACGTCACGCAGATACTGCTGGGTGCTGTTCCAATACTCGTCATCGCCAAGGTATTTCTCCTTGTTATTCGGATCCCACTTAGACAGACGGTAAGTAACATCTCCGTCGATACCAAGTGTCTTCATTACATAGTGACACAACTCGGTACATCTTGTCAATTCTTCCTCAGCCTGATCCGGACGAAGAATGATATGTGCCTCTGTGATTGTGAACTGTCTTACACGGGTAAGTCCATGCATCTCACCGGAATCCTCGTTACGGAACAGAGTGGATGTCTCTGCCATACGATAAGGAAGGTCTCTGTAAGAATGCTGCTCATTCATATATACATAATACTGGAACGGACAAGTCATTGGACGAAGTGCCATCGTCTCCTTGTCATCAGAATCTTTATTTAAGATGAACATTCCGTCCATGTAATGATCCCAGTGTCCAGAGATCTTGTAGAGGTCAGCCTTTGCCATCAGAGGTGTACGTGTTCTGACATAGCCCCACTCATTATCCTCAAGATCCTCTATCCAGCGCTGCAGCTTCATGATCATCTTGGTTCCCTTTGGTGTAAAAAGCGGAAGTCCCTGACCAATGACATCAACGGTTGTAAACAAACCCATCTCGCGGCCAAGCTTGTTGTGGTCACGCATCTTTGCATCCTCAAGCTTAGCAAGATGCTCCTTAAGCTCATCCTTCTTATTGAAAGCAGTTCCGTAAATACGATGCAGACGCGCCTTGTTGGAATCGCCTCTCCAATAAGCCATAGAAGAAGAAAGCAGCTTGTATGCCTTCACTCCCTTAGTACTCATCAGATGTGGTCCTGCACACAGATCCACAAAGCCACCCTGATCATAGAAAGAGATCTCAGCATCTTCCGGAAGATCCTCAATGAGCTCTACCTTGTAAGGCTCACCCTTCTCCTCCATGAACTTGATTGCATCGTTTCTTGAAAGTGTATATCTTGTAATCTCATGACCTTCCTTGATGATCTTCTTCATCTCAGCCTCTAAGTTGTCAAGATCCTCTCTTGAGAACGGCTCAGAATCAAAATCATAATAGAATCCATCATCGATCGCCGGTCCAATTGCCAGCTTTGCATTTGGGAAAAGGCGTTTTACTGCCTCTGCTAAAATATGTGATGCCGTATGGCGGATGACACGAAGTCCTTCCGGATCACTTGCGGTCACGATATTCAGTTCGCAGTCCTCACTGATCTCAGTTCTAAGATCAACGATTTCTCCATTCACTTCTCCTGCACATGCCACACGTGCTAAACCTTCGCTAATGTCGGAAGCAATCTCATAAACCGTTTTGGCTTCCTGATACTCTTTGACTGATCCATCTTTTAATGTGATCTTCATGATGATAATCCTCCTTAAATTTAAAGTAATCCTGGCACATCAGTCTTGTGCCCTGCTTCATCCTACCCGGGGATTTTCAAAAAAGAAAATCCCCGGTATCAGACGATCCTGATACCGGGGACGATATTACTCGCGGTTCCACCCCAGTTACCACATGCTGCATGTTAACTTTCTTAACATACAATGTGATCACTTCATTCGATGATAACGGAATCACCGGACCGGATTGGGGTCACTCAGAGTTGGTCTTCCATAAACGCTTCATCCGGCTGCTTCCACCACTTTGCTCACGCAAAGGCATCCTTCTCTGTCATGTCCTGCTTATGTACTCTTCTCTTCAACGTTTTGCTTTATGTTTTAACATAACTTATTATAGGCTCGAATTTCAGAAAATCAAGTACTAATTTGCAAAAATTATCGTCCGCAGCAGAATTTGTACTTCTTACCGCTTCCGCAAGGACAAGGATCGTTACGTCCAACCTTCTTGCCGACGATAACCGTACCGGACTTCTTCTGCTCAAGATACAGCTTATGCTTTGTCTCTGCATCGAAGATCTCATCCCACATCGGGAGATTGTAAAGCCAGTCAGCCTTTGCATCTACCATATTCTGATACAGCTTAACCTTATCAAAAGCAAGGCTAACCTTCGTATCCTCTTCCATTGTATCGATTGGGTTCGGCTCAACGAGACTCTCATTGATTCCGTCTAAGAATCCTGCCATCTCAAGTACAGACAGTCCGTATTTATCAGCCAGTTCCTTAACCGTTCCCTCTACTACTTCATCCGGGTTTGTGAGAAGCTTCTCGTAGACACCCTTCTCTAAAAGGAAATATCTCTGCCAGAATCTCTGTAACTCCCCCTGGTTTGCTTTCTCATTATAGGCAATCTTCTGCCACTCCTGCAATATAGCCATCTTTATACCACCTTTATCAATAAAGAATTCATGGATAATTCACATGTAAAGCCATTATACCAAAATATAGAGCATTTTCCAAGCTTTTTCTTTCTTATGCATGCATTTCCGGAGATCCTGTATATTTCCAAATTTTGCATACATATCTCCGGAATTGTTAATCCGCGTATTGCAGAATCATCGCCGAGAACTTTGGCAGGGTAACGGTAATGTTTCCGTCCGTAACCGCAATCTGCACCAGATCTGTCTGATATCCGCTTTCATCCGTATACATAAGACGTGTCATACTCACTGCTGCACCACTTTTTTGTACACTGCTTTCCTTTTCCAAAGCGTCATGCTCCTCACGTGGAACACCTGCCTGCCACACCGGAATCGTCTGCATCATCTCATGCTCCCCACAGTTCATCAGCACAACGGAACACATCGATGCACGAAATCTCGCATAAGCAAGGAAATTCTCATCACTTTTCAGTTCCATGAGCGAGCCTGTCCGCAGTTCCTCACAGGACTTATGGATCCTTATGATTTCCTTGTGGAATGCCACAAGCTCCTGATCCTCATGCCCCCACGGATACGTTCTGCGGTTATCCGGATCGGTAAATCCGCAGACACCGGCCTCATCCCCGTAATACAGCGTCGGTGCGCCCGGCCATGTCATCAGCATCACCACCGCCTCGCGGAATATTGCAGGATTATTCCCCTCATCCGCAACCTTTGCGCCAAGTGTATCGATCCGTCCTGCCTTGTGACTCGTTCTTGTCATAAAACGCGAATGATCGTGGTTGGACAACTGGTTCATCGCAACAAGCCTGCTCGGCATCGCAAAATTCGCGCCGTTTCTTCGCATTGCCTCCCAGAAGCTGTCCGCATCCCCGACAAGCTCCGGCTGATACTCATCACTGTGCTTCTCCATTCCGGTTAAGAACCAGGTCATCGGCTCCATGAAAGCATCATAATTCATGACCGAATCCCACTCATCTCCGCCGAGCCACGGGCGCGTATCTCCGTAATGCTCCGCAAGAATGATAGCCTGCGGATTCGCTTTCTTGACCGCCTTACGGAATTCCTTCCAGAAGTAATGATTGAATTCCGGTGTAAAACCAAGATCCGCCGCCACATCCAGTCTCCAGCCGTCTGCGTTGTATGGTGGAGAAACCCACTTGGCACCGATCCGCATCACGTAATCGAAAAGTTTCTTAGAATCCTCATAATTTAATTTTGGAAGCGTCTCGTAGTCCCACCAGCTCTCATAATCGCTGTTGTATGGCCACTCACCCTTCTCCCCGAACTTGAAAAAGCTTCGGTACGGGCTGTCTGCCGACACATATGCCCCCTTTTCGTAACCTTCTGCATTCTCATAGATGCGTTCCCTGTCCATCCACTTGTTGAACGATCCACAGTGATTAAACACCCCATCAAGAATCACCTTCATGCCACGCTTGTGCGCTTCCGCTACCACTTCGGCAAACAGTTCGTTGGATGCCTCAAGGTTCGCCTTGTTCGTCACACGGTCCACGTACCGGGTCGCCAGACGATTCTCATCGCTTCCCTCCGGCAGAAGATTTCCTGCGTCATCCACGATTCTTCCAAAATGCGGATCAATATAATCATAATCCTGTATATCATACTTATGGTTGGATGGCGAAACGAAAAGAGGATTAAAATAGATCACCTCTACGCCAAGCTCCTGCAGATAATCCATCTTGTCAAGAACGCCCTGCAGATCGCCACCATAGAAATTCGCCACATCCATATTTTCCGGATACCGGTTCCAATCCGTAACCTGCGCCACGCGACGTCCCGCATACTGATACTCGCCGCTTAAGACATCATTCGACGGATCTCCGTTACAGAAACGATCCACATAGATCTGATACATGACCGCGCCTTTGGCCCAATCCGGTGTCTCAAAGCCCGGAATCAGGATAAATTCATAATGCGCATCGCGCTCCGGACACAGAGATCCCCGCATATCGTAATATCCGCGGATGCCGTCTGCCTCCACTTCAAAACAATAGGTAAACTTCTCCGTTCCAAGCGTCACCTGGGCCGCATAGTAGTCAAAGCAGCCCATGCTCTTCTCCTTTGTCATCAGATACCGCGTATCTTTACTTCGCAGGCTGACACACTTGATCGCATCTTTCGCCGACCGGAAGCGGATCGTCACAGTGTCATTCAGCTTCGGCTCCGCCGGAGATACAAATTCTTCGGTCGTGTCGCTGAACAAAGCCATATTTTTAAAATCATTTGTTGTTTGCATCGTTATTCCTCTCTACCATGCCGTAAGACAAGCAATTCTGTAACTATTGCTTTATTGGCACAAATTCAATTTTTAATCGCATCCCCAATCCAGATGCAAGTTTTTTTAGGAGTTTTAAACTTGGATTTCTAATTCCGTTTTCAAGTTTACTGATATCTGCCTGATCAATACCTGTACGAGCAGCAAGATCTTTTTGTGTTAAATTCTGTTCAATCCTTGCATCAATCATGGCACGTATAACATCCATTTCAGGCTGAATATCATCCCACTCTTTTTTAAATTCAGGATCTTTTAACTGTTCCTGTAAATAATCATCAACTCGCATATTATTTACCATTCCTTTTTGCTCCGATGTATTTATTTTATATAAATATAATATGGTAAAATTACCATATTGTCAATCAAATTTGAGCGCTCTCAAATTTTAGTTCTACTAGTGAACTAAAATATAAAATTCTTCGCCCACGCAAGCATATCTTCCTTCGCGTAATTTCTCGTATTCAACGCAAGAATGCATCCGGTGTAAAATACACGATATCATCCGCATTCTCTTCCGATACCAAAGGCACCACTATCCTAAAAATAACTCAAGGCACTGAATGCCTATTTACAAATTTATATTTGAGATTTCCTTTCCCCATCACTATACTGGCGATGCATTGATAGATTCCACTTTCCATGGCGGTAACACAGTACAAAACGATCACTGCAAGCACCGGAAATCCACACAGAAGAAGCATCTCTTTTCCTACCAGTTTCCAGACACATCCCCTTCTTATCACAATTCCTAGTATTCTTTCCAAGAGAAGCATATAGATAACGGTAAAAATAATCGTAGTGATGACAAATGTAATCCACCTGCTATCATCCATTGCTCCTGCTAAAACAGCTCAGGATCAGCTGGCAGAGGATGAATACTTTATTTTCCGTGTACGAACCTATATCTATTCCAATTTATCCGATCCTGATCTGAACCGTTCTTCTATTGCAGAATATCTGCATATGAGTCCGGATTATTTATCTTATGTATTTCATCAGAAATTTAACCAGACTCTTAGTGCTTACATTACATCCATGCGCATTGATAAGGCAAAGGAGCTTCTTAAAAGAACCAACTGGGGAATGGATATTATTGCAGAAAAAACTGGATTTTCCAGCAGCTCCTACTTTCATAAACAATTCAAAAAAATATCTTCGCAGCTGTTCTCCCCTGAAGTCCTCGGAAAGTAACACCAACAGCTCTTTATTAGTGAGAAGACTCAATGTAAAATCATCCATTTTGGTAAGCTCGGCACCAATCATCAGCGGAGAACGGAACATACACCATAGTGTCATCATGGTCTTCTGCTCTTCCCTGGTAAACAGACAGTCTCTTTCTCCTGTCTCAAAGCCTTTACCGACCTTGCCGAGTGGCAGCATATCGCAATCCGGGAAACAGCCCTCTTTTACATGATCCTGCCATAGTTCACATCTCCAGAACATATTCTTAAGAAGCTCCCAGTTATCCCAGAAATCATCACACTTAATAAAATCAACACCCCAGGAAGCATACATCTCTATCAGGGAATCATAATAACTCTGACCTGCTTCTGTATTTCTCACTCCATACATATCCGGATTCCATCCGCAGATCGAGGACGGATCTGCCACCATGTCTGCGGTAAAAAATGTTCCTTTAACAGGAAGATGCTTTTCTGCTGCCGCACGTGGATACCTCTCATAATATGAATACCGAATTTTAATCCAAGTTCATGTACATAAGAAGCAGGTGTGTAAATCCGCTTCCGTCTGCTGATGACGGAAATCTGCCGGGACTGGGCTGAAAACGCCCAAACTCATCCATTACGTCATCTCCAAACGGAATGTACTGAAATTCTTTGCGTTTTGTTCCGGCATCATTTGCATGACATGCCCAGTCAATCTTTCCACCTTCACACATCATAAAGAATCCGGTGTCATTATCCAATACTTCAATACCCTTTTGTACATAGTCAGATAATGCCCATTCTCCATCTGCACGATCCATATCATAATCCATAGCGTCGGAATCTGCCAGATGCTCATCCATCAGAATAACCCTTCCATCTTCAGCCGTAACCGCTTCTGCATCAGCCTGTGTATAGGTAACCTTGTATCCTGCTTCCGGTCCGTCCAGTACTGCTCCTCCACGGTCTTCATAGCTATTGCTCGGAAGTGCCTTGACATAATCTTCATCTGCTATTGCTCCAAGATAGTCAGATGCTGCCTGAAACTGGGGATAGCTCATACCATCACCAATAAACAGAAAACATATTTCGGTGCTTTTGCTGTTTCTTCTTGCGTCTGCGTTTCTGCAGATACTTCTGTTACGATTGTTTCCTGCTCTGTTGCTGCTGTACTTTCTGTCTGTGCCAGTGACGGTGACTCAGAAGAAGTCTGGTCTGCTGCAGGTGCTCCGGAGCATGCTGCCATAGACATTGCCATTACAACAGCAAGCATACCCTTCATCATACTCTTAATTCTCATAATCGTTTCTCCTCTCTGAAACATGTTTTGTTTTTCCTCTGCTTCACTATACAATACCGTTGTAAAAACCAATGTCCAAAGTAGGAAAAATTTGAGTAAATTCCGACACTTATTTTATGCAGTTCTATCTTTATGAGATTTCA
>ERZ772897.73-NODE-73-length-106735-cov-16.179349_pt1 | contig 106735 bp, 152 predicted proteins | sample MGYA00512125_ERZ772897 | MGnify/ENA primary metagenome ERZ772897 (study PRJEB29015, sample SAMEA2737660) | human gut metagenome | biome: human gut; feature: human-associated habitat; material: faeces | place: China | collected 2012 ... | reverse complement strand
CATCTGGTAATTATTTAATTATTGGAAATTCAAAGAATGATTTAATGTTTTATAACGCATTGAGATGGCAGTTGTTAGATGAAGGAAAATTGGAAATGGAATGAGGTAATAAATATGATCAAGATTACAGGAAAATCTGGTAAATCAGAGATTGCAAATGCAATTCAGAAATATAATGGAGCAGTAATTTATTCATATTACAATACATTACTGCCATTTGAAAATTGTTATCATGTTAATGATAACGAATGCAGCGTTAAAGAGTTTTGCGATTTTGTAGTAGATAGTGTAAAAGAAAAGGTAAGCGAAAATGAAGGATTACCATTAAATATGATTGTGATTTACACAAATGTATCAGATGTGATTGATATTGGCAGCTTAACAGCCTATGCAAGTAGACTTGAAGAAGTTGAAAAACTGGTTGGGACAGTAGTTGTAATGACACAATAAAGAGAGGTAAAGTATATGGTAACTATGACACTTAAAGAGTTAATAGAATATGAAAGTACATTAAATAGTTTGCAGCAAGAATATGAAGGGAAATTGAGTAAATTATATGGAGAATCCGATGCTTCAAGCGAAAAGAAGAGATTGACAATTATTTTGAATCTTATTATAGAAGAGAGACAGAAGGTAAATAGACAAAAATATCAACCAATTAAATGACGATTTCTTTTGAAAATTTGGAGGTGAATAGATAATGGATAATATAGTTTATATGTTTGGAATTGCTCTTTTAGAATATGATGGATATTGTGATCCTATGGATGACAGTACACAGTATAAAGTTGTTAAATGGAAACTTTCAGATATGAATAAATATAACGGAGAATATGCTGTTATAGGATTCGATGGTTCATTGAAAATATATGAATCAGAAGGTAAAAAAATATTTGACGGCTCATTACTTGATTCCTCTGATTTTTGTAATAAATTAAGAGAAAAAATATAACCCAAAGAAAAATTGCTTTTAAGTGGAGACAGATGTGTTATATAATATTGGTGATAAATCGAAATGTAAACATGAATTTAGAGGTGAAACCGAGGAGCAGTAATGATTAATTTGAATTGGTTGAAAAATAAGATATGTGTAAAAGAGATTGTTTGGAATAAAATTCAAATGTACGGAGAAGAAGAACGAAAATTTAGCTATTGGATAATGGCAGCCATCTCCACAGATAATAAGATAGAATGGTATATAAAAAATACTGCCATTGATGAAGTAATTTTCGAAGGAACAACATATGAATCCTGTGTTAATTTTCTTGAAACACTTATGAATAAGTTGGTTGAAACCGGAAAATATAAATATTTGGAATAAGTAAAATAGAAGTAGGGATTTCCTGCTTCTTTTATTTTACATAGAAATATGGTAAAATAAAAACAATTATAAACCATAACATGAGATGTGCCGTTTTACGGAAATAATTATAACAGGAGGGCTCAGAATATGAATTACGATGAAAAGAAAGATCTTCTTAAAAGAGTAAAAGAAGGCGCAGAAAAGAAAGAATTCCATGTAAACAACATCGAAGAATGGGGATTTATTTGTGGCGCATGGGTAGATTATATTTTAAGAAATAGTAATTTGCCAGACAGAATCTACAAAGGTAGAGAAACATGGATGATGAAAGCACTTGATGGAAATAAAATAGAACCATTTAAGCAAAAATTGATGGAAACTTTCACGAAACAGTATATGTGTATTGTAGGAGAAACTGAATTTTTAAATGGGGTTTTTCTTAGTATTTTAGAGTGTGATATTGAAGATGGAGAAAAATGGTCAGATGCATCTGAGATGTTTTCTGCTGGATTGGTTTCGGAAGTAAATTGGTAATTGAAATATAAATTTAATATTATAGTAAGCAAAGCAACTAGATTAAGGTCTGGTTGCTTTTTTATTACGGAAAAGGAGTGATAATAATGAATATGGGGAATCCAAAAAGAGCATCAAGATTTTTATGTCTTCATTGTATGAAAATCAACCAGTTAGGAAGTGGAATACAGAGAAATGGAAATCAGCGTAAGAAGAAACATATCAAAGACTTAACATGTTTTAATGAAGGCTGTAATGGAGAAATCACGAAAAACGTAGAAATTCGTTGGTGTGACGATTATCTGGAAATGTTGGATTATGCTCAACGAATTAGATCGCGTTATTATACGGATAAAGTAGAGAATGATATGTAGGAAGGTGAAATATAGTATGGAAAATTATAAAATTAGTTATAATGGTGATACTCAAATTAAAAATATTCACCATATAGGTGTTGATTATAATGGAAATTATTATAGCGTGATTTTCGGAGAATATGTAAATGGAGGATTCTTTAGTATTCCAAATTGGAATTGCGGTGGTGAGTTAGCAGGGTTTAGTGATGTGTTTTGGAATATAGAATCTATTCAGAAATCATTAAAAAGTAAAAGAGCAGCTAAAGCTATTGCAAAAGCGATATCAGATTATGTAAAGGAGTGATTGGTATGTGTTATAAGATAGAAGTACAAAATAAAAATGCTGAAAAGCTTAATAGGAAGTTAGATGAATTAAACGCACCACAGTTTTTAAGAGATTACTTGAATGAGTTGGAAAGTAAAAGTGGAGCGTTAAATTATTTAGTGGCAATTAAAGATTTTTTACAGTGGTTGATTGAAAGTAATATCATTAATAAGAAATCAATTTCTGGAATAGAAGTTTCTGATTTTAGTGACTTGCGACCACAAAATATTAGTTCATACCTTAGATATAAGGAAACAAATGGAATGTCGCCAACCACAACGGAAACAAGAAAAAACATCATTAAAAGTTTTATACAGGATATTTATTCATATAGAGAATGTTTGTTGAGAGAAGTTTATAATAATATAGAAGATTTTTATAAAATGATTAAATATAAAGGAATTCCATCTGGGAACAATTTAACTAAAAAACTTCCAACAGAAAAACAGCTTAATGATATGGAAGAAAAGATAATGTGGAAAAAGGATATTCCTGTAAGAAATAGAAATATTGCTATTTTTCGCGTCTTAAGAGGGACTGGAATAAGAGAGTCTGAACTTGCTGGCTTGGATTTATCTGATTTGCATTTAGAAGAAGAAATGCCATATATTACTATTCTTGGTAAAGGTGTGTACAGAGAAATGCAAAATAGAACGGTATATCTTAGCGGATCTGCTCTGAAAGCATTAAGAGAATGGCTAGAATATAGAAGCACTTTAGATAATATTATAGATATGGAAGCTGTATTTATCAATAAGAATGGCACACGCACAACAGAGAGAAATATCAAACAGATATTTGAAAATTATGGAAATGGTATTACTCCACATATGATGCGACATTATTATGCCAGTATAATGAACAGAAATGGAAATCTTGCATTTGTTCAGCAACAGTTGGGGCATAGTAGTGTAAATACAACGATTAATAATTATGCAAATGGATCAGTCGGAATGAAAAAAATATTGGAGAATATGTAAATGGTTAAATATATTGGAAAGAAGATTAGAAACGAAAAGAAAATAACAGTAAGAGGACTTGCAGAATTAGCAGTTGTTGCACCAAGCACGATCAGCAAATGGGAAAATGGAAGTGCAGTTCCAGATCTGGCAGTATTAGAACTTGTAGCAAATGTGATGGAAGTTAAACCGTTCGATCTTGTTAAATTTGTGTAATATGTATACGACACTAGTTTTTAGTGTCGTCAAACTTATTAACTTCGTTGGTTACGAGGTTACGAATCCAACCAGATAATGAGCGTCCATCTGCTGTTGCAATTTTAGCAGCCTTTTCTTTTACTTCTTTAGAAAGAAGCACCATAACCCTTGTGTTTTCATCTTTGATTTTTCCTTGTGGCATAGTAAATATCTCCTTTATTAATATAAGTTGATTATAAGTTGTTGCAAACTATATGTCAATTATTTTAAAAAACTGACATAAACCCATTGACAAGTTGATGACAACTTGCTATAATACAAACTATCAAAGGTAATCCAAAGTACATAAACACAAAAGAGAGGAGGAGTACATATGGATTTACAGAGATACGACATAATAAAAGCAAAAATCAATTATGAAGGAAATTCAGTGCAAACGAATGAAAGACCTTATATAATAGTAAGTAATCCATTGGGTACAAAATATGCTCCGATTATAACAGTGATGCCTTTGACAAGTAAGATTAAAAAGACAAACATGCCTTGTCATGGATGTATTCAAGCAAATGAAAATAATGGTTTAACATTATATTCTATGGCATTAGGTGAGCAGATCACAACAATCTCAAAAGATGAAGTGATCTCAAAAATTGGAACTATTACTGATGATAAAAATAAAAGAATGGTAGATAAAGTATGTTTTAATTCTTTATTTTTTGGAACAGATTACAAACTTGAGGAGGTAATGGCATAATGTATGTAGATAAGGAAGTAGCAAAAAGAATGATTGATGAAACACCTGGAAAAATATGGATTGATTCATTCAACGGTATGACTTTTATCCATACAAGACCAAGACAGATAACTGTTGATGAAGGAAAGCGAATAATAAATAGGGCAAACACAATTAATTATCAAAATAATGACTTTTTTGGGTTGCTTTCGCTAGATGGAGTGCAGGAATTTATTGTGCATAATATTAAGTTCCCCCAGATAGTGTCCTGATTATAGGACTTGAAGTATTATATAATAAAAATATTAAACGAACAAATCTCGAACGAATGTTCTGGAAATGCGTTGACAAGAACAAATGTTTGGAGTATTATAATTTTCGTAAATAATAAAAAAGATAGAGCCAAGCGATTCAAACGCTGCGCCAACAGCTTTCTACTTGACTCTATCAAACCAAATACATACAACAGCATTAAGCCATTGCAGAAGCGAAATATCGCTTGAATTTATTTTACATATATTTCGAAAGAAAGTCAAGCTTCAAGCGTTTTCTGCAATTAAAATTCCTAAGTTACACAATTAAATATGGAAATAATATTATAGGGCATTCGCCAAGCGGTAAGGCATCGCACTTTGACTGCGAAATTTGTCAGTTCGAATCTGATATGCCCTGCTATGCGATACTTCCAGACCGGGTTCTATCGCAGAACGCAAGAATTAATCATTGTAAGAGCAAAATGTGTAGTTGCTATAGTTCTACCATAGCCTGATCCACTAACGGATTACAAGCTGATACTATAGAACTTCCTGATAAACTTGCGATAGTGTCAGCGACTTGGATCATTAGCACAATTGGTTAGTGCATTCGGCTCATAACCGAAAGGCTCAGAGTTCAAGTCTCTGATGATCCATTGCTAAATCAAACAAAGAGAGGAGATGATTACGTTGGCACAATATGTAATTACAGACGGTTTTCGTTGGATTATGAGAAATCGTAATGGTAAATATGTTCCAACATCTTGCGAGGCATTGGCTGATACATTTTCAAATAAAGCAGCCAATAATCTATATAATAACTCGCTACCCAAAGCCTTGAAATCAGTATTTCATATCCAGAAAATTGATACCCCACCCGATAATGTAAAGCAGATTACACAATCAGAAGTGGAAAATAATACCGAAAAAGTTATGGTTGCTGAAAATATCCAGAAATGGATTGACAAAATAACTGATCTTAATGGATTAGCAACAGATGCATTACATAGAAAAGAAGAATTGTGTGAAGAACTTAGCTTTGTAGACAGGGAATTATCCGATATCAATCATTATATAGAATTTTGCAATCTTAATGCAGCACAAGGATGGAAAGCATATAAGATGATAAAGGAACGGAGAATAAAAAGAAGAAGTATCAAAAATGAGATACAAATTCTTAACATTATTCTTGATAAAAAGATTTCTGATACAGTTACAAATGAGATTTTGGAAACCATGTCGAAAATGGATAAGCGTACATATGAACCACGAGTAATGAACGAGCTGTTTGATTTGTAAAGAAAGGATATACATATGGTGATTTGTAAAAGGTGTTATACGTCTATGGTTGTTGTTATGTCGTTCTCAAAGGACAAGCATGAGAAATTCTGTCGTTGTCCGAAGTGTTGTTCAGAGACACGGCATATGAAAATTAACGATAATGAGTTGAGTTTCGGAGAGGTATTATATAGAGAAATCAAGAAGGGAAAGTAATTACATAATGGAAATACAACAAATATTGGAATGGTACTGTGATAATGAAATGTATCGGCTCAAGAAGATATGCTACCCAATGTTGATAAAGATTGGAGGTATATCGGACAAAGATTATGACGACTTTTACAGTATCGCTTTAAGTGTGTTATCAGATACCGCATTAAGATTTGATTCAGAAAAAGAGATAGATTTCGATTCATTCTTAGCCAGTAACATTAAGCGGAAGTTTAAAACCGAGATTCGTGATCGTAATCGTGAAAAACGTATTCCTGCTAAGAAACTTGAGAGTACAAGTAATCTTGTTACAGAAGATGGGTTGGAACTTGGAGAAACCATTCCGTCAAAGTTTGATACATATGAAACTGCTTGTGAATATTTGTTTGAAGGTACTAAGATCCAAAGATATTTGGATAAACTATCATATACACAACGCAAAATCGTTTCGCTATTATCTAACGGATATAAAGCAAAAGAAATCAGAGAATTATTACATATGAGCGAAAAAGAATATTCACAAAATTTGGCTGCAATTCAAGCATATGAAAATGTAAGAGAATTAATGTAAAAAAGAGAATTATATAGTGTGATTAATTTCACACTTATAGGGCTATCGCCAAGCGGTAAGGCACAGGATTTTGATTCCTGCATTCGTTGGTTCGAATCCAACTAGCCCTGTTATGGATCATTGGCGCAATGGTTAGCGCATCCGGCTCATAACCGGACGGTTCAGAGTTCGAGTCTCTGATGATCCATCTAATAATTAAAAGTAAAAATAATATTTAGGAGGAATTTATTATGGCAAAGAAAGTTAGAGAGCAAACAGTATCATTATCTTCATATTTGGCAAGTGTAAATAGCGAGGATATTTCAGAAAATCAGGATGTACAGAGAATGTTTTGTTGGGACAATCCTGCAATGAATGAACTTATTGTTACCGTACTTACAGAAGATTACATTCCTCCTATTATTCTTGGAGAGGAGGAATTAGGTGGAGATCTAACACAGCAATATATTGTTGATGGTATTCAAAGAACTACAGCTTTAAATAAGTTCCGTCATATGAACTGGAAAACAACAAAATCATTTGAAAATAGTGTTATTCAGTATCAAGCGAAAATGAGAGATGAGGAAGGACATCTTATAAAAGATGAAGATGGTAGTATTCTTTGGGAAAACCGTGAGTTTGATATTAAGAATAAGACATTTGAACAGTTACCAGATGAATTAAAGAAGAAATTTGATGATTATCAAATTCGAATTGTAATTCATCAGAATTGCACTATGCAGGAAATAAGTAAACTTGTGAGGCGTTATAACCGCAATAAGAGCATGGGTTCTAACCAAAAAGCTCTTACATGGATTCCTACATATGCAAGAAAAATCAAAAATATCGCAAATAATGAGTTCTACAAAAATTGTGTTGCTTATTCAAAGTCAATGAGAAAGAACGGAACATATGAACAAACCGTTGCAAATTCTGTAATGGCTACATTCCATCTTAATGATTGGAAAAAGACACCAAATGATAGAAATGAATACCTTGAAGAGAACTCTTCGTTTGATGAATTTGAAAAGGTAAATGAATATGGAAATCGTATTGCAAAAGTTTGTGGGAACAAATTTCAGAGTGTATTCGTATTCAAAGATATCCTTTGTTGGATTGCTACATTCCACAATTTTACAAAGATTGGCATTGAAGATAACAAATTCGCAGAGTTCGTAAACGCTCTTGTAAATGAATTGCATGGAAAAGTAGTTGGTGAGTGGAGCTACGATATGCTTGATAAAGAATCTGGTACATCTGACAAAAAGATTATTCAAGCTAAAATTGATACATATACTGCTTTAATGATGGATTACTTAAATATAAATACAACAGAAAATGTGGAAGAAAATACGGAAGAAAGTATTCTTTCCTTTGTTCAGGAAAATGCAAATTCTAATGCTACGAATGATGATGTGGATTTTTATACAGATATGGTTGAGGACTGTGTGAAGATTGACGCACCTGTATACAAGTCTTGTAAAATGGCATTAATTGCTCTTATGGCATACGCTTGTCAGAAAGAGCAGGATCAGGACTTTGAAAGTTGGATTAAAAATTATAAAACAAGCAATTTTAGCCAATCTCAGAAAACAAACTATCTTTATCTGAAACGTGATTTTGATAAATTCATGCAGAGGGATGTAAGTGCATAGTGCTAATTTTTCAATTTTTGGCAAGGTTGTAATATATGATACTGAGTATACCTGGATTTGATTGGGCGGTGCATTGGTGCTTACGGTGGATGGGTTCGAATCCCATACTGTCCATCAAGTTAGGTATATTCGGTCAACCGTATTAATAGAAAGGAAACCAAGATGAGAATTTATACAGAAATGATTTGCGATGGTAGTTGCACAAGTTGTCCATTACAAGAAGGAAAACCGTGTCCTTATTGGACGGTTTATAGTGAATCTGAAGAAGAAGAAAAGTAATGAAAAAGAAAAGTGTAATAATTATTTTATTGCGAAGGTGGTTATTTAAGTAACAAGAAAACTTCGTTTCCGTTGGATTATAAACGGAGAATATAACAGTAGAAACAATTAACAAAAAATATAAGAAAGAAGAGGTACAAAACATGGATGGATTTATGAAATTTAAGAAGGCTTTACAGAAGCACTTCGATGAAATGCAGAAAGAGGCAACACATTTATTTGAGGTAAATGTAGATAAGGATGAATTATGGAATACATATCTTGATAGCTTCCCTGCTGGTACAAATGAGATTTTCAGAGAGCGTAGAGAACATGATTGTAGTTGTTGTAGACAGTTTATTAAGAATATTGGTTCTGCTGTCACTATCAAGGATAACCAGATTCATACGATTTGGGAATTGAATCTTGGTGATACAACATATCAGCCAGTATGTGATGCACTTGATGCTTTTGTAAAAGCTCATACAGTCACAGATATTTATACAACTAAGTTCCCTAAGATTGGTACAGATTTTAACTTTGAGGAAATTAATGGGAGATCTCATCAGTGGGATCATTTCTTTTTAGAACTTCCAAGTAAGTTCGTAAATAGAAGTAGTCGTTCTAATGAGGAAGTTAAAGGACAGTTCAGAGATACAAGAAATGTATTTAAGCGTTCTCTTGATGAGATTACTATGGAAGCACTTGATACAATTCTTGAACTTATCAATTCAAATACACTTTACAAGGGTGAAGAGTGGAAAGGCGTACTCACAGAGTTCAAGAAGTATAAGAAGGAATACGATAAGCTGACTTCTGATACTGAAAAGGATTTATATGCTTGGGAGAAGTCGGTAACAGCAGGTATGGCTATTGGTAGAATTAGAAATCATTCTATTGGAACACTTCTTATTAATGTAAGTGAGGATATGGAACTTGACACAGCAGTTAAGAAGTATGAGCAGATTGTCGCTCCAAGTAATTATAAGCGTCCAAAGGCTATTTTTACAAAGAAGATGCTTGAGGATGCAAAGAATACCATTACAGAACTTGGATATATGGATTCATTACAGAGAAGATTTGCTAATCTGAATGATATTACTGTAAATAATGTACTGTTCTCAAATAAGAGTGCTGCAAGAAGAATGGTTGGTACAGATGATATTTTTGGGCAGATGGAAAAGGATGTTGCTGTAAGCCCTAAGAAATTTTCTAAGGTTGAAGAGATTTCAGCACAGGATTTCATTGATAAGGTAATTCCAACTGCAAAGGAGATTGAAGCTTTTGTAGAAAATAAACATGAGAAGAACTTTGTTTCTATGATTGCACCTGTTAATTCAGACGCTAAGACAATGTTCAAATGGAATAATGGATTATCTTGGGCTTATTCAGGAAACATTACTGACTCTGATATGAAACAGAATGTCAAAGCGGCTGGCGGTAATGTTGATGGTGTACTCAGATTTTCAATCATGTGGAATGAGGGACAAAATGATAATAGCGACCTTGATGCACATTGCAAAGAACCTGATGGAAACGAGATCTATTTTGGCAATTGTAGAAAACCTAGTATGTCAAGATGTGGCGGTCAGTTAGATGTTGATATTACACATCCTATGGAACAGATGGATGGAAAGCCTTCTGTGGAAAATATTACATGGGCAGATATGTCACATATGAAGCCAGGTGTTTACAAGTTCTTTGTAAATCAGTACGCAGCAAGAGGAAGTAAAGAATTTAAGGCAGAAATTGAATTCAATGGTGAGATTTTTGCGTTTGAATACAATAGACCTGTTTCTGGTAATGTTCAGGTGGCAGAAGTTACACTTGATGAGAATGGCAACTTCTCAATTAAGGAAAATCTGTCTGGAAGTTCATCTATTTCAAGTCGTGAGATTTGGAGTGTAAATACAAATCAGTTCGTTCCTGTATCAGTAATCAGTTATAGTCCAAACTATTTTGACGAGCAGGATGGAATTGGTCACAGACATTTATTCTTCTTTCTGAAGGATTGTGTAAATAGCGAAGAGCCTAATGGATTCTATCTTGAGTTCCTTGACAATGATTTAATGAAGCATAAGAGAGTATTTGAGGCATTAGGTGCTAAGTGTCATGTAGAGGATACAGATGATCAGCTTTCAGGAATTGGATTTTCTATGACAAAGAGAGCAGATTAGTTGTTAAGGTTAAGGGCGCAACAGAGCGTGTAATGAAGATTAAGTTTTAAATTAGAAAAGGAGATTATTATTATGACAAACAATGAATTATTTATTAATGCAACGAGAAATAATTATCAGTTCCCATTCAGAGGAATGATTAACGTAATTGATTTGTGGGATTTGTCTCTCACAAATCTGGACTCAGTATTTAAGACACTCAATGCAGAAGTAAAGAAGTCTGAGGAAGAGAGTCTTCTGAACACTAAGTCAAAGGAAGACGAGGAGATTTCTAACAAGATTGAAATTGTTAAGTATATTGTTGGCGTGAAGCTGGATGAGAAAAAGAAGAGAGAAGACGCTAAGAAAAATGCTGAGATGAGACAGAGATTGCTTGAAATCAAGGCTAAGAGACAGGATGCTGCACTTGAGAATATGTCCGATGAGGATCTTGATAAGGCACTTGCAGAATTAGAATAATGATTTATGGACTGGCTGACGAACAGTTGGTCAGTCCTTTTTATAATTATGTTAGAGTGAAATTCACGATTCATTGGAAAAGTTGAGGAGGTAAAAATGTCAAACTTATATGTGTATCTGATTCGTTCTCGTAATAAGGATAATAAAGATATTTCAAATTTCAAGGAACGAGCAAAAACAATTCTTGAGTATAAAGAGAATGAAGACAAGGTAATTGAAGCTTTTAAGAGTTTTGCAGCTAAAGGAGTTCCTGGTGAACAGACAAGGTTGTATAGGTCAATTAATTCAAGAAATGAAGAGAAAATCAGAGAAGAGTTTATTATCCGTTTGTTGAGAGATAAGCCAAGTATGACTCAGCTCAATCGTACATTAGCATCTGTTGCACAGCAGGTTCAGAATCGTGATGAGAGTAAGTGGTTGTTCGATTTTGATGTGGATGATAAATTATTACTTGGTCAATTTAGAACAGATTTGGGATTATTAGGTATTCACAATGACTGCCATAAGACTCCTCATGGCTATGCGGTAATTGCAGAGCATGGATTTGATACAAGAGAGCTGATGGAAAAGTGGAAAGATTATGACATTACATTGAAAAAAGATGAGTTGTTGTTTTTGGATATGATTACGAATAAGTGAGGTTAGAATATGAAAATTATTGTAGATAAAATGCCAGATGAACCAAAAGAATGTATCTTTTCTGAATGTACAAATCAGTTGCGTGGTAATTATGTATGTAATTTATACAAAGGAAGAGGATGTGAACCTAATAGATGTTATTTTTTAAAGACAATTGTAGATTATCATACGGTTGAACATATGGGTGATAATGTGGTAAAGATGATTCCAATAGAGTGAGGTGAAATAGATGGAAAATGAATTTACATTATATGGTGTAATGGATAAATCAACAGGAAAATTAATAAGTAATATTACAAACCCACGACACAAATATTTGGAAACAAGAAAAACTGCTGAGAATGCGGTTAGAAATTTTATGTCAAGACGTTATAATACTGATAGGCAGCTAAAAGTTGTAGAAATTGAATGTAAGGTAAAAGTAATAAGTGAGGCGAAAGAGTGAAACTATATAAAAAGCAAATAAGACCTATTGCCCAAGGTGGAGCATGGCAAGGATTTAATCCAGAATCAACATCATTAAGCGATTGGATTGATATTGAAGATAGCGAAGAACAGATTGAAAATCAGTTAAAAGAAAAATGGACTGACGAAGAGATGTTTAAAATAACACATGACAAAATGAGATGGCTTGAATTTGAATATAGATTTGTTGAAGTTGAGTCATAAAGTAGAGAATAATCTAATATAGAAGTAATTCTATTCATGGCTGATCAGCCAAATTCCCAAACAAAGCGAGGTGTGGAAAATGATATATTGTGCAAATATTTATTGTTATAGAAATAGTGTTTTTGATAACCTGCAAAATATTGATGAGTCTAATTACAATAAAGATATTTGGGCTTTTGCATATCAAGAAGATGAAAGAGCATTAAATCTTAAATGCAAACCTGTGAAGGGTAAAATCAAAGAAGATAAACATTTCTATGAATATAAAGCAAATGGCAAAGATTTAAAAAAGAATGGTGTAACTACATATGCGAGATTCTTTACTGATACATATGGGGAGGCTGTAGAAGGATTTAACAAATTGGTTAAAACCAGAATTGAATCTCTAAAAGATGAGATTTCAAAATTAGAAGATATGCTGATTGTATGATACGTAGGAGGTGAGAAAATGAATGAACAAAATGCAAGATTAATAAATGCAAATGAATTTCAAGAAAAAATTCTTAGCTACGCATTATCTGATAAGCTAGACAAGATGATTGAGAATACAATATTTTCAGACGATCAGAAATGCAGGTCAGCTATAATCCAGGGCATGATAATAGCTTCTATGATAACAAGTGAATGTAACAGCATTTACATAGATGTTGATAGTATGATACCCATTGAAAATTTTGAAAAAACAGTCAGAGATGAAACTATTGATGAATTTGCGAAACGTATTTTCACAACAGCAGCTCCAATTGGAGAAAATAACATTGAACACTTACAGAATATCGTTAAAGAGATTGTAAGTAAAATGAAAGCAGAGTAGAGAATAATATAGTATAGAAAATTTTCTTAGCTTGGACAGTCGTTCAAGTGTTCCCAAAACAAAAATAAAGTAAAATGAAATATTTTTTTCATAGGGTGGTGAGGAATGACTTTAGGAGAATTGTTAGAGGTTTATAATAAAGGGTTTTATATTCTATCTGATGGAAAACACCAATTGGATATATTTGATGATAAATATAAAACATATACAGTAAAAAGTTTTTCTATCTATCGTTATAAAGAAATAAGGATAGTTCTTGAAAATGGCGATTCTGTCAATAATCCAAAAACAAATAAAATCTAAAAAGAAAGGAAAAATAGTCTTCGAGGATAAGGGTGCGCACCACTATGGTATAAGACTATTAAAGGATTACGAGTATTAAGTCTGTGCGGTGGAGTTGAAACAGGACTCTACGCATTACAGAAATTAGGTATTCCAATAGAGGAATATCATACATATGAAATTTTGCCAGAAGCCATAGCAGTTTCTCAGTACCATTTTCCGTTTGTGGTACATCATGGCGATTTATATGAAGCGGATTTTGAACAATTCAAAGGATTTGATTTACTGTTGGCAGGAACTTGTTGCCAGTCACTTTCAAGAGTGCGAATTGAAAGTAAAAAAGTCAATAATGGTCTTGATGGTAAGTCAGGAATTTTCTTTAAAGCAATTGAGTGTCTTAGGGCAATTCAGCCCAAATATTTCATGTTTGAAAATGTAATACCAAGTAGTGATGAAGATCTGAAGACAATGACAGAATGCATTGGTGTAGAACCTATTTTGATTGATTCAGGAAAATTTTCTGCGCAGAGTCGTGAAAGATATTATTGGACAAACATACCATTAGGTAAATTACCTGATGAATCTCCATTAGTTTTGAAAGATATTATGGAGAATAGTGTAGATAAGAGATATTTCTATAAGAAAGATTTTGAAATCTTGGATATGCAAAAGCGTGTATGTGCAGAGTTGAAAGTTAATACAACTGAGATGTGCAAACGTATTTTTAACCCAGATTTCAAAATGTCTACATTAACTTGCGTGTCAGGTGGATATCAGGAAAAGAAGGTATTAGATAGGGGGAGACCACGAAAACTTACAGAAATTGAATATGAAAGATTACAGGGATTGCCTGATAATTTTACAAAAATTCAGCTTAACAATCGTTGGTTATCATACTCAAAAAGATGTAGTTTGATGGGTAATGGATGGAATGAACCTACTGTTGAATGGATTTTGAGTGGGTTAAGAGAATAACATAATATGAAGTTTGCAAGAAAGCGGAAATTCTTGTGAGTTTTCAGAGAATAAATACATATAAAAATAAAGAAAAGAGGATTAAATATATGAGCAAAGCTGTTTTAGTGACGGACATGCCAAGCAACTGTGATAAATGTCCATATTTTTGTGGTCATTATTCTGATATGTGTTGTATGGCTTTAAATAATCGTACAATTAATTATTCTTATCCGAAAGATTTTAGACAAAATTGGTGTCCATTAAAAGAATTGCCAGATGAGACACACAATGATGAATATATGGATGAATATTGTGATGGCTATGATGATGGTTGGAACTCATTAAGAAAGAAAATTTTAGGAGAAGATGAGGAGGATAAGTAAATGATAGATATTCAGTGTAAAGACGGAAAATATATTATTGACGCATGGATTCATAGTGAAGTTGATACAAATGATATTGCAAAAGTGCAGGAAAGATTTACTTCTGATTGTGCTTATGAGTTTGCAGAAGCTATGAGAGAAGCAGTAAATGTTAGCCATTTGGTAATAAAAGAACAAAGAAGAGAGGTAACAAAATGAGAGAAACATTAATTGTTGTAGACATGCAAAATGATTTTATTGATGGAACACTTGGCACAAAGGAAGCACAGTCGATTGTATCAAACGTAGCAAAGAAAATTAAGAAGTATAAGGATGCTGGTAAGCAGGTAATTTTTACAAGAGATACACATCCTGAGAATTATTTAGAAACATATGAGGGCAAGCATCTTCCTGTTACTCACTGTGTAAAGAATACTATTGGTTGGCAGATTTCCGATAAGTTAGATTTTGATATTGAAAACGATATTCTGATTGATAAGCCTACATTCGGTTGGTTAAACTGGAAGGATTTTGGATTTGAAAGCGTTGAGATTTGCGGATTATGCACCGAAATCTGTGTGGTTTCAAATGCACTTATTATTAGAGCAAATTATCCTGAGATTGATATTACAGTAGATGCAAGCTGTTGCGCAGGTGTCACACCTGATACTCACAAGGCTGCATTAGCAACTATGAAGATGTGTCAGATTGAAGTGATTGGAGAGAATAATGAAGTATAAGAATTATATCATTAATACTTTTAGACATTTTAAGAAAGTCTGTACGCATAAACATTGGGTGTTCTACTATTGCTGTAAAGTGGGAATTCCATTTCAAGGGTTAGTACATGATTTATCTAAATTTTCTCCAACAGAATTTTGGGAGAGTGTTAAGTATTATCAAGGTACTTCAAGTCCAATAGATGCTTGCAAGAAAGAGAATGGTTGGTCAGCAGCTTGGATGCACCATAAAGGAAGAAACAAGCACCATTACGAATATTGGCAGGACAATTTTGATAATGGTGGGAATCCTATTGAAATGCCAATGAAGTATAAAAAAGAAATGCTTTGTGATTATCTTGGAGCAGGTAGAGCATATTATGGTAAATCGTTTAATTTTGAGAAGGAATTAAAATGGTGGAAATCTAAGAAAAGTAAGCCAATTGCAATGCATCCAAATGACATAGCTTTTATTGATAAGTATATTTCTCTGTTTTATGAGTACGAAAACAGGGAATATGATATTAGAACAATATTTAATCAAATCAAGAAAGAAGGAAAATAATATGGAACAGATTATTACAAGTTTATTAGAGACAGATGCCTACAAATTGTCAATGGGACAGGCTATTTATCATCAGTTTAGCGATTATAAAACCACTTGGAGTTTTAAATGTCGTAATAAGGATGTTCATTTTACACCAGAAATGGTAGAAGAGATCCGTAGACAGATTAAATTATATTGTGGTTTGAGATTCACAGAAGATGAACTTACTTATATTGATAATATCAAATGGATGAAAGGTTCATATGTTGATTTTCTGAGATTGTGGCAGCCAAGATATGAGGATTTTGAAATTACAACAGATTCAGATTGTGGTCTTTCTATCGAAACATTTGGTACATGGCTTAATACCTCTATGTATGAGATTCCTACACTTGCGATTGTAAACGAAGTATATTTCAGAATGGCATATAACTATGAGGAATTGCTTAATAGTTTCAAAAAGAGATTAAATGAAAAGTATGAAAATCTCAGAAGCGGTCATTGGTATGCTGGTACATTTTCTGAATTTGGTCTTAGAAGAAGACTTTCTGCTGAAGCACAGGAGTTAGCTGTTGAGAAGTTTTCACATTTGAATGATACATTACACAGTCCATCTAAATTTGTTGGTACATCTAATGTATATCTCGCAAAGAAATATAATCTCACGCCTGTTGGAACTATGGCTCATGAATGGATTATGTGTTCTGGTCAGGGCAATCACAAGCATAATCCGGCATATTCAAACTGGTATGCCTTAGACGCATGGGTTAGAGAGTATGGTGTGTTAAATGGTATTGCTCTCACAGACACAATTACAACGGATTGTTTCTTGAAAGATTTCCAGTTGACATATGCAACATTATTCAGCGGTGTAAGACATGATAGTGGCGATCCGATTGAATGGGGTGAAAAGATGATTAATCATTATGAGTCACTTGGTATCAATCCTAAGACAAAGACACTTCTGTTTAGTGATAGTCTTGATTTTGAAAGAGCTGATAAGTTATTCAGACACTTTCATGATAGAGTAAACGTTGCATTTGGAATTGGTACTTATTTGAGTAATGACACAGATGTTCCTGCTTTAAATATTGTAATGAAAACCACTAAATGTAACGGTATGGATGTTGCAAAAGTGTCTGATGTAGAAGGTAAAGGTATGTGTAAAAACCCTGATTATGTTGATTATCTAAAGAGATGTATTAATTGGAGAATGAATCATGAATAAAATTTTACTTATACCAGGAAGTTTTAATCCAATTACTAACGCCCATGTTGATATGGCATTGACTGCTAAAAAAGCGGTTAATGCTGATGCTATATTGTTTATACCTGCACATGATACATATGTTGCGAAGAAAAAGACTTTGATACCTGGATATTGTCGAGTATCGCTGATTAATTCAATGCCAAATTGTGATGAAAATAATATGTGGGCATCCGAAGTTGAAACAACCAGCTTCTTTCCACAGAGGACATATAATACTATTACTCAGATAAGAGATATGAATGAAAAAGATTATATCTTCAACGAATACTATATTTGTTTAGGAATGGATAATATTGAAACACTTACAACTTGGTATAATTGGAAACCGTTTGTTGAGGAATATAATTTTGTAGCATGTGTGAGAGAAGGTCAGAACCTTGAGACTGCTTTAATGGAAGCAAATCTTATGGCATATAAAAATCACTTCACAGAAATTCAGATACCAGAAAATCATACTTCTTCAAGTTTGGTTAGAGATTTATGTGAAAAGGGTGAATTTGAAAAGGTAAAAGAATTAGTTCCTAGAAATGTATATGAGTATTTAATTCGGTTCTATGATGTGATGAATCGAATGTAGGAAGGAGAATATATAAATGTTTGATGCTAAGAAAGTAAAAAATGAAATCGTAGAGTGGATCAGAAATTGGTTTGAACAGAATGGTAAAGATTGTATGGCAGTAGTGGGAATTTCTGGCGGTAAGGATTCAAGTGTTGTAGCTGCATTATGTGTAGAAGCTCTTGGTAAGGATAGAGTTTTTGGTGTGATGATGCCACAGGGAAGACAAAGAGATATTGAATATAGTCGTAAACTTTGCAGTTTTTTAGACATTCCACGTACTATTATTCCAGTCGGAACAATTGTGAATGTTGCAGAATATGAGATTAAAACATCATTAGATGAAGAGTTATCAATTCAGACAAAAACAAATCTTCCTGCTCGTATTCGTATGACTACACTTTATGCAGTATCACAGACAGTAAACGGTCGTGTCGCTAATACGTGCAATCTTTCCGAAACATTATTATCTTGGGAAACCAGATGGGGTGATGCAGTTGGAGATTTTGCACCAATTAGCGACTTAACAGTAGAAGAAGTGAAAGCTATTGGATACGAACTTGGATTGCCAAATGAATTAATCGAAAAAATTCCGTCTGATGGACTGTGTGGAAGTACAGATGAAGATGCATTGGGATTTAAATACTCTGTTATGGATAGATATATTAGAACAGGCGAGATTGACGACAAAGATATTAAAAAGAAAATTGATAATCGAGTAGAAAAATATCGGTTTAAGAGAATGCCTATTCCTTATTATAAAACAGGTATGGAAAGATATGTAGACTAAAATGGCAGAAGACTTAACTAATTTACAATTTGGAAAATTAACAGTCATCAAACGTGGAGATAACGATAAAAGCGGACATGTGAGATGGTGGTGTAAATGTGGCTGTGGCAACCCTAAATTGATTTTAGTTGCCGCAGGACATTTAAAATCAGGACATACTCAATCATGTGGATGTATAAGAAGAGATAATATTAAACCACAAAAGAATTTAGAAGGAAAAAGATTTGGAAAATTAATTGTAAAAGAATTTCTTGGTATGAAAAATCATAGATCATTATGGAGTTGTGATTGTGATTGTGGTAAGAAAATTAACGCTTTATCATCGTCTTTAACTTCTGGAAAACTTAAGTCATGTGGATGTTTATCTTCTGTAGCTGAGTTCGAATTAAGCCAGTTCTTGACAGATGAACAAATTATATTTGATACGCAATATAAGTTTGATGATTGTAAATATAAAAGAAGATTGCCATTCGATTTTGCAATTTTTCATCCACAAAATAAGAAACTCTTATTTTTAATTGAACTACATGGAGAACAACATTATTTTCCGTTTACATTTAATAGTGAATCTGACATGCAAAAGAAGGAAAATTTTTTGCATAGAAAACATTTGGATAAATTAAAAGAAGATTATTGTAGTAGAAATAATATTCCATTGTTAATTATTAGATATACAAATTTCCAAACAAAAGAAAAAATTGTAAAAGGGTTTTATGAAAAGCTTTTGCAAAAGAATATTACATTTGATGATTATATATTTTCATCAAAACAAATAAAGGATGATTTACAAGTAAGGCATAAACGTGTCTATAAAAGAAAAATAGTTCAAATAGACATATCCAACAAGAATATTATAAGAGAATATAATAGTATGGAAGAGGCATATAAGATAACTGGAATATCATCTGGACAGATTTCGGATTGTTGTAAGGGTAATTGTAAAACAGCAGGTGGATATGCTTGGGCATATAATAATGGAAACGTTAATATTGAAGAAGTAATTAAACGTGCAACAATTCCAAATAGAACAAATGCAGTTGTGATTTTTCAAAAAGATAAAAATGGAAATATTATAAAAGAGTGGCAAAGTATAACAGAAGCAGCACATTCTTTGGGAGTAAGTCATCAAGGTATTCAAGCGTGTTGTTCAGGAAAGCAGAAAACTTGTAAAGGATTTGTTTGGAATTATAAGCAAGATTGATTCAATGCATGAGAAAAATCTGTTTAAATTACAGCCAATGCCAAGTTTTATGTATCGGGTGTAAATGAGATACCATATATAGTGCTTATAGAAAATATAGACACTATATATGGTGATATTTTTACCAAGAAACATAGATTTCTTTTGGAGGTTTAAATGGGATTAATTGAAAAATATGAAAAAAGAAAACTAAGATATGAGAAGCAACTTTCTCAAATGTCAGATGATAGTGAACTATCAGAGTATGGATTTTGGGATAAAGGGTATCTGCGTGGGAAAATTGCAATATGTGATGACATTATAGACGATTTGAATAATATCTTAATTAAGTACAATAAAAAGCAATAGTGTCAAATTTAAAGGAGAATAATATGGCAGGATTTGTATCAAAGCAACCAAATGGATTATATTGTAGATTTTCTTCTGTCACGGATTGTCCTACAGCATGGAATATGACGAGAGAAGATTATATTAATATGAAAATGCAGGAAGCAAAAGAAGATGCTGAAGATGTGTTAGATAATTATTTGAAGCCGTTTGATATGGTGGTGGATATGTATTATCCAAATAATATGACAAAAGAGGAATTTAATAAATTCCTTGAAGAGACTGGATATAGCAAAGGAGAATAAACAATATGAAGAACTATGTAATTTTAGAAATGGAAAACAGCAATGATTTTGAGAATGCTATGAATGATTATTTGGATGATGGATACAAAGTAGAATCCAGTTCATGCAATAGTAGATACTATAAAGCAATTCTTGTGTTAAAGGAGGATGAATAAATCATATGAAGAAGAAAATTTTAGCAATTGCATTAGGATTAACATTGTGTTTTGGAATGACTGGATGTACCAGTGTTGTCAATATTGATGAGACAATTAAGAGTCCGAATTCAAAATTATGTGATTTTGAGGTTGTCGAAACAAATTTTTATGGAGCAATTTTAGTAGACAAAAATACTAATGTTTTATATTACTGGATTCAGGATGATAGTATGACACCTATTTACAATTCAGATGGAACAGTTAAATTATACGATGGAGAATAATATGATAGACAACGAATTACGTCAGCAATATAGACAAGCTGTTGACGATTTGAGAATAGCATTTAAGAAGACTTATTTGTACGGATTATGCGAAGAAGTTGTGAAGAGATTAAGTAAGATTTTGAGATAGCAAGGAGTAAATTACATGAAAAAGAAAATTTTAGTAGTAATGTTAGCAGTTGGAATGGTAGCAACATCATTAACTGGATGTGCATTCGAAACTGAATCAAAAAAGGTTACATATAATATGAAACAGGAAGCTGAGAACTTTAATGTTCTTAGAAGATTTGCAGTAATCAACACTCGTACTGATAAGGTTGAGTTTGAAATGATTGGTGCATTTAGTAGAGAGGATGTAACAGATGATCAGGTGACACTTGTTGTAGAGATGGAAGATGGTACATATAAGAGACATATTATTGGACTAAATGAAGATACGATGTATGTCATTGAGGATTTAGGTGGCGCTGAAGTGAATAAGTACAAGTATGAGGTTAATTATATCCCAGAGTCAATTGTACCATTTGAGATTACAGATAAAAAGTAAGCACAAGAATCCGAAGTTTCCTTCGGAGAATAATACATTGAAAGAAATCTTTCATTGGAAAGGAGAAATATGAATAAAGAAATTTCATTAAGTGATATTTTACTTGCAATTTGGGATGGTGATAAATCAGGTGGTGTATGGTCAACAATTCGTAAAGATCAGAAAGCTGGTAAGAATATTATTTATTGTCCTAAAGAGATTTTGAGTGGAGAATAAGTAACTGAGAGGTAACGATTATGGATAACACAGATATGTATTGGGATGATATTTGTTGGAACGATGTAGTTCCTGATTGGGATGAAAATGGAGAATTGCCAGATGATGAAGATGAGAATTGAAAGCGATATTTCATCGCCTTGTATCAAGTAAGCAGGAGAATAAATATATGAATAAAAAAGAAGAATGGATGATTCATATTTGGGGTGGTGCATGGAATCACGATGCCAATCCATCCATCGAGAAAGATTTAGGTATCAAAGAGGGTTATTACTATTTTGATACAGAGGAAGAAAAGAACAAGTTTATTCAGTTAATCAGACAAGATAAATATGAGAAACAAGGATTGGCAACTGATTGTAAACATGGAATTATGAGCCATAAGAGGACAATTTTTGTTGCTACTCTTAAATATAAGGACAAAACATTTGTCATTCATTATGACTTAGGATATGAATATCCAGAAGATAGTGCAATTTTTTATTTCACAGAAGGTAATTTTGGTTGTGATTGTAATAGAAGTCTTGCTATCAGATGGGAATATGGAGAAGATGTAATTCCTGAATTACCTTGTGGAGATGAGATTGAAATGACAGATTATCATGTCGAGTATCAAGATTAACAGAGAATATAGAAAGAGAGGACGATATGAACAGAATTACGATTAATGGCAAAACTATCACTTGCTCAGGAAGCAATGTAGTCATCAATAATGGAAAAGTAATTGTGGATGGTAATACTATTCAGGAATGTAGTAGTGGTGATATTAAGGTAGTAATCGAAGGAGACGTAAATAAAATTGATTGCGGTGGATCAGTAGAAGTTCACGGTAATTCAGGAAATATTGATTGTGGTGGCAGTTGTGAAGTTAGTGGAGATGTCAAAGGAGACATAGATGCAGGTGGCTCAGTAACTTGTGGAAATGTATCTGGAGATATTGATGCTGGCGGTAGCGTTAAGTGCAGAAGATAAGGAGAATATTACAATATGAAGATTTTAGCATTAACAATTTTATTCATTTTGGCATTTTCGAGAGTAAGGAATACTCCATGTGCATTAAGTAAAACGCTGTGGAAGAATAAGATGATTAAGCGGTTAAAGAATAATGAAGAACAGAATGGTGGTAAACCTTATAGTGATGAAATGCAAGGTGCAGCAATTCTTTTCATATTTTTAATTGAACTGTTTTTAATTATTTTCTACATAGTGTTAGGCAATAAGATTGGAACAACTGAATTTATTATTATGTCTGCATTACAGGTATTTACTTGCTTATGGTGTTTATGTGTGAACATTAGTGAGTTCAAGAGTGCATTTTCTTACAATGTTGAGGATCATAAGTTTCATAGATTTCAGTTATTATTTAACTTGATTCTGGATTATGTTTACTATCCATATGCAATTTATATGTTGTTAAAGTAGGAAGAAATTTTGGTTTCCTATGGAGGTGATCTATTGGACTTAGATAGAGCGATAAGAATCATAAATTATGATATTGATGAAAATGCGTCAGAATCAGAACAATTAGAAGCATTCAAAGTATTTTTCAAAGAATTATTTGATACAGATATACAAAATAGTGATGGTGGATATAAAAGTGTCCACGATATATTTTTAGAAGCAAGTAAAAAGTTTCATAGTAAAACAGAAAATATAACAATGTAATGACAATGTTAAAAATCGAAGTAAAACCACGTTTCATTTGGTCATGAAAGTAGGTGAGAATAATAACAGAATTAGAAAAGAAATATTATAAGCTTTTAATAGGCGAAACGTTTCATTGCTATGATATTACATTAAATGAATTGCTGATTATTATGAATGCAGAACTTAATATAAACACATTATCTCTACAGAAATCAGGAAGACATAATTTTTATTGTAGAGTCGATGATAAAACCAAACAGTATTATTTGCGAAAATTTGGTTTGTTGAATGAAGATCAAGTAGAAACAGGAGAACAGGATGGGTAAATCATTAGAATTTGTAAAAGAACGAATTGCATCAGGTCAGTGCAATGGTATGGAAAATAATAAATATGAATCCATGATTGAGCAGGATATACGAGAGTTATTTACGGTTATTTCTTACATCAAAGATGGAACAATTTTAATAGATGTTCCTTATCTTAAAGGTGATAAACCTTATTTTAATGTAATTATTAAGTATGATCCAGATGCAGATTTTGAATATTTCACAATGCAGCGTTGCAATTGTGATGGAACGTTTGTATTCTTTCAAGATTTAATGGGTGAGTGCATAGATAAAATGATTTATCTTAAAACCTGTAATGTAAATAAGGAGATTCCAAAGGACTTAACTGGATATTCTATTGTTTACACTGTCGGGGATTTTGTATTGGCAGAAGAATTTGGTGATGAATTTGTTACAAAAGAAAAACCTTGGATGAAGAGTAGATTTACAGCTATGTTACCAATTAAGTTTGATGTAGTAAGGAATGGAGAATAATGTATTTTGATTTAAATATTGGAGAATGGGAGTTTGAAAACGATTATGGAGACATCTACTTTCTGTTTCATTGTTTATACAATGCAAAAACTGAGTTATACGACAGAACTCTTACTAATATGAGAAGTAGGTATGATCCGACTGAAGCATTTATAGATGGCTGGAATAAAAGTAAATCGAATTTGTATTCCAAGAAATTATACGATAAATGTGTGAAGTGCATTGAGTTAAAAACAAAAAGTCGTTTTATACACAGATACTGGAAAGAATGTGTTTGGAAGTTTCAAAGTCTTTCAGCACAAGAATGGATAAATTTATATCAGCAGTTAATTAAAGAAAATAAATACGACAGTTGGATATTGGAATATATAGAAGCAGGAGAATAACAATTTGAAAAACACACTATTAGATGTAGCTCAAAACCTTGATAAGATGAGTGATTCAGAAAAAGCAGAAGTAAATGATAATGTCAGAAAACAATTTGACAATATTATTCATGGCAAACCTCCGAAAACAGAACGAGAAAAAGAGATTGACAAACTTGCAAGAGAAGAATTAGAAGAGTACAGACGAAAGAAGAAAGCATTTTATGACAATCCTATCCATTGGAATAACAATAAGCGTAGAAGACATGGACTTCCTGTATTAAGAGGTGGTGTTAATAAATACCGTTCAAAAGAATATCCAGGATTTTATCCGTCTGTACGATTCTTTTGTATGATGGAAGATTTATTTGATGAGATATTGATTACAACTATGGAAGATAATCTAAATTCTTTTGTAGAAGTAAAAGATTTGGCAGTTGGTAATGCAAACGTATTTAGAGTAAGTGAATAGGAGAATAACAATATGAGAGCATATGAATTACGACAACATGACGTAATTTCCTATTATCCTCCACAACCACACAAACAGGAATATAAACTTGGAGAACACATTTCAATTAACGAATTAGCCGAAATAATGTTTGCTTCACCTGCTTTAAGGTTAGATAGAGATAAAAATGAGGACAAGATATTTCGAGTTATAGAAATAGAATATGTGAAATTTCCGTGGTGGAAGTTTTGGAAGAGAAGAAAATACGTTGAAGAATATCATTTAGAAGTTATGTAAGGGAGATAAATTAAATTATGAACAAGAGACAGAAAAAGAAGTTATTTAAACAGACGCTTATTAAGGTTAGAAAATTGCATCCACAGAAAGGTGATGTGATTTGTTTTCAGCCAGATTTAGATAGGATTGATGCTGAAACTATGTGCCAGTTTATGGAAGTGTATTCAAATAATGATGTTTTTGGTGAATCGAAATTAGCTTTTGTTCCTGTTAATATTAAGCAGCTTAGACATAAAAGGGACGCTCAGATATATGTTGACAAGCTACAGAGTATTGTAGATCAGATGGGAGAATAAATGATTATAAAAACAATCGAAGGTTTAGGTTATAAAATTCTCATAACTGAGTATATCACTAAAGATGTTCAAAGAAGAACTCACAAGAAAAAGCGTATTAACAAGAAGTGGTTGAAAAGATACGGTATAAAAATTATACCAGATAACACAAAAATACTTTTAGTGAATAATACACTTATGATGACAGGAAAATGTTATGAAAAGTTAAGAAAACTCACAGATAAAGACGCTTATAGTATGGAAAAATTTTTGGAAAAAGCCACTAAGAAACAATCTCAATAAAGAAGCATTTCCTTGGAGTTTTTGAACGATAAAAAGAGAGAATTTATAGGTGACAATAAATTATAAGGAGATATGTTTTATGAGTAAGAAACAGCAATTTAAGGGTTTGAAATTTAATTATTCCATAAATGGGAAAGGATTGAAAAGTAAATATAAGACAATCGAGGATTTCTTAGACACAGAATTTCCAAAGAACAATAATCCGTTGTCGCCTACTCTTGATACAGAAATTACAAGAATTAAATGGAATGGTAATACTATTTCTATTTCCAATAAAATTCATACAGTAAGAGATTTGATTGATTTATTAAGTAAGGAAAATGCAGAAAATGTTTTCATTTCAAATAAAGATATTAGATTGCATGAGTTTAAACCAAAACATGACAATCTCATCAGAAAATCCACGTACTCCATAGAAGAGGTACACGATAAGGTTAAAGATGTTTTATTTGAGAAAGATAAAAAACTTGCAAAAGTTGATTTCGATGGGGATTTAATTAAGGGTAACAGCCAGAGATACCAGACTTTTTTCACTAAAGGCTGTAAATGTGCAGTTTGTGGAATTGAAGGAAAATATTTTGCAAAAGAAAGACATTTAAAGGATAAGAGTTATCATCTGAATTTGTATGCAGTTGATGATAATGGTGATGAAATTTTAATGACAAAAGATCATATTTTACCACGTTCAAAAGGTGGTATTGATGATATTAGCAACTATCAAACAATGTGTAAGCTTTGTAATGAAGCAAAAGGTAACAAATTAGAAGATTAAAAAAGAAAGGAAAAATAGAAAAGTTCCTATAGGATAAAGTGCGCACTACTTACTAAGGTAAGAGGAACTTATGTATTGTGCTTATATCACAACATTAAAAGGATTAAGAAAACATAGCAACGCTGATAGATTACAGTGTGTAGAGGTATTTGGACAGAATGTAATTGTAGATTTGAGCTATCAGGAAGGACAGAAAGTAATTTTCTTCCCATCTGATGGTCAGTTGTCACTTGAATACGCAACAGATAATAACCTTGTTAGGAAGAAAGACGAGAATGGAAACAATATTGGTGGCTACATGAATGCTGAAAAAAGAAACGTAACTGCCATTAGACTTAGAGGCGAGAAGTCAGAAGGTCTTGTGTTGCCAATTGAGACACTTGCTAAGTATACAGATATTTCAAAATTAAAAGATGGCGATCAGATTACAGTTCTTGGTGGTCATGAAATTTGTCAGAAATATATCCCAAGAGGAAAGAGTCGTTCAAAAAACAATGGAAACAATTCAAATAAGAAGAACAAGTTTCAGAAAGAGACAATATCATATCCATTTTTTGAAGAACATAAGGATACTGCACAGCTTGCATATAATATGTCAGCATTTAAGCCAGGAGATACGATTTATATTACTCGTAAGCTCCACGGAACATCGGCTCGTACTATGAAGACTGTTAAGATTACAAAAAAGAATAATAATCTGAGAAAATTCTTACATATGCAGCCAAAGGTTACAAGAGAAGTTTCTGTTGTATCTGGCAGTAGAAGAGTTGTATTAAAGGATATGACAAAGAATGATGGATATTATTCTGATAATGGATTTAGAAAGAAGTACCACGATTTATTAAAAGACAAGCTTCCTGAAGGTGCTGAGATTTTCTATGAAATTGTCGGATATGTAAATGAATCAACTCCAATTATGGGTTCTGTATCAAATAAGGGTGTTAAAGAAAAGGAATTTACTAAGAAATTTGGTGATACAACTACATTTTCATATGGTTGTGAACCAGGTGAAAATGAGATGTATGTATATCGAATGACAATGACAACAGCAGATGGAACAGTTGTTGAAGTACCTTGGGAGACTGTAGAAGTATGGTGCGACAAGTTAGGTGTTAAGCATGTACCTGATTTAGAGAAGTTTATTTTTACTACACCAGAAGATTTGAAAGAAAGAGTAAATAAATATCTTGATGGTATGCCAGCAGATGAAATCGGCAAGACACATGTTGCTGAAGGTGTAGTTGTTCGTATTGATAACAGAGCAACATTCACGGCTTATAAGGATAAGGTGTTTGAATTTAAGGTAATTGAGGGAATCGCCAAAGATACATCTGATGTACCTGATATGGAAGAAGCTGAAGAATTATTTGAGGAGACTTTAAATGAATAAACCTACATTGTATATCATGTGTGGCTTGAGTGGTAGTGGTAAGTTAACCATTGCTACTCAGATTGCCAATGAGAATCCAAATACAGTAATCGTATCATCAGACGCAATTCGTGAAGAATTGACTGGTAATTATGAAGACCAGGAACATAATGAAGAAGTATTTAAAATTTTTCATGATAGAATTCGCAAGAATTTGGAGAATAAAAAGAATGTAATTGCAGATGCAACTAACCTGACTATGAAATCTCGTAGAGCAATTATGATGAAAGTAAATGGTTTAAATGTCAGAAAAGTATGTGTAATTATTCCAAAGCCATTTGAGCAGTGCAAAGAAGATAATTTACATAGAGAACACCCTGTACCTGAATTTGTTTTAGATAAGCAGATTCGGAAATTTCAGATTCCATTCAAGGAAGAGGGTTTTGATGAAATTATTATTCATAAATTTCATAATACTAATGCAATGACCACAGGTGAATTGATTGCTAAAATGAAAAATTTTAACCAGAAGAATCCTCATCATACTATGACTTTAGAAAATCATTGCTTTAATACATATGATTTATTTGCAGGAAAAGGATATAAAGCTGAATACAATATGGGAGCAGTTCTTCATGATTATGGCAAATTATACTGTCAGACCATTGATGAAAATGGTATAGCTCATTATTATGACCATCCATCTGTCGGCTGTTATTTGGTTTTAGAGAGTTTAGTGGAAGAGTTTAATAAGGTTGTTTTAGATATATGTTTCCTCATCAATTACCATATGATGCCTTTTAGTTGGGATACTGATAAAGCAAAGCAGCGTTGGAAAGAAAGGTTTGGAGAATATAAATATAAGATGCTTTTAGAATTCAATAAATGTGATAAAGCGAGGTAATCATATGAGATCGGAGATTAAAAGACGACAATTTTCTGAAAATCATCAATCTTGGTTCTCCCATGATTATGCTTGTTGGGCAAATAATCATAATGGTTGGAGAAAAATGAAAAAGAAAAATCGTAGATTATTTAAAAAGAAGTATAAAAGAGAAGTTCAAAAAGATATCAATGAGGAATTGAATGATATACAGTAACAGGAATTTCAGGTTTCCTTTGGATACAAAGAGAGAATATACAAACAAGGAGGTAAGAAAAAATGTCATATTGGACTTATATCAACGGTACAATAACAGTTCGTCCTATGGGTAGAACACAGCCTGAGAAGAGATATATTCTTGAAACGGTGCTAAATCATCTGCCAAGAGTAACAGGTTCTGAAGGCGATATGGATGTATATATCATTCAGAAAAATGGTCACAACGGTTCATGCTCATGCGATGAATTTGGTGAAGTGACAAACAATTTGGTAGATAGATATGGGAATAAGAATCGCAGTAGAGGATGGTTACAGACACAAGATGAATATATCCTTGTTGTAAATGCAGCTTTAAGAGACAGAGAATTTGAAGAAACCTACAGAGAATTTATGAAGTGGTTTGTAAGACTCTGTAAAAGAGTTGGTTGCGAAGATATTCTTGTAGAAATTAAAGGATATGATAAGTCAACCGTTATTAAGGATAGGAATATTCAAAGAGAAAAGTATTCTTATAAGAGTGTTTTCGATGGATTATTTGAAGATCCAAGCTGGTGTAATGACAATAAAGATGGATATAAAGAACCGAACTGGTGCGAATTTATGATGTGGGACAGAGCAAAAGATTCAAATTATCCTATGACTCTTGCTTATAAATATTTCAATGATGAAGAAAACGACAAGGAAGTTGAAAGAAGAATGAATTATAGATAAACGATATAGAAAGGAATAAAATTATAAAAATTATTGAAACAGGAACTACATATAAGGTGTATGGAGAAGATTTAGTTGTATTAGATAATCTACCAGCTCAGACATATAAAGTTGGATGTGGTCAGTTCACAGGATTTTTCTTAGAGAAACAGCACGATTTAGAAATCAAAGAGGATAAAATTTACGGAGTTCATGAAGAAAAAGCGAATAAGGTATTAAATAGATTTGACAAATCCCGTAAGAATTTAGGCGTAATTCTCAGCGGAGATAAGGGTATTGGTAAATCATTATTCGCAAGATTATTAGCACAGAAGGCAATTCAGAATGGTATTCCTGTTATCTTAGTTGATGATTTTATTCCTGGTATTGACGATTTTTTAAATGATATAAAGAATGAAGTGCTTGTATTATTCGATGAGTTTGATAAAACTTTTGCGAAGAGTAAAGACAAAGATCCACAGTCGAAAATGCTTTCATTGTTTGATGGTACGAGTTCAGGCAAGAAACTATTTGTTGTAACGTGTAATAATTATAGAGATTTGAACGAGTATCTTATTAATAGACCAGGTAGATTTCACTTTCACTTCAGATTTGAATACCCGACAGCAGATGAAGTAAAGGATTATTTAAGAGATAAACTTGACGAAAAATACCATTCTGAAATTAGTAAGGTTGCTTCATTCTCAAGAAAGATTAAACTTAATTATGATTGTTTGTCAGCTATTGCACTTGAATTGAATGAGGGTGAGACATTTGAAGATGCAATCAAGGATTTGAATATTGTTAATACGACTGAAAGAGAAAATAGATATAATATCAAATTATTTACAGAAGAGGGAATTATATTTACTGCCGATAATGAGACACTTGATTTATTTAGCGGTGAAAATAACAGTCTTTGGGTTGACGATGTTGCAGGTAATTCTATTCGTTTAAAATTTAAGGGCAATAGTGTGGTCTTTAATAATAAAACAAATATTTTTAGTGTGTCTAATGATAAGCTTAATGTTACTTATGATGACGATTATCTTGATGATGATGTAAAAGATATGTATAAAAAGCTTCATTATACTTATGCCGAGATTGCATTAAATTATGGTAATCGTATTCACTATAACTTAGTGTAACTTCATAAGAAAGCAACATATCATCTGGTTTTATGAAAAGAGGTGTTAAATGGATAATTATAAAGTGCTTATTGATTCAACTGAGTTACAACAGAAAATATTGGATTATATCGCTTCGAAAGAATTTGATAAGATGGTTGATTTTACGGTGTTTAAAGATAATAGTCAGTGTAGAATGGCTATTATTTACGGAATGTCTATTGCGTCTATGTTGACTTGTAGATGTGAATCATTTTGTATAAATTAAGAAAGAAGAACATGAAGACGATAATAGACCACAATGTTGCATAGATCATGGTAAGTATTTCTCGACATGCGATACTTGTGAATTTGGAGAATAACAAAAAATTATAAAGGAGAATATTAAACATGGAAACAATTTTAAGATTATTAGCAGAGAACCCAGAAAGTTTAGGAGAGGTAGTAAAGACATGCATTACAAAGTATAAAGAGCCTGTATATGATGTTCTAAAGGAACTTATGATCATTGCAAAGGATTATTCTGAGAATACTGAGTATCCTGCAATTCAGGCGAAAACTAAGAAAAATATGTTTGACGCATATATAAATGTTGGATTTACAGAGGATCAGGCATTAGCACTTATGATTAACGACAATATTCAGCTTATGAAGAATATTCAGAAGTCAGTTAATAATAATTCTGTAAAGAAGATCAAGTAGTGGTTTCGAAATAAACCAATCTTTCTTTTGAAAATTTTTAATCATATCTAAGCCATTCGGCTATGGGAATCCCAGTAAATAAGAGAATAAAATATAAGAAAGGTGGTGAAAAGTAGTGCATCCAAGTGATTTTTTTGAAAATTGCTCATTGAGGATTGGAATTGATACGTTTGAAATTTTTGATGAAGATTTGAAACAAAAATTAAAAAATATTCACCCTAAAAATTTCTTAAAAACAAAAATCACCTTACCTGTTTATAAGATAAATCTATCTTATGTGACAGAAAAAGGAAATTACAAGACAGTTGATAGATATACTGTAATGGATTCGGAGTCAGATGATGAGTATGTAGATTTTTGGATAGATATGTTTATTCAGGATTATAACAAAGATAATCCAAATCATAAAATGACAAAATGTGAAGTCAACAGTATTGAACGAATCTGTGAGGCTGTGCTACCACTTGGTTAGTTTTTCACCATATGTATTTAATACCTTTGATTAGCAAAGGTTGTCACAATGATTCATAAGACGGATCATTGGTTTATATGAATCGAAAAAGTAATGTGATAGTGACGTAAAAAGACACTCACTAAGTATGGCTTTACCTCATTGAAATGAAATAAATTTCAGTGAGGAAAGTACATATTGGTACAGAAAGCTAATACAATTGAAGAATTATTACAGGATTGTCCTGTAAACTCAATAATAGGAGACAATTTAATAAGAGCATGGTCAAAAATTAACAGCCACAAATATTTATATATACTATGTTCTATTTCAGGTGGATCAGATAGTGATGATATGTTAGATATTGTTTATAGATGCGATAAAAGCAATAAAGTGAAGTATGTCTGGTTTGATACTGGATTAGAATATTCTGCAACAAAAGAGCATCTTAAATATTTAGAAAATAAATATGATATAACAATTGACTCATATAAAGCAATTAAGCCAATCCCACTATCATGTAAACGATATGGACAACCATTTCTATCTAAGCAAGTCAGTGAATTTATCCAAAGATTACAAAAACATAACTTCCAATGGGAAGACGAGAATTTTGATATGCTATATAAGAAGTATCCGAAGTGCAAATCTGCATTGGAATGGTGGTGTGGAATAAAAGGTAATGGTAGTCAATTTAATATCACTCATAATAAATGGCTTAAAGAATTTATGATTGAAAACCCACCAACATTTAAAATTTCTAACAAATGCTGTCAATATGCGAAGAAAGATGTCTCACATAAGCTTTTAAGGGAAGGTGTGTATGGCGATGGAAAAATACCATTTGACCTAAATATTGTAGGTGTAAGAAAAGCAGAAGGTGGAGCAAGAGCAACTGCATATAAAAGCTGTTTTGATGAAAATGATTCTGGTTGTGATAATTATAGACCTTTATTTTGGTATAAAGACTCAGACAAAATAGATTACGAAAATGCTTATGATATTGAACACAGCAAGTGTTATACAGAATATGGACTGAAAAGAACTGGTTGTGCAGGCTGCCCATTTGGTAGAGATTTTGAATACGAATTAGAAGTAATTCAAAAGTATGAACCGAAACTTTATAAGGCTGTTAATAATATTTTTGGAGATTCTTACGAATATACAAGGAAGTATCGTGAATTTGTAAAGAAAATGAATAAAAAGTAGAGAATAACAAATTGAGAGGTTACGAAAGCCTTGTAAATAAGGTTTTTAAAATCTCAAAATATAAAAATATTACATATAAAGGAGATTAAAATGAAGAACACAAATTGGAAAGTGCCAGTAATTATTGGCGTAGGAGTATTAGCAGTTATTTTGATGATTGTATTTGGTGTACAGAGTTCGCAGAATAAAGCTATTGCACTTGAGGAGCAGGTAAATACAGCGTCATCAGATATTAAGGTACAGGAAAAACGAAGAGTTGACCTTGTATATAACCTTGCTGATTGCGTAAAACAGTATGACAAACATGAAGCTGATACATTGACAGCAGTTGCAGATGGTCGTGGATCAACAGGAGATATTGAGAATGTAACAACAGCTATTACAGCAGTTGCAGAAGCATATCCTGAATTGAAGTCCAATGAGAACTATAAGACTCTTATGAATGAGTTATCTATGACAGAGAATATGATTGCAGAGTATCGCAGCAATTACAATAAACAGATTAAGGAATATAAGCGATATGTGAGAAAGTTCCCTACAAGACAGTTTCTTGGATTTCTTGGATATGAAGTACAGGAATATGAGTATTTGGATTACAATGCGCCAGTTGATGCTCCACAGGATTTGTTTAAAGAGGATTAGTCTATGAGATATGGTAGAAAAGGTTTTGATTTTGGTGATTTTGAAATAACAAAACGTGAAATCTTGGCTAGTATTTCTATCATTGCAGTTATGATTCTGTTTGGTATTCTGATTTCTTCCAAGATTTCAGAACACCAAATGGATGAAAATGAAATTTACAACAAGGCTGTTAAGATAGAAAGTCAAGAAATGTTCCAATATGGAATGGATACAAATGTTGGTAATGCGTTTGTATATGGTGATTTGAAAGCAGTAGATACAGTTACATATCCTGAAATTGGTGGAGAATATATGTATGTAGAAAAAGTCAAAGAGCGATACACAATGCATACAAGAACTGTTACTCATACCGATGGCAAAGGACATTCGTATACTACAACAGAAACATATTGGACTTGGGATAGAGTTGGAAGTGAAGATATTAAGTGCAAGGAAGTATCATTTTGTGGTGTGAATTTCGCAAGTAATAAGATTGATTTACCTGGTACTGATTATATTGACACAATTAAGGAGTCAAGTCATGTAAGATATAAATATTATGGTGTTGGAACTGAATATAAAGGAACAATTTTTACAGATTTAAGAGATAAAACTATTCCAGATAATACATCCTTTTATAATAATTCGACTATTGACGAGACGATAGAAAGGCTAGAATCTGATTTTCCAATTATTATTTTCTGGATCTTTTGGATTATTTTAATCGGTGGAGTGGTATTTGGATTCTACTATTTAGATAACAGATGGTTGGATTAGAAGGAAATTTTTCTTTCCTTTGAACAGATTGGAGGTGTGAATATTTCAGAAAATTATAAATTAGAAGATGTAGTGTTGGGTATAGTAGGCATTGATGAATTTTGCAAATATGTAGTGGAAGAATTAAATAAACAAATAGAGTATGAAGTGAAATTATGGTCTAAACAATCGCCTTCCATTCTTAAAAAGAGAATAAAGTATTGTAAGAATCCTATGGAGAAAAAGAAGTTGCAGCAAGAATTAAATGCTTTGTATAGATATAAAAAGAAATAGGAGAACAATATGAAAGTATATTTAGTAGAACGACCTGCAACTAATTGGTGTCAAGATTATGCAATGGTAATTATTGCAGAAGATGAACGACATGCTGAAAGAAAAGCAAGAGTAAGCTCAGATGACTTCAAGAAGTGTCAAGAGATTACTGTTACAGAAATTGATATGAACGAAGAGCAGTGTGTTTTGACAGCGAACACAGGAGCGTGAAATCTAATAAAACGAAAGTTTCAAGGCTTTCACAAAAAATAAAATATAAAAAGAAGGAGAACGAGATTATGGAGACAATTTTAAGATTATTAATGGAGAACCCTGAGAATTTAGGAGAGGTAGTAAAGAGTTACATTACAAAATACAAAGAGCCTGTATATGGTGTTTTGAAGGAACTTATGGTAATTATGAAAGATTATTCTGAAAACACTGAGTATCCTGCTATTTGTGCAAAGATTAAGAAGAATACATATGATGCATATGTAAACGCTGGTTTTACAGAGGATCAGGCATTGGCACTTATGATTAACGATAACATCCGATTAATGGAGAATATTAAGAAGTCAAGTAATAGAGTTTCTACAAAGAAGGACAAGTAAATGTCAATAGGTGATGGAAGAAAGACATATTCAGACAGCACATTAAAATCTATGACAAAAGATGAGCTGATTGATATTATTCGTTGCTTAGAAAGTAATCTTAGAAATGCTCATGAGACAAATGATATTCAATATGAGAACTGTAAGAGTCTGTTGAGTGAAGAGAGAAACAAAACTCTTGATGAAGTCCTAAAGGCTTGTGACATTGAATGTGGATTGTACAGTGGTGATATTAAGAATCTTACAAGACACGTTTTTATGAGAGTATTGGATGAATTGAGAGAATAAATATTTGTAAACAATAATTTTTATATTATAGGAGGAAATAAATATGATGAACAATTTTTTAAATGGTATGTTTGGCAAGGTAGGAAGTGGAATGTGTAGACTTTCTATGAATGGTGGTATTGCAGTTAAGACAAACGGTGGTTACAAGACATATAATATCAAGACTGGCAAACTCACAAACTGTAGTAACTTTGTATTTGATATTGGTGAGGAATTCTTCTTTATTATTCCAACTAATAAGGTAGAGAAGGGCGACATCATTCTTGTAAATGGTAAGCCAAGATGTGTTATTGAAGCTGATAAGACAAAGATCACAGTAATCAATTATGAGGACTCAACAATCGAAACTGTACTTCCTGAAAGACATGTATTTATGGGTAATACATATTTTTATGGCAAGATTGTTTCAATGTTTGGTAGTGACATTATCAAGGGTAAGAAAGGCACAAACAATATCTTAAAGTATATGATGCTTTCTCAGATGATGAAAGGTGACAATGGCTCTACTGGTATGATGAATGGAAATGGTGGAATGAGTTCTATGTTACCATTTATGATGATGGGTGGAAATATGGGTGACATGTTTGATGGAATGTTCGACTTTGATATGAGTGGCAATGATGACGATGATACAGAAGTAGATGAAGAGGAGGAAGCATAATATGGGATGCGGTTCATGGACAAGAGATAGTTATGTAAGTTATTCAACAACAAAGGGTATGAGTGTTTCAACAGATGGTATGATTAGCGGTTCTTATTCAAATCAGGATATGTTTAAGGCAAAAAATATTGATCCTGCACTTAATCCTAAGAATGTTGTTAGAGAGTGTTGCGATACAGAGGAACATCCAAACACAATCCCTGTTATTCTTGCACTTGATGTAACTGGTTCTATGGGACAGGCTGCTGTTGAAGTAGCAAAGAAGTTAAATGTAATTATGACTAAGTTATATGAAAAGGTTACAGATGTTGAGTTCCTTATCATGGGTATTGGTGATTTAGCTTGTGATAGCTGTCCAATTCAGGCTTCACAGTTTGAGTCAGATATTCGTATTGCTGAACAGCTTGACAAGATTTATTTTGAGTTCGGTGGTGGTGGAAACAGTTATGAATCCTACACAGCAGCATGGTATTTCGGTTCTCGTCATACAAAGCTTGATTGCTTAAACCGTGGAAGAAAAGGAATTATTATTACAATGGGTGATGAGCAGTTAAATCCATATCTTCCATTAAAAGGTTATAGAAGTGGCTTAATTGAAGCAACAGGTGATAATCTTCAGGCAGATGTGGAGACAAAAGATTTATATAATGAAGCTTCTCAGAAGTTTAACATCTATCATTTAGATGTTGCTCATCGTCATAGATGGGATGAGGATGAGATTGAAAAGTCTTATAAGAAGTATCTTGATGATACTCATTTTAGAAGAGTAAATATGGACAGTATTACAAATGAGATTGTAGATATTATTGTTAGTGAAGCAGAGAATAATGTTATAGATACAGTTACTACACCTTCTAACTCAGAAGGAATTACTTGGTAGAATAGGAGATTTAAAAGATGAAAGACATTAAGATTGTTGTGGGATCGAATTGGGGAGACGAAGGAAAAGGATTAATGACAGACTATTTCTCACAGAAACCCAATAGTATTGTTGTTTGTTCAAATGGTGGTGCTCAGAGAGGACATACCGTAACAACGCCTGATGGAATCAGACATGTCTTTCATCATTTTGGATCTGGAACATTTAATCATGCAAGTACATATTTATCTGAGGATTTTATTGTTAATCCAATTATTTTTAAGCAGGAATATGATGAATTGATGAAATTAGGATATGTCCCAAATGTTTATATCAATCAAAACTGTATGTTGACAACACCTTTTGATATGATGGCAAATCAGATTATAGAGGAAAATCGTGGGAAAAATAAACACGGTAGTTGTGGCTTGGGAATTTTTGAAACTATCAAAAGATATAAAGCTGGTATAACTGATGTAGATAATCATATCAGGGAATATTACTTAGAACAATTTGAAAGAGAGAATATTATATTAATAGATGAATGGTCAAAAATATTCCTTGATAATGGTATATTTGAACACTTTTTAGATGATTGGGATTTTATGAATAATCACTCATTGACTATATCAGATAATTATTTCTTAAATCAATTTGACAATATTGTATTTGAAGCTGCACAAGGTTTATTGCTTGATCAGAATAATACCAAATATTTTCCACATCTAACACCGTCTAATACAGGTATAGAAAATCCCAAGAGAATAATTGAAAACGTTGAATGGAATGATGAGATAAATATTGAAACTTGTTATGTATCTCGTACTTATTTAACAAGACATGGTGCTGGTAAATTCCCATCTGAATGTAATAAGAGATTTATCAATGAGTATATGTTTGATAAAACAAATGTACCAAATCCATTCCAGGATACATTGAGATATGGAACACTTGATTTGAGAGAATTGTATAGTAGATGTTCCGATGATGTAGGAAATTTTGGAGACGAAAAATCAATCGCCATTACACATTGTAATGAATATGATTGGGATAATGATAAGTTAATTGAGTTATTTAAGGATTGGAACATTTATTACTCAGATGGCGAAACACATAATGATGTGAACTAAGAACAAGAAAGATTCGTTTCCTTTGAAAATAGGACTAAGAAAGGTATGTGCTGAATGAGAAGAAAATTAAAAACGATTGCAAGAAAAGTACATAATTTTATTGAACGAGTGAGAATGTCTGAATCGGATTATTTAATTATGAAAGAACAGTCAAATAAGTTTGAAAATATGATGTTATCTTGTGAATTTAAGTTAGACGAACCAGAATATACGGATGTTAAAGATGCAGATGGAAATATCCTGCATAGATTTAAAAAGTCTCAGTCTGCAAGTCTCAATATCAACATAGATGAAATGTTGAAAAACGGTGGAATTTTATATGATAAAGAAAGAGTCAAGTTAAATATTGAGTAAAAAGGAGAATAGAAAAATGTTTGACAGTATAAAAAATATTTTGAATAAGTTTGAAAAAGCATTAAATGATTTAAAAATTGGATTTAATGATGATGACGAAGGTGTACGTGGTTATAAGAATGCAGAAGATACTATCGACTACTTTGATTTGTATATGGCAGAAGCACTAATGAAAGACAGATATATTAACGCCAAGAAGGTTGCAAAAATTATTTTAGCGACAAAGGAGGAACGCAATGAATTACCATAATGTAATTTTTGATAAAGATTCAAGAGCCAATTTGATCGAAAGCATTGTACAGGACGCAATTCAAAACGCCTTGGAAGAAATTTATAAGAATTTAATTGCGCATTTGGAATGTAGATATGCGTGGTTAGGCGATTCTGATGAAGCATACAATCCGTATACAAAAGAGAGAATAGATTTATGGAAAAACAGAAAAAGATATACTCTTTCAACAAATAACTGTACATATAAAACAGTGTATGATTTTATGGAGAATATTATCAAAGAAGAATTATATAACAGATCTTATGATGATGCCAACATGCCAATTGTATATTTATTTGAATGTTATTTGTCAGGAACAGATATTATCGTAAAAATTGGCGTTACATTATTACAGAAAGGTGAGAACGAGAAGGCTGATGAAGATTGAAAATGAATTTTATGTACTAATTAAATTTGGAACAAGAGACAAAGGTACTTTTAGAGCAAAAGCAGGGATTGGAGATATTGACACAGATACAGTATTTTTAGGCGCAGATGATGAATTTGTAGATGATATTAAACAGGCTGTTAGAGCAGCAAATAAAAAGACTGCGATGGCATTAATTCAGGAATATGAACGTAACCACGATTATGAAAAATCAGGGTTTACACCTATTCTCGTAACAGAAAAACTTACATGGTAAGAGGAGAATATATAAATGAACGAAGAATTTTTATTAATTGTAGAAAGCTTAGAAAAATATAAGGTTCTATTAGAAAGTAAAAATGATGAAATTTGTGATGGAATGACTGAAGGCGAAAAGAGAGCATATCAGTTAGGAATTACAAATATGTATGAAATGTTGAAACAGATTACTGAACATGATCGCAACGAAGGTAACTATAACGTATTTGTTCCTGAGATTAATGAAGAAGAGTCTGGTGAATATGATTTAGAAGATTTTGTTAAATGGGATTCTAAGAACAGAGAATAAATAAGTAGGAATTATTCTGAAAGAGTAATTAATCAGGAAAAGAAAGGAGAGAATAACAGATTGAACAGCAGTATTTTTGTTCCTAAAACGATAAATGTTGGATATCAAAATCGTTCAGGAACTTATACAGGAAAACTTGCCTATGTCATTTACTATGATGAAAAAGGTAAGTTGCGAAAAGAAGCATCATGGAATAGTTGGCGTGATGATAAAATTCCGAATGATGAATTTGATAATATTCCAACAGAAGGATTTGTACTAAATAAGAAAGCTGGTGATTATTCTACAGGATGGGATCACAGACATGCTTATTGTAGAGTATATGATCCAAGAGGATTTGAGTTTGAAATTACCATTGAAAATTTATTATACATTCTCGAAAATGCGAATTGTATCAAGGGTAAGGGACTTGAAGGAGAATTTATATATGGATGGGATGGTAAGGATTTAGTTCTTATGCCAGTTGAGTCACCTGATTATAAACAGATTGCAGCTTATAATAAGATTGTACATAACAATGAATCTATTAAGACAAGAGACTTGATTCTTGGTGCAACATATCTTACAAAAGAAAATATTGAATGTATTTATATGGGACGTTTTGAAACATATGGATATGGTTATGAGTTTATACAGGATGGTAAAATTGTAAGAATAAAATCTTATAAAGATATTCCAAGTGAACCAACTCGTTTTGGATATACAAAAATTTCTTATAAAGGAATTGACAACCTTCCATATGGTAAAATGCATTGGTTCGCAAGATTAAGCGATGGAAAGTATGAATTTGAGCAATTCAAAAGTGTTCCTAAAAACAAACTTATTAGTTGTCTCGATGATAAATGCACTTCTAAATATTCTGAAATTTATGAATCGATGGAATCATCTTATCAATTCTCCCCTATAGACGATAGCAAGGATAAAATTGTAAATATCTCATTTGAAGATTTTTATGAAAAAGCAATTAATACATATGTCGATGATGATATAACAAGAAAATATGTCGATGTTCGCTTTATGGTAAACAACAATAGAGAATATATTAAATATGAAATGACAACGCCATATAGATCAGAAGATAACGGCAAATATACTGTTTATAAATATAGTGCCAAAAATATGTATCATGGAGATAAGGAAGCAATTGATATTTTCCCGACAGAAGAAAGAGAAGTGGAAGTACGTTATGGTCAAAAAGAAATTCAGACACATATGATTCCAGTTTCTATTGAAACAGTTTTTGAAAAGTTAAAACCAGTATACAAACAAAAATATTTAGCAAATGGTAGAGAATATAAGAAGGAGTACGAGTTTAATGAGTAAAAACGATGACAGAATTTTAGAATTAAAGAAACAGATTGAGACAAAGAAAAAATCAATTTCTGAGAAGAAGGTTAGGTTTATTCCTGAAACAAATTGTGTTCTTAATATGGATGGTATGACAATTAATCTCAATGTATGTTCAGACGATGCATTATTATTATTACTTTTGATTAGATTAAATTCATATTTAATGTCTGCAAAGGATCTTAATATGGCTGATTTTGAAATTTCAGGATACAGTGTGACAGCATGGATTAAAGATATTAAGAGTAAGTTAGAGGTATCTGGTCTGAAGAAAGAAGAGTCTGATTTGAAGAAAATGGAGAGCAAGTTGGACAAGTTGCTTTCTGATGATAAGAAAACAGAGCTGGAAATTGATGAGATTGCTGCTCTATTGAAGTGAAAGAGAGAATAATACAATAGGTAGTATATTTCATAAAAATACATACTATATATAGTAGTCTTATAAAATTAAACTACTATATATAGTAATAAAAAAGACAAGAAATATCGGTTTCCTTGGGAGGTGAAAAGTTGGATAAAGAAATAGTATATATTGCAGAATTAGATGCTGATGTGGATGATGTTGTTGCAGCTCATTATTTATATAACGAAGGAGTATTAAAATGTGTTGTATGCGATCCATACCCAACGACAGAAGATGGATTGAAAAGAAAAGATATACTTGAAAGTTTGGGCGTTCAAGTATTAAAGAAAATGCCACCAGTTGCAAAATATGTATTTGTTGGTGGAGCATTAACGCTTGTTGCTGATTATATTAAAATGCACCACATTGATTGGCTAGTGATGAATGGTGGTTTTGTTGGTACGAACATTGCTTCATTTGAACTGGATAAATTTAAAGGGAAAGAAACAGTAAGAACGTTTAATTTTAATTGCGATGTAAATGCAACTGATTATGTCTTAAAAGCTGGAAAAGAGAGAATATCCAATATAATACTTGTTGGTAAAAATGTGTGTCATGATTTCAGAAATACAAGAGTTGGCATATGGTCAGATGAGAAATATAAAGAATTATTTGATACATATGATGTTAAAGATAAAAAGCGTCAGCACGATATGTTGGCTTGTCATGAAGGATTGGCATTTTTGAATAATTCTACAAAATATTGTAAGTATGAAGTTGTAAAACCATTTAACACAGGTTTGAAAGGAACATATACCCAATGGGGAAGTACAAAAACAATGGGAACACCGTACAGAGAAGTGTTGGCTGCAATAGAATATGAAGCGTAGTAAATTTCGATTTCTTGTGAGGAGTGAAAGGAGAGAATATGAATTATAGTTCGAATGTTTGTATGAAATGTAATTGCAGAGAACATGATAATTATATTTCTAAAAATAAGAAGTTCATTATACATAGGTGTGATTGTGGTCATACTTGGAGAACAAAGAATCCCGAATACAAAGAAGAAAAGAAAAAAGCATATATAGTTGGTCACTCGTGGGGAATATGCGATGATGATATTACAGTTGGCGTTTTCTTAAATAAGGAAATAGCGGAAGCTTATGTTAAAAAGAAAAATATTCCTAGAGATGAAGCAATGAAACAAATGAAAATGTGTAAAAAATGTCGAAAATGCAATGATTATGATAATCCAAAAGATAACGTATTTTCTTTGGCTAATAAATGTTCCAAAGCTAAAATTAGCATTGATAGACATGGAAAATATTGTGAGAACGATGTTAATGATTATTATGAAGCAGCAAATGGAACTGATCATTGGTGGTGTAGCGAGGTAGATTTAATGAATTGAAACACAAGGAAACTGACATTTCTTGGTGCAGATTGGAGACAAGGAGAAATAAAATGTGTTCTGATACAGTAATTGCTTTATTAAGCATATTTGTAATATTGAGTATATTATTTGCAGGATTCTATATATGCTGCAAAGCGGATATTAAAAATATATCTATTTTCAATTCTATAAAGAATTTCGTTATTGATTTATTTAAAGATAGAAATATTTTAGGTAAATTTCTTTCAAGCGTTATATTTTTATTATCTATTCCAGGCATATTATTTGTGATGCTTTTAGCAATAGTGGATGTGTTTATAAAGTTATTTATAAGAATATGGAAATTAGGAAATAGATAAAATTTTATATAAATAAGAGAATATATAGATGGAGGTGAAAATGTGATTCAAGTAATTGAGACAAATTTGAGTATTGATAAAGATAATATCATAAGAGATCATCAGTCACGAATTGTTGAAGTTGAAGATTGGGATACATACTGCAAAGCATTTGAGGAATACAATGGCGAAGCTGTTTATTTTAAATCAAAAGCTATGCGTGGCTACAGTATCTTATCGAATTGTACAATGACAGATTTGATATATGATGACATTCATCTATCTTGTATGGTTTTACATCAATCAGGTATTGTTACAAAGAAACTTGCTTATAGGATTGTTTTATAATCTATGACTCATTCGAGTCAAAATTTCCAATAAAAATGAAACCGAATAGAGAATAAGTAAGAGGTGGATATGGATAATCAAACATATAACGCTTGCCGTTATTTTATTAGTAGTATTGATTCAATAAGCAGTAATGCAAAAATTATTATTGATAACATTAAATCTTATAACAATGATACTGATTCATCGGCAAAATTATTTATTCATTCAAAATGCTCAAATACGGAGAATATATTATCAGAAGATGAGGTGAATTTAGTGATTTCAATGATATTAAAAAAATATAAGAAAAGTATTGAGCAATATCAAAAGGAATTGAATGAATGTATTAATGAAGAAGTTTTGAAAATAACGGAAACATTAAAAGAGTTGGATAATAAGAGTAAAACAGAGAATAAGTAAGTGAAAGGAAAACATATGAGTAAGAAAATTATTGTAAAGATTACAAGATTATTATGCAAGCTAACACATAATGAATTTCTCATTATATTAGATGGAATCAGTTTTTGGTCTGTATCTAAGAATACACATATAAGAGATGTGGTTTATTATCATAGAAAATTATTATCATAGAAAAACAGAAAGTTGATTGTAAATCACTGTTTCATTGGGAAATTTGAGGAGGTGAACATGTTAGTAGTTTTAATGAGTATTCATATAATTGGAGCAATTATTACTATTATTATTCATTGTAGAGACGGAACAATAGAACATGCTTCAAAATATGGAGATGGATTTAGATTTGCAAAACCGTCAGATGTTATATTTCAAGATTGCTTACTATGGGAAATTCAATTGGTAATTCATACGATAATCTTTGTAGAAGATTACATAAACAGTAAATTCAGTAAGCATTTTCATTGAACAGATCGTTCAAAAAATTCCAAAAAATCAAAATTGAATAGAGGATATATGAATGGGTGGAAGAACAGCATACCCTTGGGCTTTTGCACTCAAAAATCACTGTTGAAGATAGATTTTACATAAATTTATTTTCTGTGTTCCGTCCATTTGGGCGTTTATATAGATTGTTTTATTGACAATATTTACATAAATTTTTAATTTTAAGGAGGACAAGTAATGGGATTTCAGAAAGCAAAAAGAGAGCAGGTATGGTTAAAGGTGTTGCTGAGTGGCGCATCAGGTAGTGGTAAGAGTTACAGCGCATTAAAAATGGCAACAGGAATTGCAAAAAAGTGCAATAGTGGCATTGCATATATTGGCACTGAGGGATCTCGTAACAAGTATTATGCAAATGAGTTTGATTATGACTTGCTTGAACTCGAAGAGCCTTTTGAGTGTGAGAAGTATATGGCTGCAATTGATGAAGCTGTTAAAGCTGGATATAAGGTGCTAATCATTGACTCAATGACGCATGAATGGAAATGGTTGAATGATGTACATGATAAAATGCCTGGCAATAGTTTCACTAATTGGGGCAAATTAAAACCACGTCACCATAAGTTTATGGACAAGGTGCTTAATAGTCCAATTCACATTATTGCTACAGCAAGAGGAAAAGACGATTGGGTTCTTGAAGATAAGAACGGTAAGCAAGTACCAAAGAAAGTTGGTATGGGGCAGCAGCAGGATAAGGATATTTCATATGAGTATACGGTATCACTTATGATTTCTCAGGATACACATGTTGCTTCTGCTGATAAGGATAATACGCATTTGTTTGATGGTAGATTTGAAGTGCTTACAGAAAACGATGGAGAAAAACTTTATGATTGGGCTAATCAAGGTGAAGCACCTACGCCAAAAGCACCACAGCCTACATATTCAGAAGTAGCCGAGACAGACGAAGACATTTTAAAAGCTATTAAGAAAGAGATTATTTCTCTTTGTACTCAGCTTGGAGGAACAAAGAACGAAGCGCTTATGACAACATTAAAAGAGTTTGTACCTAGCGGAAATCCAAATGCAATTAAGGATATGCAGAAAGCAAAGGATTGTTTAGCAAAGATTAAAGAGATTCAGCCAGTACAGGCGTAATTATAAGGAGGACAAAAATACATGAATAAAGTAATTTTAATGGGAAGACTCACAAGAGATCCAGAGGTAAGATACACACAGGGCGACAATGCATCAGCAGTGGCAAGATTTTCTCTTGCCGTTGACCGTAGATTTAAGAAAGACGGAGATCAGACAGCAGATTTTATCAATTGTGTAGCTTTTGGTAAAACTGGTGAGTTTATCGAGAAGTATGGTCATAAGGGTACAAAGTTTGTTGTAGAAGGACGTATTCAGACTGGTTCTTATACAAATAAAGACGGTCAGAAAGTATACACAACAGATGTTGTTGTTGAGCAGGTTGAGTTTGCAGAGAGTAAGGCTTCTGCTGATGGTAATACAACAAACAACACTGCCAATTCAAACGCACCAACTGACACAAGTTTTATGAATATTCCAGATGGCATTGATGAGGAACTTCCATTTAATTAAAAGAGGTAGATATGGCAGATAAAAAAGAAAAGGAATATGTCTGCGCATACAAATATTGTTTACACCACGGACAAAAGGTTAAAGCTTCTGAGTCCGTGGTAATAAACAAGAAACATTACCATTGGGATTGTGCAGGTATGAAACAAGAAATTAAAGACTGTGTAGATGCTTATATGGATTGTATAGAAGATAAAACACAGTTCCCTATTGCATGTAGAGCAATAAACACAATGGTTTTTAAAAACAAAGTGCCTATAGAGTTTATCAGAAAAAATATTGAATCATCGAAATTATATTATTCAACAAAACCTGTTCAGATTCTATATGGACTTAGAAAGCTATTTTACGAAAAAGAATTTAAAGCATAGGCGGTGAGTAATTGCTAATCGAAAAAACTGACATCGAAAAAGCTAAAGATAAACTTGGCGATAATAATGCCTTTTTAATGGCAGAACTACTTGAATTAGAAAATTTTGATGACAAAAATCTGAAAGCCTGTTGTCCTTATCATAATGAGGACACTGCAAGCTTTATATATAATAAGAAAAATAAGACTTTTCATTGTTTTGGATGTAATAAAACGGTAGATATTATTGATGTCTTAATGGAAAAAGGAAACACATTCTTAGAAGCTGCCAAGTATCTATTCGAGAAGGCTGGTATCGAATACAGTTTTGGCGAAAAGGATGTAAGAACTCGTCACAATTATAGATATCCACATGAAGAACCAATAAATGAAAAAGAGCATGTAGTTGACTATTGGGGAAGGCGTGGCATTTCAAAAAATGTAATTGACTATTTGGATATTCGAGAGGATTCACATGGTAACGGTGTATTTAACTTTTATGATACAAATGATGTTTTGACTATGGTTAAGTATAGACCTGCAAGAACTGTTGAAAAACATTCTGGTCAGCCTAAAACGTGGTGTCAAAAAGATGCTGATACATCAGCACTTTTGTTCAATATGAATAGAGTTAATACGTCAAAGCCGTTACTTATAACAGAAGGCGAGACAGATTGTGCGAGTGCTATTGAGGCAGGATATATCAATACAGTAAGTGTTCCTCTTGGAGCTGGAAATCTTCATTGGATTGAAGAAAATTGGGATTGGTTAAACAATTTTGAATCTATTATTATCTGGTCTGACAACGATGAGCCAGGTATTAAAATGAGAAAAGAATGTATTTATCGTCTTGGTACATGGCGAACAAAATATATATCAACACCTGAATTCTTTGAAAAAGAGAATGGTAAGAGAGTTCCACTAAAGGATATCAATGATTGTTTACAAGTTGGAGGAAAAGAATTTGTTATGAATCTTATTTCAGAAGCAAAGGATGTTCCTGTAAAAAGTGTTGTTGATTATTCAGAGATTGAGGAACTTGATATTTCTCAGATGGATGGTGTAAAAACTGGTATTAAACCATTAGATGATGAGTTGTTAAAAATCTTCTATGGAACATTGACGGTATTATCAGGAAGACCTGGTAGTGGTAAGACAAGTATTATTGATCAGACAATAGCAAGGACTATTGATGATGGTAGTCCTGTATTTTTGTTTAGCAAGGAAATGCCAGAAAGAATGAGTGCAAACTGGTTTAATACAATTATCGCTGGCAGAAGAAATATGGTTGAAAGGACAAGTCGAGACAACCGTAAATATTACATAGTACCACAAGCAACACAAAAGAAAATGCAAGCACATTATAATAAGAAGCTTTTCATCTACAGAGATGACGAGCCAAATGATGTAGATTCGGTTTTAAAATCTGCTGAAGAATGTGTTAGAAAGTTTGGATGCAAGCTAATTGTACTTGATAATCTTATGATGATTGACTTGAATTGTTCTGAAAGTGACAAAAATACAGCACAAACAAATCTGATAAATGCACTTATTAAGTTTGCTGCTAAATTCAACGTGGCTGTTGTTCTGATAGCACATCCAAGAAAAACACAAGATACAAATTCTGATATTGAAATGTATGACATATCTGGTACTTCTAATATTATCAATCTTGCTATGAGATCCATAGGTCTTAGAAGAGTTTCCAAAAAAGAGAAAAATGATCCGAAATCTAAATGGCATAACTACGATGTGGTTTTAACCGTAATAAAAGACAGATTACTTGGCAAGGCAGACTTCCAGATGGGATTATGGTATGACCTGACATCACGTAGATTTTATACGGATTACGATGAATATGACGCAAAATTTGCATGGGATGACAATGTATATACCGACAGGCTTCCATATGTTGATAGAAGCATAGATAACACATTTCCAGACAAATAAGGAGAATAAATTATTATGATGGATGAAGAATTAGATTTTTTACTTGGAACGATGCAATGGTCGTTTTCAAGACTGAATTCATATTATAATTGCCCTTACGAATGGAAACTCCATTACTTAGAATGTAATAAATCTGAGAATGGTTTTTTTGGAGAATATGGTTCACTTATTCATAAAATCCTTGAAAAATATGAAAAGGGTGAACTTTCCTTGTTTGAATTGAATGAGTATTATGAGGAACACTTCGATGAGGATGTTCCTCACGATGCTCCACCAAATAAATTCGTAAATATTAGGCAATCATATTATGACAAAGGTATTGATTACCTTGATAACATTGACCTTGATTTGGAAAAATATGAAGTCCTTGGAGTTGAGAAAAAAGTAGAATTTAAAATTAACGACAAGGATTTTATCGGATATATAGATTTACTTGTAAAGGATAAAGAAACTGGTGAGATTATTATTATTGACCATAAATCCGCAAGTATTAAAATTCTGAAAAATGGTAAGATTAGCAAATCTGACCAACAGCATTTCTTAGATTTCAAACGACAGCTCTATTTATATTCAATCCCTGTAATAAAAGAATATGGCTCTGTTTCAAAACTTAAATGGAACATGTTTAAGGATCAAAAGTGGATAGAAGTTCCTTGGATTCAAGAAGAGTACGATGAGGCTATTCAGTGGGCAAAAGATACTCTTGAACTGATTGAAAAAGAAAAAGAGTGGCGACCAAACCCAGATTATTACTATTGTCATTATCTTTGCGGTCAGAGAAATCATGCATGTGAATACAAACCACAACCAACGAGCAAGAAGAATGAAATCGACAATAGACATTATAACCCTGAAACTGACTCATATGAGTAGGAGGTGATATTATCAGTAACTATACAGTATATCATTTGCATACAGAAGATTCTTTATTAGATAGTTGTACAAATTATAAGTTATATGTAGACAAGGCAGTAGAACTTGGACAGAAAGCTATTTGTTTTACAGAGCATGGCAATATTTACAATAATATTGAGAAGAAAATGTATGCAAATAGCAAAGGTTTAAAATATCTACACGGTGTTGAAGTTTATTTGACAGCAGCACTTGAGCCAAAACAAAGAGATAATTACCATACAATTCTTATAGCAAAGAATTTTGAAGGTGTAAAAGAAATAAACACATTGGTTGACTTGTCTACACAATCAGACCATATGTACTATAAGCCAAGAATTACATTCGATGAATTTTTTAATATTTCTGATAATGTCATTAAAATTTCTGCATGTCTTGCATCTCCATTGAGTAAATATCCTAATTTTATTGGAAAATTGGTTGATGAAAAAATAGCTGAATTAGAAAAAAATAAAGAAACAGAAGCTAACAGACTTTATACAGAATTAAATTCAGAAGCTGCAAGAAATCAGTTGATTGAAGATATCACAATCATTCATAACACATCTTATGAAATATATGTAGAACAATGTATTGAAAAATCCAATAATGCATTTGATTTACAGATAGAAGAAGCAAAATCAGAATTGGAAAATGCAAAGATTGTATATGACAAACTGATGAAAACATATGACTATTATGAAATTCAGCCACATGTTAAGTCTATGGATCAGATTCGATATAACAAAATGCTTTATGAGGCATCAAAAAAATATAACAAGCCTTTAATAGCAGGAACAGATACACATAGTATTGATAGTTACAAGGCTGAGTGTAGGAGCATTCTTCAGAAAGCAAAACATATTGAGTTTTCAAACGAAGATGAATTTGACCTTACATATAAATCGTATGACGAGTTAGTTGATATGTTCAAACAGCAAGGCTCTTTACCTATGAATGTTGTGTTGGAAGCTATCGAGAACACTAACCGCATGGCTGATTCTGTTACAGATTACGAATTAGATACAGCTTTTAAATATCCGATTCTCTATGATAATGAAGAAGAGGTATTTGTAGAGCGTATCTATAGAATGTATCATGAAAAGCTTGATAAAGGAATTATTCAACCAGATCCACGATATGAGGAGAATATAAAAGAAGAACTTCGAGTATTTAAGAAGATTGGTATGGTTGGATTCATGCTTTTCATGTCAGAATTGGTATGTTGGTGTTGGGATAATGGTATACCAATTGGCTTTTGTAGAGGTTCTGTTGGTGGTTCAACTATTGCATATTTAACAGATATTATTGATGTAAACCCTGTAGTATGGAATACGGTGTTCTCTCGATTTGCCAATGAGGACAGAAAAGAGATTGGTGATATTGATTTGGATATTGCACCATCACAAAGACATTTAGTATATGAGCATATCATTGAAAAGTTTGGTGCTGATAAAACAGCTTATGTGTTGGCTATCGGCACGATTTCTGACAAAGGTACTATTGATGAGATTGGACGAGCTTTGAATATGCCACTTGGAGATGTCAAGCAAGTAAAAGCTCAGTATTCATTATTTACCGATGGTATTACTGATTGCAATGACAAGATTAAGAAAATTGAATCTATTGATGGATATGAAAATAATGAAAAGTGCTTAAAAGACTTGGAAGAACTTAGAAGTAAACTTGAGTATAACGAAAAGTCTTTGAAAGACTTAAAAGAAAAACAATATCCTAAGTTATTCTATTATTTTGACGGTCTTGTAGGAACTGCAATTTCTCAGTCGATGCATCCAGCAGGTATTATTGTAAGTCCAGTAACACTACCTGATAATTATGGAACATTCTGGTCTAAGGATGGTAAACGTATTTTGAGTATTAATATGGAAGAAATTCATGAAGTATCCCTCGTAAAATACGATTTGCTTGGTCTGAAAAACATAGAAATTATCAAAGATACATGTGAATTAGCACATATTCCGTATCCGAAATCCCATACAGTCAACTGGAATGATGAAAAGGTTTGGGCACATATAGCAGACAGTCCAGTAGGAATATTTCAGTTTGAATCAAAATTTGCCTATGATTCAATGAAAAAGTTTGAATGTCATTGTGTCAACGATTTATCTCTTGTAAATGCGTCAATCAGACCTTCAGGAGAATCATATAGAGACAGACTATTAGCACATGAGCCGAACAAAAATCCATCAGAATTGATTGATAAACTGTTAGAGGGGAATCATGGGTATCTTGTATTCCAGGAAGATGTTATTGCTTTCCTTCAAAAAATATGCGGAATGAGTGGATCTGACGCTGACAATACTCGAAGAGCTATTGCAAGAAAACAAATTGATAGACTTCAAAAAGCTTTGCCACAAATTCTTGAGGGGTACTGCAAGATGTCCAATAAACCAAGGGCTGTTTCTGAAGAAGAGGCTAAAACATTCTTACAGATTATTGAAGACGCAAGTTCATACATGTTTGGTTTTAACCATTCTACAGGATACTCAATGATTGGTTATATGTGTGCTTATCTTAGATATTATTATCCACGAGAATTTATTACTGCGTATCTAAATAATGCCAATAATGAAGATGACATTATGCTTGGTACAGAATTAGCAAAACAACTTGGTATTACAATTCATAGCATTAAATTCAGACATTCTACTGCAAAGTATTCTTGTGATAAAGATGGTATTTACAAGGGTATTGCTTCTGTAAAATTCCTAAACGAAGACGCTGCAAATGATTTATATTCCATTAAAGATGAGAAATTTAATACGTTTATTGACTTATTGGTAAGAATTTCTGACCTCAAAGTTGATAGCAGAAAACTTGAAATATTGATTAAACTCGATTTCTTTGAAGAATTTGGCGGTATTCGTTATCTACTTACTTGTAGTGATTTGTTTTCAAAATATTATGGCAAGAAACAGATGAAGAAGGATAAGGCACTAGAGTATGGACTTGATTTTGATGTACTAAGAGAATGTTCTGGCAAGGAAACTCAGAAGACGTTTATGGAATTAGATAGTGTAAAACTACTTAATAAACTCTTGCAGAATATTCCAAATGAGAAAACCGATATGCGAACAAAGATTGCTTATCAGATAGAAAATCTTGGGTATGTAGATATTGTTGATAAAAAGCTTGCAGGTTATTGTGTGGCATTGGATCTTAATGTTGACTATTCTCCACGATTGAAGCTGTATGCATTGGCAAATGGTAACACAATTCCAGTAAAAATTAGCAAGAAAATATTCAAACAGAATCCTATCAGACGTGGAGATATTATAAAAGTCACAAACCAATATAAAAAACAAAAAATGAAAAAGGTTGATGGTGAATGGCAAGAAACAGATGAGCAAGAATGGTGGGTTTCTGAGTACCAAATTTGTTAGGAGATGTAAATGAAACAGTATTATACAGACAAAAAGTATAAAGAATTACTGTCGCACATGGTTGTATTAGTAGACACTCGTGAGAATACTAATAAAAATGTTACTGATTGGTTTGATAGGAATAACATCAAATGGAAGTCAAGAGCATTGAAAACAGGTGATTATGGTCTTATGGTTGAGAGTTGCCCTGAATTGGGCTTCTCAATCGACACCTATTTTAGTGATGAACTTTGTATTGAACGAAAGAATTCCGTAAGTGAGTTAGCTGGTAACATAGCAAATGCAACTAAAGATGATGACAGAATTTTTAAAGAATTTAATCGAATGATTAATATAGAGAAAAATTATCTTCTTATAGAGAATGACAGTATAGAGGATATTTTTACAGAGAACTATAAATCGAAATTGAATCCGACATCGTTTTTTAGAACAGTGCTTACATGGCAAAGCAGAAATAACATGCACATTTATTTTGTAGAAAGAGAATATATGGGTAGGATGATATACGAATTATGTAAAAATTGTTTGGATTCCAAGATATTGAAGTAAAGGAGAAAATATGGACAAGGTAAAAGTTTTTGAAGGACTATTAAATAAGTTTGAGACAGATGAGATTAGAAATTATTGTACTGATATGATTAAGGAAATTCCAGATTATATCTTCACAATTCCAAGTAGCACATCATTTAAGTATCATAATAAAACACAGTGTCAGCCACATGGTCAGATTTTTCATATTTTAATGTTTGCAGAAGTAATGAATTATGTTCTTGGATTAGAGTATGTAAAAGAAAAGACCAATGAGCGACAGCGAGATTGTTTGCGCTGCACACCAATTTTTCATGATGCAATTAAATGTGGGTTAAATGGTTCTCAATATACAGTACATGAACATCCGATGCTTGCTGGTGAGTGGGTAAGAAATACATCTGTTGAGCATGATGTAGACGCTGATACAAAAGCATATATTGCAAGATTATGTGAAAGTCATTCGGGTGAATGGACTTCTACAAAGAGAAGTAAGACGGTATTACCAAAGCCTGAAAATGACGAGCAGTTCTTTGTACATATGTGTGATTATTTAGCAAGTAGGTCAAATCTTGATATGACATATTCTGATGATGTAATTTCTGCATTGGGCGGTGTTGATATTCCAAAGGAAGAGTTGCCAGATATTGATTCTTATGTAATTACATTTGGAAAATATTCAGGAAAGACGCTTCCACAAATCAAAGAAATTGATCCTGGTTATATCTCATGGGCAAAAGAAAATATGAGTAGAGAACCAGTAAGAAGTTTATTGGCTCAACTGTAGAGAATAATACAGTAGGAGGTAATAATCTATGAAAATTTTAACACGATTATTTACGAAAAATCTTACTAAAATTCCTCTGTTGTGGATTACATTCAACTGGAAGTTGTTTAAAAAGAATGGTGCAAAAGGTTCTTGTATGTGTAATATTCATCCTTGTCTAAAGGATGATGAACACATCAAGACCACAATACAAGAGTTATGTGACTATATAAGAGACAATTATGATATGGAGAAAATTATATGAACATGTCAATAGAAGAGGCTATTCGTATTTTAGATCTTGAAACATCAGCAGATGCGATTGCAGAAATTGAATATTATGCTGGCTTTAACACAGATAAACCAATTGAGAAAGTCAACGAAGCTTGTGCAATTGCTTGTGATGTAATGAGAGAGCATTTAAGAGATGTGGAAACAATGTTTTCCGACAAAGAATGTTATGAAGATTTGAGACAGATGTCACATGAAAAGGTTGTTGATTTATTCTTTAAAATGAAAAAGCTATTCAATAAAGCATGTGAGCGTTGTGACAAGTTAGAAAAAGAGAATATTGAATTGACAGATTTGAATGAGTGGAGTGATTCCATCACAGACAAACGAAAGACACAATGTTACAAAGATAATGGGAAGGTTTGGTGTTACTACTCTAGTGACTCACTAAATCCGTGTGGTTGTGGCTCAAACTGTTATCATTATGAATTTGATGGTAAGAAAATTTATGGAGTATGTAATGCATGTGATACTGATATTTATGAAATGAAGAATGAGTTTGTAAAGGAAAAGTTAAAACAAGGAATTTGGAAATAACTCAAACTCTGGAATGCCCATAAATAGGGCGTTTCAGAGACTCAAAAAGCCAAGGAAATACGGATTTCTTGTCTGTCAAAATATGTGGTGGTGGAATATGTAGACACACAGGGAGGGATTCTGTAGTAGTTGTTTTTATCAACGAATCTGGTATAGGAAAGTAAGTAGTGTGAGCAGAATCATGTAGGATGAAAATCCCTACCCACATATTAAATAAAAAAATAGGAGGATTTATGGGTTCAACAAGAGACAATACATATACAAACACAAACAATAGAACATTTTATCTGTCTGACGGTGTAGATAATGAGTCTATTGGTAAATTAATGTGGGATATCTTATATCAGATTCGAGAAGATGATGAGAAAGATAAGAAAGAAAAAGATTATAAACGTGAGCCAATCAAGTTGTATATCAACTCATATGGTGGATCTGTTTATGATATGTGGGGATTAATTGATGTAGTTCTCAATAGCAAAACTCCAATCTATACATATTGTACAGGATATGCTATGAGTGCAGCTTTTAAGATTTTCTTAGCAGGACATAAGAGATATTGCTATAAACATTCAACATTTATGTATCATCAGATGAGTTGTAGGTTATCAGGGAAACTTCAGGACGTTGAAGAAGATAGAAAAGAGATGGATGATCAAAATACAAAGATTGAAGAGTATGTAATCGACAGAACTAATCTCACAAAAGATGATATTAAGGAAATTCGTGAAAAGAGGAAAGATTTTTATATTCATTCTGACGAGGCAGTTAAGTATGGAATTGTAGATGAAGTTTTGTAAAGAACAAGAATAATACAGTAGTAAGAATAAGCTGATTTTTCGTAGGAGGTGAATTTATGAGTAAATCAAAAGAAGATATAAAAGAAGAGTTGTATGAGTATTTTTCACATATGCAGCAAGAGGATGATAAATCACTTTTGGGTGGTATGGCTGGGGATGATATTGCTTGGCATATCAAGTATGCAGAAGATAACGGAATATCAAGAACACAATTAGGTTTTGATTTTCCTAAATTACTTGGGCATCTGATTATTGATGATGAAACATATGAAAAGAAAAAGAGAGAATATACTGATAGTATTGAAACTTATAACCATAATGCAGACTTGTTAAGAGCTAATAAATGGAAATATAAGCTAGTCGATGATTCAGAAGAAAGCAGACGACATTTGGCTGATACATATATTCGGTACGCAGAAAATTGTAAAGAATTATTAAAAGACTTAGATGTGTGTCACAAAGAATATTTGGATTATATGAAAAATACTAAACAAGAATCGACAGTTTCTTGTGAAAATTGAGGAGGTTATAAAGAATATGGGTTGCCCAAGACCAGGAAAAGAATGCAATGAATTTATGTGTGGAAATTCAGTAGAAGGTGTATGCCGTGAAGGATTAAAAGATTATAAAGTGATTACATTATGTGGTAGTACAAAATTTAAAGATGAGTTTATGAAAGTTCAAAAAGAACTTACCTTAAATGGTTATATTGTGATTTCAGTTGGGTGCTTTGGTCATTCAGGTGATGTATTTACAGACGAGCAAAAGATCATGTTAGATGATATGTACAAGAGAAAAATTGATATGGCAGATGAAATTTTCGTGATCAATGTCAATGGATATATTGGAAGCTCAACAAAATCTGAAATTGAATATGCTGAAGCACATAACAAGAAAGTGAATTATCTTGTTGATATCAACAGATAATAAGAATCAATTATTTTATGTGAAAGGTTGAGAGAATAATGAATAGGAATAGGCATTTAAGGTATAATCCAATTATAGAAACAAGACCATTTTTAGGTGGCATAGGGGTATCGGCAAGATGTCCTAAATGTAAAAACATGATACAAATGCAACAGTCTAAATGTAAATACGGTTGTAGCATCAGATGGGATAATGAATGTTAGAGGGGAAAGAATGAATAAATATATATTTGTAACAAATGGTATGGCTCGTTCAGGTAAGGATACGTTTGCAGCCTTAATGAACGAATTTGTACCAACTAAAAAGTATTCATCTATTGACTATATTAAAGAAATTGCTAAATTATGTGGCTGGAATGGTCAAAAGAATGAGAAGTCAAGAAAATTTTTATCAGACTTAAAAGTTCTAACAAGTCAATACAATGATCTTCCATTTAAGATGATTCAAAAACAAATTAATGAATTTAACAAAGATGAAAAATACAATATTTTACTTATTGATATCCGTGAACCAGAAGAGATAAAAAAACTTTGTAATACATATGGCTCTGTAAAAACTATATTAATAAGAAGAAACTCTGTTAAAAATATTACATCCAATATGGCTGACGCAGGTGTATTTGATTATGATTATGATTTTATTATTGAGAATAATGGGACAATAGATGAACTTAAAAACAGTGTTAAAAATTTTGTTATGGAGAATATTAATGTGTAATGAAATTGGACTTTCATTTGAAGTCAAAATAGGAGGATTAAGATTTGAAATTTGAAAATACAGAAGTATGGGGATTTGAACATGCTTTGCGTGGAATGAGAAACGCAATGGAGTCATGGAATAAAAGTGATAGTGGTATTTGCAAAGGTGGAGATAATGGAATTGGATGTGATAATTGCGCCACAAAAGAAGAATGTAAACATTCATATGATAAAGAATTTAAAATTGGTAAAAACGATATGAAGCTTGCACAGACACTTATTAGGGCTGGTTCTGCCGATTCAAAATATCTCAGAATGATACACGTAGCTGTGGACATAAATATGCCTAGATACTGGTGGAGTGAAGCTGATACATATCATTTTAATATAAAGAACAGTTGTTCTACAATGCATAAACTTCTTAATAACAATAATCCAATTACATTAGATATGTTTGTTATATGTGAAGAAGATGCTGATTGGTGGAATTATACAGTAAATAAACTTGAATCTCTGCGTCTGGAATATAAAGAAGTTCAAAGAACAACAAAAGATTCTAAAGTTATGAACAGACTCTTAGTTAGAGCAAAAAGAATGTTACCAGAAGGGTTTGAGCAAACGAGAACGTTTGATACAAATTATGCAGAACTACGTAATATGTATTTTCAACGTAGACATCATAGATTACAAGAAGAATGGGTAGATACATTTTGTAAATGGATTGAAATGCTCCCATATGCAAAGGAATTAATTATGTATGAAGGTTAATAAATGTTCATTTCATAGGAGGTGATTAATATTAGAAATTCAGAAAAATTAGACTCATTTTACTCGCAGTTATGTGAGATACATAAGAGGTCATTTCCAGATATGCGACCAGGGCAATTCTTGTTAAATGCTCTTGGGTATATCAATAGTACATTAAACAGAGATCCGTTCTTTCCTGAATCAGATGAATTAATAGAATTATTCAAACAACATGCTAATTCTAAATCAATGTGGTATCAAGGATGGAGTTTGTTAAAAAAGGAGAATTCCGATGAATAAATTTACGAAAATATTCAAAGTTTTATTATGTGTTATTTGTCTTTCATTCATAGCTATTTCATTATGGACAGGTTTTCTTGCAATAACTGGTGTTATATTGATGAACTTCTTTACTTTAGAAGTTGCTGCTAATATTGCTATTTACATTGCAACAATTTTAATACTTATTATTTTTGTAATGATTTTAAAGCCGTGAAGGAGGGGTTAAATGGAAGAAGTAATTAAAATTTTCAAACAGATACAAAATACAAGCAGTACAAATGGTAAGAAAACAATTATTGAAGCCAACAAAGATAATGAGTTATTTAAAAAGTGTTTGGTTTTTCTACTTGATTCAAATGTGGTAACTGGTATCAGTGATAAGAAATTAAACAAATTTGTTGGTATGTCAGGAACAGAATTGAACTCTTTCAAAGAAGTTATAAAATACTTATCAGATTTTAATTCAGGTAGTGATATGGATATTGGAACTATACAAGGATTTATCGAAAACCAACCAGAAGAATATCAAGATTTTTACAAACAGATGGTTACAAAGAAATTTCGTCTTGGTTGTGATAAAAAAGTTGTAAATAGTGTGATTCATGGTTTGATTCCATCATGGGACGTACAGCAAGCATATCCAATTTCCGAGAAGAATGAACCTAAAGATGGTGAATGGTTTGCTTTATCTCAAAAACTTAATGGTAATAATTGTGCTTATTATAAAGGAAAGCTAATTAGTCGTCAGGGTAAACCATTTACAGGTCTTGACCATATCATTAAAGATATTGAACGATTGCCAAACCATGAAAATTATATGTTTAATGGTGAATTGATTCGTAAAAATTATGATAATCTTTCTGATAATGACAATTTCCAAATTGGAACTGGTATTATCAATTCTGACGATTCTGATAAATCTTGCATTAAATTTGTAATCTATGAATGTATCCCAAACGAAGAATTTGAAAATGGCGAGAGTAAATTAAAATATAAAGCTCGTAGAGAACAAATTTTAAATCCACTAACAACAGTGATTTCTCGCTTAAATACAGATAATCTTGAAGTTGTTTCTATTATATATGAAGGAAGTGATAAATCAGTTATTCAACCATTGCTTGATAAAGCTGACAAAGATGGTTGGGAAGGGCTGATGCTCAATAAGGATACCAAATGGAAAAATAAACGTAATAATGGAATTCTTAAAGTGAAGTCATTTAAACATGCCGATATTCGTTGCACTGATATTGTTGAGGGTGATGGTAAATATAAAGGAACTCTTGGACTAATTAAATGTGATTACAAAGGATATGAACTCGGTGTAGGATCTGGATTTACTGATGAGCAGAGAAATTACTATTGGGACAATCCTAATGAGATTATTGGTAAAATTGTGCAGATTAAATTCAAAGGTGAAACAAAGAATAAAAATGGTGGAATTTCGGTTCAGTTCCCTATTTTTGAAATCGTGAGAAATGACAAATCTGAACCTTCTTATAATTAACAATTCGCTAAATATTCCCAATTCAAACAGAGAATATACAAATGTAACATATTAATAGCACAAAGGAGGCAATGTATTTTATTACGAAAAATGACATTTGGAATGGTTGTTCTTGTAGTTCTTACAACTTCTGTTCCAACAGCACAAGCAGAGGTTTGTAATGAAAAACCTTGCATAACGGTTGCACCCTGTCTTACGGCAGGGTTCAGCAATCAATTAAACTTGTTATCTCAATCAAAAGAGAAAATTAAGTACAAGGAAAAATATGTAACTAGCACATATGTAAACATCCGAGAGCAGCCAAGTAAGAACTCAGAAGTTATTAAACAAGTTTCGTTTAATGAAAAAGTTATTATCATTGAAAATAAACTTACGAATGATGTTTGGTATACTGTCGATCTTGATAACAAAATTGGTTATATCCATAAAGACTATGTATCTGATAAACCAATCAATTACATGATTTACAATGTTCCATGTGTTAAAAATAAAACTTGGATGCCATACACAGCAATTACCAGTAGAGGGAGTAAGCAGTACAAACTTCAACAAATTGCTTATACAGGTGATTATGGTATTCGCATGGTAAATGGGAGATATTGTGTAGCTCTTGGTTCACATTTTGGATGTGAAATTGGACAGTATTTTGATTTGATATTGGCAAATGATGAAGTGATTCCTTGTATTATGTCAGATCAGAAGGCAAATAAACACACCGATTCTGCGAATATCGTTACAATATCTACAAATTGTTTAAGTGAATTTATTGTAGACAGACAAGCATTGAACAGAAATGCTAAACGAGATGGCGATATATCTAGTTGCTGTCCAGAATGGGAATCCACTGTAAGGCAAATTAAAGTATATGAAAAGGTGATCTAATGTTTATTAGTGGGGTTTGTTTTAGAGAGGTGAAAAAGAAAATGGAAAGAACGTATAAATTGGATTTGGAAAGTATTAACGATGCAAAAGACTTTGTGGTTGCAATTAACAGGATGAATAGTGAAGTTGACGCAAGATATGGAGTACATGTCGTTGACGCAAAATCTATGTTAGGATTACTAAATATATCTCATTGTAAGCCATTAGAGATGACCATTTACTCTGATGATGAAAATGAGATAAGTGAATTTGCTGAAATTTGTAAGAAATACGAGGTAAAAAAGAATGACTAATTATTCACAGGTATTAGAATTAGATGAAATTACATTAGAAGATTGCATGAATTTATTCAAATATGGCAAAACAACGCTAATTGAAGATGGCAGAATTACAAATATCTTGGAAGAAGGTGATTGATTATACTCTGTTTAATTGGTAAAAGCGCAAGTGGTAAAACATTTGTGCGAGATAAATTAGTAAAAGAATGTGGTTATAAAAGTCTGGTAACATTTACATCTCGACCACCACGAAAAAACGAAAAACAGGACATTACATATCGTTTTATTTCCAAAGAAGATTTCGAACAGAAAATTGAAGAAGGATTTTTTGCAGAGTGGAAGAAATATGATACTGAGCAAGGTGTTTGGTATTATGGCACTGCATTAACGGATTGTTATGACGCAGACGATGATACCGTAACGATTCTTACGCCTGACGGTGTGAGAGATTTGCAAGCAATAGAGATCCCTATGGTTGTCATCTACTTATATAGTAATTTAAACACGATTAAACAGAGATTGTCTATTCGTGGCGATAACCAAAAAGAAGTTGAAAGACGTATGAAAGCTGATATTAAAGATTTTAATGGTGCTGAAATGTTGGCTGATAGAATTGTATATAACAACTTATCTGATGATATAGAAAGTGTAGTTGAGAATGTTGATTATTGGTATAAGAAAATCTTAAAGGAGAAATCAAATGGGAAATGATAAACTTACTATTTATTTAGCTGGTAAAATGAGCGGGTTAGACAAAGAAGAATACAATGGTTGGCGAAAATCTATTACAGAAGATTTGATTGCATACGCACGTTCTTGTGGTTCGAACGTACAAGTTATCAATCCTGCCGATTACTTTGATTTTGACGACATGGAGAGACATCTTGAAAAAGAAGTAATGCAGTTTGATCTTAACATGGTAAGACAGAGTGATGTTTTGATTGTAAATATTGATGATGCATCTGATAGCATCGGTACGGCAATCGAAGTATATGAGGCTAATAGATTGAACATTCCAGTAATCGCATATACCGAATGTGGAATTGTAAACGATGACATTCATCCTTGGATCGAGAACTGTTTGTCTACAGTGCAGATGAATCGAAATGAACTGATTACATATATTAGAGACTTTTATATGGAACGTTATATTTAAATAGGAAGGAAGTGATTCAAATATATAGTGGATATGTTACTTGTAGAGCACTTGCAAACGAGCTATACAACAAAGACAACTTCGTAACAGTACAGGTTGGCGACAGAGAATATTATGTTAAGAAGGTTAAACAGAAAAGAACCCATGCTAATTTAGATGATTCTGTGATGCATACTGTTCTAGTTTGTGAGGAGGAATAAATATGGCATTTGAATATGAATGTGGTTTAACAAAAGACGAAAAGAAAATAATTATCGAATTAATTTGTAATGAACAGACACATATGATTATCAAAGATCATACTAAATATGATTCTGATAAATATAAGAAACTTGAAGAATTAAAGGTTAGAATTAAGGATATGTAAAAATAAAATAAATCAAAAAGTTAACCAATAACTTGATGTTATTTAATACAGAATTGCAAAGAAAGGTTGATTTCTTATGAAATCGGGAAAGGGAGAATAATATATGTGTTTAACAGTAAAAGAAGTAAAAGAAATTTTGGATGGAATGCGTGATGATGCATTGGTTTTAGCAGATAAAGAACTTGAGGGCGATGCTGCACATGAACTAACTGCTTATGAATATCCATCTGGTGATAAAAAGGATTGGAATTTTGTAATTTTAACGTGGGAGAAATAGGAAGAAGATAAAATGAAATTCAATTTTATAGATTGTATAGAATTTGAGATTGATTGGAAAGCCGTAGCAGTGATTGCAGCATGTGTACTTGGTTATACAATCATAACAGTAATTTAGAAAGGAGACAAAGTATTGACAAAAGTAATTTTATATACAACACATTGTCCAAAATGCATGGTATTGGAGAAAAAATTAAAATCAAAAAATATAGAATACGTTGAAAATACTGACACAGATTTAATGATCTCAAAAGGCTTTGAAACAACTCCAATGCTAGAAGTCGATGGAGAAATTATGAATTTTGTAGTAGCAAATACTTGGATCAATGCACAGTAGGAGGAAAGAATTTGAATATTAACATTAGATTAAATAAAAATTTTACAACACAATATAACAAATTACAGGATGAGTTTGGAACAGATATTGCAAAAATCAATGGTTTTGATGATGGGCAGTTAAGTTATACAGACTTCATCGACAACTTTGTAGATCAGAAGACAGTTGCAGATGCTAGTATTGATGGCAATAGTAATGTGTCTCATAAGGATATTGTAACTCTTGAAAAAGAAATGCCAAAACCACACGAAAAGGTTCTCGCATTTAACAAGATTTATTATGAGATTCAGAAAAAATATGGTTTTCAAGATGCAAACGATTGGTTAAGAGCTGAGTGGATTGGACAGTTATATATGCATGATGCAAACTCAGCGACCTTTAAACATTATTGTTTTGCATATGACTTGAAGGATTTGGCAGAAAAAGGACTTTATTTTATTGAAGGACGAAATGCAAAACCAGCAAAACATCTGATCACTTTTGTAGACTTCGTAAAAGAATTTATTAGTTATGCATGTAATCGTAGTTCAGGAGCTGTTGGACTTCCAAATCTTCTTCCATATATGTTTTATTTCTGGAAAAAAGATGTAGATAACAACTATGTTCTTAAAGATAAAGAATACTATGCAAAACAAGCATTCCAGAGATTTATTTATGCAGTCAACCAACCATATCTTCGTGATGGTTCTCAGTCAGCATTCACTAATACTTCCGTATTTGACCATCCATATTTTGAAGCACTTTTTGGTGGTACAGAGTTTCCTGATGGTACATATATGATTGATTATGAAGATGAAATCATCGAATTCCAGAAGTGGTACATGGAAGTAATGGCTGAGATTAGACATGACAATATGTTTACATTCCCAGTATCGACAATTAGCCTGCTTCGACAGAATGGTAAATTTGCCGATGAAGACTTCGCTAAATGGGCAATTAAACATAATATGGAATGGTCTGATAGCAACTTATTTGTTGACAATTCAGTGAACTCTCTTAGTAATTGTTGCAGATTAAAAAGTAATATCGAAAATCTCGGTTATTTCAACTCTATTGGTGGTACAGCATTAAAAGTTGGATCTGTAAAAGTCTCCACAGTGAATTTAGCGCGAATTGCATTAGATACTAATTCAGAGGAAGAATATCTTGATGAGTTGAAAAAACGAGTAATAATTAATTTAAAAGCACTTGATCGTGTTAGATATATCATCAGAAGAAATGTTGAAAAAAGACTATTACCAAACTTCACAAATGGACTGGTAGATTTTGAACATCTTTATAATACAATCGGATTTATCGGTGTATATGAAACAATGAAAAAGTTTGGTTATACAAAAATTGATGAACTTGGTGACACATATTATACGGATAAAGCTTCAACATTCGGTAAGAAGATTTTTGACACAATGAGAAAAACTGCTGACGAATTTATTAAAGAGTATAACTGTGATTATCAGATTAATACCGAACAGATTCCTGGTGAATCAGCAGCAGCAAAACTTATGAAAAAAGATAAATTCTTTTATCCTAACGCAAATATCTATGATTTACCTCTCTATGGAAATCAGTTTATTCCACTTGGAATCAAGACGACAGGACAGGAACGTGTAAGAATTGCGTCTGAATTTGATGAATATTGTTCAGGTGGTTCTATTCTTCATTATAATATAGATGCACCATTTGACTCGTTCGAGAAAGCATGGAAGATGACAAATTACATTGCTGATCAGGGTGTAACGTACTTTGCATATAACACAAAAATTCAAGCATGTGAACATAATCACGCGTTTTATGGGACTATCTGTCCTGAAGATGGATTACCTGCGACAAAAGAGTATACTCGTATTGTAGGGTTCTATACCGAAGTTGGAAGTTATTCTCAGGAGAGAAAAGAGGAATTTACCATGAGAGAATGGGGAGACATTAATGCTGAAGCAGAGGAGATTTAATGAAAATCAAAGGTTTAATAACTGAAGATTTCGTGAATTATAAAAAGGCTTCTATGACAATTATTTTTCCTTACTGCACCTTTAAGTGTGGTAAGGATTATTGTCAGAATAGTCCATTAGCAAAATCCCTAATTATTGAGATTTCTATAGACGATCTTGTAAATAAGTATATCAACAATCCAATAACAGAAGCGGTGGTTATGCAAGGACTTGAGCCATTTGATTCATGGAATGATTTAAAGAAATTTGTACAGAAATTAAGAGAATATAATAATGATGATATTGTTATTTATACAGGATATAACAAAGATGAAGTGATTGAATATGTTAAAGAGCTTTCAATATATCCGAATATTATTGTCAAATTCGGTAGATATATTCCTAATCAAGAGAAACATTATGATGATGTATTAGGAGTGCATCTTGCCAGTAATAACCAGTATGCGGAAAGGATTAGTAATGATTAAAGTAAATGAAGACAAAGAATTAGTAAATGAAATTAGACAGAAACTTAAAGATAATGAAGGTTACTGTCCATGTAGGCTACAAAAGACACCTGATACGAAATGTATGTGCAAAGAATTCCGTGAACAAGAAGAAGGAGAATGTCATTGTGGTCTTTATGTAAAAATAAAGGAGGAATAGATATGGAAATGGAAGATTTATACAAATTAAAGAAGGGTGACAAAGTTCTTGTTGAATGTACTGTAGAAGCAGTATTTGTACAAAGCGGAATGGTAATGGTTAAAACAAGAGATTGCGACAATGGGTTTGATGCTTATGTGGATGAGATTAAAGGTGTTATAAATGAATAGTATTATGGGGTTTCTGTTATTTTTTCTTGGAGTCATAGTTGGCGCAATTATTGTATTCATAGCTATATATCCAATAATAAAAGATATGTTTAACTATATTCAAGATATAAACAAAATTTTCAAAGACAAGGAGAATAAAACAAATGGAGAAAATTAAGATTAAATACTTTGATAAGAACATTGATAAAATTGAGAAAATCAGCAAAGGGGATTGGATTGACCTTCGTTCAGCCGAAACAATCCATCTGAAGAAAGGTGAATTTCGTTTGATCCCACTTGGAGTTGGAATGAAGCTTCCAGACGGATATGAAGCCAATATTGTACCTCGTAGCAGTACATATAAGAATTTCAAGATCTTACAGACGAATTGTTTCGCTGTCATCGACAATTCCTATAGTGGTGACTCAGATGAATGGAAACTTCCTGTAATTGCTATGGATGCCACTGTAATTCATAAGAATGATAGAATATGTCAGTTCCGTATCAATAAAATTCAGCCAGAGATTGAGTTTGAAGAAGTGGAACACTTAGACGAAACAAACAGAGGTGGTTTTGGAAGTACAGGAAAAAATTAAAAGGAGTGATTTATATAAAACAAACAATAGAAATAAAAGATAAAATAAATCTTACGATTCCAGAAGCATCTACATACTCTAATATTGGAGAAACAACAATTAGAAAATTGCTTTCCGAAAAAGCATGTCCCTTCTTATTAAAAATAGGTAATAAACATCTTGTAAAAAGAGTTGAATTTGAAAAATATTTAGCTGGAAAGCATTTTATTTAATTTGGTAAAAGAACTTTTGTGTGATATAATACAGTCATGCAAAAGTTCTTTGCCATATACAAGGAGGAAATACGATTGGGCAAAGATCTTAAAGGAAAAGAATTGGGACAAGGAATAATACAGAAAAAGAATGGGAGGTATGAAGCAAGATATATAGATAGATTTGGTAAAAGGGTATCAATTTCAGGCAGAGATCTAAAAGATGTTAAAAAGAGATATAATGAAGCAATTTACGAAAATGACAAGCAAATAAACGTAAAAGAAAATATAACACTTGACGAATGGTATAAAAAATGGATGAACGTTTACAAGTTTGATATTATTCGTGAAAACACAAAAAGACATTATAATAATGTATATTATAAGCATATATCTCCGAGTCTTGGGAATTTTCAATTAGGAAGTATTACTCAATATCAAATCAAACAACTTATCAAAGAATTAAAGAGTAGTGGGTATCAATACGAAACGTGCAACAAGGTAAAAATTCTTCTTGTTGATATTTTTAACAAAGCTATGATTAACGAATATGTGCGAAAGAATCCAGCAAAAGGAATATCATTAAAAAGAGATGAAGAAAAAAGTGTAAGAGTTTTGTCACAGGATGAACAAACGGTATTCTTTGATTGTTGTAAGGGAACATTTTATGACAATCTGTTTGTTACGGCAGTATCAACAGGAATGAGGATTGGAGAACTTGCTGCTTTAAGATGGACAGATGTTGACTGGGATAGTAGAGTAATTCATGTAACTAGAACTCTCGTATATCAGAAATATGAAAACGACAGTCAAAAGGAATATCATTTTGAAAAGCCAAAGACAAGAACTAGCTTAAGAGATATACCAATCAACAGACAGTGTGAAATAGCATTAAAGAAACAATTTATTCAAAAGTCTGTTGTTGCTACTAAGCAACCCATTACAAAGAAAATTGACGATAAATATGCTGATTTGTTATTTACATCAAAATTCAACACACCATTAAATTCGCAAGTTGTATGTCAAGCAATTAACAAAATTATAGAAGAGGTAAATCTTACGAAAGATTATCTGGATGAAATAGAGCCATTTTCTGCACATTGTTTTCGCCACACATTTGCGACACGTTGTTTTGAAGCTGGTATTGCACCAAAGACAGTACAAGCATATCTAGGACACTCATCTCTACAAATGACAATGGATTTGTATACATCAGTTATGCCAAAACAGATGGAGACAGAGATGGATAAAGTGTCTAAGGAGCTTGATCGAATTTCAGAATATGGCGATGAATTAGCAGAAAAACAGTTCGAAAATATGTCTTCAAATAACAAAATTGTTTCTTTCCGTGGAGATTCAATGGTGGTATAATTGGTGCTTGTGGAGACAAATCTTGTAAAATGGCTTAAAATCAACATTTGCAACATTAGTTTTTTGACTTTATGAGTATCTTATTACGTTTACCAGCAGACACCGTATGAGTTTATCAATACCGATGAAATCATTGGGAAATAGGGCAGCCGTTATGGGTTGCAGTTTTTACAAGGGGAATATCCGTCTTTGATCAATTTCTTGCGGAGCCCCTTGTATTTTTTTCGGTTTTTACTGCTCATCTGCTTTACCGAATGACAGTCCGGTTTGTGGAATTTTTTGGTGTTAGTATTTAAAATATAGACCGCGGATGCGTGTTCCTTTGCAGAACTATTATGGGAATTCTGGTTATTTTTTCCATTCAGATGACTGTCACCGGTGGCATAATCTATGGCAACACCCGGCTGTACATTGTAGCAGTAGGTACAAAAACAAATGCCCTTTCCCTGATCCTCCACAGAATAAGCTTCCATCAGGACACCGGAAGCGACCAGGTTACTGCCCTCAAAAACCGGTGTCACGCGGTATAAGACATGGTTATTGGTTTTGTCTATATATCGTGCGGTTTTTTCCTCAAAAGGAAGCATACCTTCATTGTTCATGTAGCGGGTGCCGGTGATCAGGTTCTTTTTATTGGCATTTTCCGCAGTAAGGCAGTAGGCGATGAGGTGGCAGCGGTTATACAGATAGTTGCCGTCCACGACACCGGTGTATTTGACTGTGTGCCAGCCGGATGGCCGGATCTGACCGATTTCCCCGCGCGCTTCGGTCGGCATGGTGTCTTTGCTCACATTGGCATAGGCCACACCGCATCGTCCGAGCTTGTCGAGTTTATGGTAGGATTCAAAAGTGTTGGTGTTTTGCTTTTCCCGGCTGGTGAAATATGGTTTATTTCCATGTACAGCCACAGAAGATTTTCCATTGTATTTTGGAACTTCTTTGATGGAAAAACGGTCTTTTGTGTTCTTTTGGGCAGCCTGTGCAGTCGTGATAAGCGCAGCAGAATCGGAACTTGTATCAGAAATGAATGGTACAGGTACGAAAGCTACGGAAAAGGCAAGTAAAACAGCAAGCAAAGAAGTCCTGCATTTTGTGAAGTGTAATCGTTTCATGGGATTTCCTCCTTATTCCGTTATGATTTGTTTTCTATAGTATAACATAAAGTAAAGAATTTTTGGAAAAAAGGAAAAAATCCAATAGATTGGAAACGTCAGTTTCGTATATTCTGATGTTGTAAGCGGAACTGTTTCGGTGTCATCTGATAGCGTTTTTTAAAGGTACGGATCAGATGGCTGCAATCGGCAAAGCCTGTTTCTCCCGCAATATAACTTAAATCATGCCCGGTAAATAAAAGGAGATTTTCCACTTTGCTCAGCCGCACAAATTCGATATACTGCTTGCAGCTTTGTCCATAGTATTTACGGAACTGCCGGGCAAAGTAAGAATAACTCATATGATACGTGCGTGCCAGAGATTCAATGTTGATATTTTCCTGGGAATGATCATCGATATACATCAAAACATTCTGCATCGCTTCTTCCTCCACTTCCGGGATCTGATCCGTATCAAAAGAAATTCCCTGTTCCAGCCAGAAACGTAGCAGCTGTACGATCAGCCGGGCGAACTGGGCATAAACACAGGCATCATATCCGTAGCGTTTTTCCTGAACCTCTTTTAAGATATCCGTGAAAAACAGTTCAGCAGGAAAATCGGGCAGGTTGTCCGAATCAAAAACCAGCGGAGGGTTTGTGCTGTTTAAAATCTGGTGAAAGGCAAAGTTTAAATTTGGAAGATAATTCTCGGAAAGTTTTATGCGGTTGAGATTGAATTTACAGCAGATGTAAACATAGGGCTTATCATCGGTATGATAGATGGAGTGCATTGCCTGCGGAGGAAATACAATAAAGGCTCCTTTTTTCAGGAGACAGGTATTGTCATTACAGCTGACCGTTACAGATCCTTCCTGCACATAGACAAGTTCCAGAAAATAGTGCCAGTGGGAGGAAACGGGACCTTCCCAGTATCCGGTGCCACAGCAAAAAGCTTCAATAGGAGAGCGCAGCATATCACTGTATTCAAATAAATTTTCGTTCATATGACCTCCTGGTATTAAAACAAAAATCATAAAAATAGAATAGATTTGTTCTATTTTTATGTGATTGTATTATATCATAATTCAAAAATAATTGATACAATAACGGAAATTTGACAAGAAAGACAGTGGAGGCTTGTGATGAAAGTGAAAAAAGAAACATTGTTTCCAAAGACAAAAATACAGTGGCTGTGGGAAAATATGAAAGGCAGACGTGTATTATATGTGATCGGCATGCTGGGAACCGTTGTCTATAATATATTGCAGCTGACGGTTCCGTATTATTCTGGAAGAATTGTGGATCTGTTTTTAAGTGGGGCAGATGCGTGGAAAAATATGAGAACGAATAGTGGTTTGTTCTATCATCTGCTCATCCTGATGATTGTATTTACCGTACTTCGCGGTGTGATTGTCTATGGAGACTGCATGATTTACGAGCATGTGTCACAGACGGTACTGTACCGTGTGCGCAATTTTTTGTATGACAAAATCCAGAGGCAGGATATGACCTTTTACAGCACATATCGTACCGGCGATCTGATGACGCGTGTTACGGGCGATCTGGATGCGGTGCGCCACATGGTTGCATGGGTGATCCGCATGGTGATCGAATCATTTTCCCTGTTTGGTGTGGTGGCAATATACTTCTTTTATATGAACTGGAAAATGGCTCTGAGCCTGTTAATTATTTCGCCGTTTGTGTTTTTTATCATTTATCTGTTCAAAAACAAGGTGGCACCGATGCATGCGAAACTGCGTGAAAAACTGGCACAGATGAACACCTATGCGCAGGAAAATATTTCCGGAAACCGTGTGGTAAAAGCGTTTGCCAGGGAAGCATATGAAATTGAAAAATTTGACCGGGCAAACAAAGATTATGCACAGACGAATAAAGAGACCAGCATGGTATGGCTGAAATTTTTCCCGTATGTGGAAAGCATTGCAAACCTTATGCCGGTAGTGATGCTGGCCGTGGGCGGTGTCTTTTTGATCCGGGGCGAACTGACGATGGGAGATTATGTGGCATTTTCCGGACTGATCTGGGCAATTGCCAACCCGATGCGCCAGATGGGGAATATCATGAATGAATTTCAGCGATTCTCAGCCGCATCCAAAAAAGTGATGGAGATTTATTATTCCGAGCCAAAGATCAAAGATGCTCCGGATGCAGCTGCGCACACGGATCACTTTAAAGGAAAAATCGAATTCCGGGAGGTATCTTTTCAATATGAAGATGGGGAACTTCCGGTGCTGCATGATATCTCTTTTACCGTAAAACCGGGGGAGACCATTGCAATCATGGGAGAAACCGGCTGCGGAAAGACTTCCCTGATCAACCTGATCCCGCGGTTTTATGAGCCGACGAAAGGGGAAGTGCGGATCGATGATATACCGGTGCAGAATTTCAGACTGTCCGACCTGCGCAAACAGATCGGACTTGCCACACAGGATGTGCTGTTGTATTCCGATACGATCGAGGGAAACATTGCCTACGGAGACAGCAGCATTGATCTCGAAGAAGTGGAAAAATTTGCAAAATATTCTGCGGCATCTGATTTTATCTCAAAGATGCCGGAAGGATATGATACGGTGGTCGGAGAGCGTGGCGTAGGCCTTTCCGGCGGACAGAAACAGCGAATTTCCCTGGCAAGGGCACTGGCGGTGCGGCCTTCGATTCTGATTCTGGACGATACGACCTCTGCGGTGGATATGGAAACGGAAAAACAGATTCAGGAAGCACTGCGGCATCTGGATTTTTCGTGTACGAAGGTAATTATCGCACAGCGGATTTCCACTACGATGATGGCGGATAAGATTCTGGTGATGCAGCATGGACGGATCACGGAGATGGGAAATCATGAGGAACTTATGGCAAAAAAAGGATATTATTACGAACTGGTACAGCTGCAGACCGGCGAAGACCTGGTATAGGGGGTGAGACAATGGCAAAGAATACATATAAGCAGGATGAAATCCTGGAAGAACCGTTTGATATCCGGCATCTGCTCCGGGCGTCATCCTATATCAAAAAATATCGCAGGGGTATGATCCTTGCAATCGTCCTCAGCGGAATCGGAGGAGCGTTCGGGTACGTGGCACCGATGATTATTCAGCGGGCACTTGATATTGCGGTGCCTGATAAAAATATGAGACTGTTATTTTCCCTAGTGGCGGCGCTGATTGCCATCTATGTGGTCAGCGTGATTTTTACCACGATCCGCAGCCGCATCATGGTGGATGTCAGTCAGAATATTATTTATGATATCCGCAAGGACCTGTTTGAACATCTGCAGGAACTTCCGTTTCAGTATTACGACGACAGACCGCATGGAAAGATTCTGATCCGGGTGGTCAATTATGTCAATTCGGTATCGGATATGTTGTCAAACGGACTGATCAATATCGTGCTGGAAGCATTTAATCTGCTGTTTATTATTATTTTTATGTTTATGGTAGATGTGCAGATGGCACTGGTTGTGTTGTGTGGAGTTCCCGTGCTTGCCGTCTTTATGTTCTGGATCAAAAATAAGCAGAGAAAGGCGTGGCAGGCCGTATCCAACAAGAACTCAAACTTAAATGCGTATCTGCAGGAAAATATTGTAGGTGCCCGGATTACACAGATTTTTGCACGTGAGGATGAAAATGCAAAAATCTTTAACGGACTTTCCAAAGAATGCAGACGGACCTGGAATACCGCTGTGCGCTACTCAAACCTTGTATGGCCGGGCATTGATACCATTTCGGTGTTTGTCCGTGCTGCCATCTTTTTGTTTGGCCTTGTCATTTTCGGGCAGGGAAATAAGTCGCTGGGAACGATCGTGGCGATTTCCAGTTATGCTTCGTATTTCTGGCAGCCGATCATGAACCTTGGAAATATATTCAACAATTTTATCAATAATATCGCTTATCTGGAACGGATCTTTGAAACCATCGATGAGCCGGTTACCGTAAAAGATGCAGAGCATGCGATCAAGATGCCAAAGATCCGGGGGAAAGTTACGTTTGACCATGTGACCTTTGCATATGATGAGACAAAAACGATATTAAAAGACGTATCCTTTACGGTAAATCCCGGGGAGAGTGTTGCACTTGTAGGACCGACCGGGGCCGGAAAGAGTACCATCGTCAATCTGATTTCACGGTTCTACAATGTCAATGACGGAAAGGTACTGATCGATGATCAGGATATCGCAGATGTGACCATTCATTCTCTCCGTGCGCAGATGGGGATTATGATGCAGGACAGTTTTATTTTTTCGGGAACAATTGCAGATAATATCCGGTACGGAAAATTGGATGCCACACAGGAGGAAATTGAAAAAGCGGGAAAAATTGTCTGTGCCGATCCGTTTATCCGGGAAATGCCGAAAGGATATGAAACACAGGTGCGGGAGCGTGGGTCCATGCTTTCCCAGGGACAGAAACAGCTGATTTCTTTTGCGAGAACACTGCTTTGTGACCCGGCAATTCTGATTTTGGATGAGGCAACTTCCAGCATTGATGTGCAGACGGAAAAAGCATTGCAGACCGGATTAAACCGTATGCTTAAGGGCAGAACATCCTTCATTATTGCGCACCGGCTCTCCACGATCCGTGGCTGTGACAAGATCATGTATATTGATGACGGAGGAATCGCAGAGGCGGGAACGCATGAAGAACTGATGAAAAAGAAAGGCAGATATTACAAACTGTATACGGCACAGAAATCTTTGCACTAAAATAAACGAAAAGAGCCAAAAGTACTAGGAATTATCCCCCTTTTATGTTACCATAATAAGTGCAATTATTATGAACAGAAGGGGGATACTTATATGGCAAAAGAACTAGTTGCGATGTTGCTTGCCGGAGGCCAGGGGTCCAGATTATATGCACTGACACAGAAGCTTGCAAAGCCTGCAGTTCCGTTTGGGGGAAAGTACCGTATCATTGATTTTCCACTGTCGAACTGCGTAAATTCAGGAATTGATACGGTGGGGATTCTGACCCAGTATCAGCCGTTTGTATTAAACGAGTATATTGGAAATGGCCAGCCGTGGGATCTGGATCGTCTTTACGGAGGCGTGCATGTACTTCCACCGTACCAGAAAGCATCGGGGTCTGACTGGTACAAGGGTACGGCAAATGCCATTTATCAGAATATTGCTTTTATTGAGCGCTATGATCCGCAGTATGTGATTATTCTTTCCGGAGACCAGATCTGCAAACAGGATTACAGTGATTTCCTTGAGTTCCACAAGCAGAAAGGGGCAGAATTTTCTGTCGCAGTCATGGAAGTGCCGTGGGAGGATGCTTCCCGTTTCGGGCTGATGGTAGCAGACGAGGATGACAAGATTACCGAGTTCCAGGAGAAGCCAAAGGAACCGAAGTCCAATCTTGCATCCATGGGAATCTACATATTTAACTGGGATATTTTAAAGAAATATCTGATCGAGGATGAGGCTGACCCGACTTCCGAGAATGATTTTGGAAACAATATCATTCCAAATCTTCTGCGTGACGGAAGAAAGATGTATGCCTATCATTTCAACGGATACTGGAAGGATGTAGGAACGATTCCGTCTCTGTGGGAAGCAAACATGGAAGTGCTTGATCCGGAACATAGCGGCATCAACCTGTTTGATGAAAACTGGAAAATTTACAGCAGAAACAGTGGTATGACCGGTCACCGGATCGGAGAGAATGCCGTGCTGGATAACTGTCTGATTACCGATGGATGTAACATCAAGGGTACCGTCAGACATTCCATCCTGTTTTCCGGTGTCACGGTGGAAGAAGGCGCCATTGTAGAAGATGCCGTTGTCATGGGACACTCCACGATCAAGGCAGGTGCGGTTGTCAGACACTGTATCATTGCAGAAAATGCGACCATCGAAGAAGATGCGGTTGTGGGAGCAAAACCAAAAGGGGAAGGAATTGGAGAAGTTGCCACAATTGCAGCGGATGTAACGATCGGAAAAGGAGCAAAAATTGGTCCGAGCGCTATGATTTATGAAGATGTGAAGGAGGGTGAGGAGCAATGTTAAATTCAAAGACAGAGGCATTGGGAATTATTTTCCCGAACAGCTATGATGCAATGGTGCCGGATCTGGTTTCGGAGCGCCTCATGGCATCCATTCCATTTGCCAGCAGATACCGCATGTGCGATTTTATTCTTTCCAGCATGGTACACAGCGGAATTGACAATATTTCCATTATCGTAAGAAAAAATTACCATTCCCTGCTGGATCATCTCGGCGCCGGCCGTGAGTGGGATCTGGTCCGCAAAAACGGAGGCCTGAATATTGTTCCTCCGTTCGCACAGAAACAGGTAAAGGTATTCGAGGGACGCATCGAGGCACTTGAGAGTCTGCGCGGATATCTGTTAAAGCAGCCACAGAAATATGTCATTATGACCGATGCAAATATTGCCATCAATTTTGATTTTAATGAACTTTTAGATGCGCATATCAAGAGTGGTGCGGATGTGACCATGATGTACCGCAAGCAGGAAATTCCGAAGGCATTTATCCGTCAGAGCAGGGACCGCATGGATCTGTACTATGCACTCGGCATGAACGGAGACCGCGTCAGCAAGATTTACATCAACCCGACCGAAGAGGGGGAGATGAATTTCAGCATGAATATTTATGTGGTAGAACGCGAGTTTTTGATCCATATGATAGATGATGCGTATGTACATGGGCATACTTACTTTGTACGTGACCTTTTGGACAAGCAGATTGACCGGCTGGATATCCGCGGGTTCTGCTACGATGGCTATGTGGTCAATATCCATGATACCCAGAGTTATTTTGAAGAAAATATGCGTCTGTTACAGGAAGAAAACTTAAATGCACTGTTTTCTCCAAATCAGATTTACACCAAGATCCGTGACGATAACCCGACCCGTTATATCAACGGTTCCAAAGCAAAGAATGTTATGGTTGCCGATGGCTGTGTGATCGAGGGAGAAGTCGAAAACAGCGTCCTGTTTCGAGGCGTTCACGTCGGAAAAGGCGCAAAAGTGAAAAACTGTGTGCTGATGCAGGATACCGTAGTGGAAGATAATGCAAGCGTGGAATACGTGATTACCGACAAGAATGTACGTGTCACAGAGGGCAAGTCACTGACCGGAAATGAGTCGTATCAGGTATATGTATCCAAGGGGCAGGTTGTATAATTTTATGCTTTCCAAATAATACAGAGTCTGTTATAATAAGCAAAGATAAAATACTGAGGAGGCAATTGTATTATGGCTGATAGCAGAAAAACAGTTCAGATAAAATCAGATCCTGTCGGGGATGTCCGTATCGCAGATGAAGTCGTTGCGATCATTGCAGGACTTGCAGCAACAGAAGTAGATGGTGTCAGTTCCATGGCGGGAAACATCACAAACGAAATTGTCAGCAAGCTCGGCATGAAGAACCTTTCTAAGGGAATCATGATTGAAATTATGGACAATGAAGTAAAGGTTGATGTTGCCATCAACATTGCATATGGTTACAGCATTCCGGAAGTCTCTGCCAAGGTACAGGATAAAGTAAAGGCTGCCATTGAGAATATGACAGGCCTGACAGTCGCTGTTGTCAATGTCCGTATTGCAAGTGTTGATATGGGAACTGACAATTAAATCTTTGTATTCGAAACAGAATATGGTATAATAAAGGATGTCTGAACGAAAGACATCCTTTATTTTTGAGCGAGGAGAGAAGATGACAAGAAGAGAGTTAAGAGAAAATGTATTCAAGATGCTTTTCCGCGTAGAATTTTTTGATGCGGGAGAACTGCCAGAACAGCTGGAATTGTTTGGCGAAGAAGTGGATCATGTAACCGATCAGGACTTTAAGTATATCGCTGAGCGTTATCGCGACATTTACAATCATCTGCCGGAAATCGACGGGGCAATCAACGAAGTCGCAAAAGGCTGGAAGACAACCCGTATGGGCAAAGTAGATCTGGCACTGATCCGTCTGGCGGTATATGAGATCCGTTACGATGATGAGATTCCGTTTAAGGTTGCGGTCAATGAGGCTGTGGAACTGGCAAAACAATACGGAACCAATGATTCACCGGCATTTGTCAATGGAATTCTTGCAAAGTTTGCAGAATGATGAAACATGTATATTCGGTAGGGCAGGTAAATAAATACATTAAAAATATGTTCGCTCAGGACTTTATGCTGCACCATATCAGCATCAAGGGAGAGGTATCTAACTGTAAGTATCACTCCAGCGGGCATATTTATTTTACAATGAAAGATGCAGACGGAACGATAAACGCGATCATGTTTGCAGGAAGCCGCAGGGAAGGATTAAAATTCCCGATGAAAGAGGGCGACCGCGTGGTTGTGACCGGATCCGTGGAAGTGTATGAAAGAGATGGCAGATACCAGATCTATGCACGGACGATTGAACGGGACGGAGAGGGAAATCTGTATCTGAAATTTGAAGCGTTAAAGCGGGAGCTTGAAGAGATGGGAATGTTTGCGGAGGAATACAAACAGCCCATTCCCACCTATGCAAAAACCGTGGGGATTGTTACGGCAGAGACCGGGGCAGCGATTCAGGATATCCGCAATATTGCAGGGCGCAGGAACCCGTATGTGCAGCTGATTCTCTGCCCAGCCCTGGTGCAGGGAGAGGGTGCGGCAGCATCAATTGTCCATGGAATTCATGCACTTGAACAGATCGGCGTGGATGTAATCATTGTCGGACGGGGCGGTGGATCCATAGAGGATCTGTGGGCATTTAACGAAGAAATGGTGGCACGGGCCATTTTTGACTGCCGGATTCCGGTGATCTCCGCTGTCGGTCATCAGACGGACTTTACGATTGCAGATTATGTCGCAGACCTGCGGGCACCGACTCCGTCTGCAGCAGCGGAGCTGGCGGTGTTTGATTACCGGCAGGCAATGCAGGAACTGCTTGGCATGCGGCAGCAGATGGACAAAGAACTCCAAAGGAAAGTAACCGTGGCAAGAAACCACCTGGAGCACCAGAGGATGCGCCTGCACTATCTCAGCCCTCAGCAGCGGATGAATGAAAACCGGCGAAGAGTGGCAGAGTATGAAGAGAAACTGACCGGACGCATGGAGGAACTGCTGCGTGAGCGCAGACACCGCCTGGCACTTCTGGCAGGCACGCTGGAGAGCTATTCCCCGGTAAAGAAACTCAGTGGAGGGTATGCATTCGTGGAGGATGGGAACCATCAGGCACTGCGGAGCATCCACCAGATCAGGGAAAAAGATACCGTGCAGATCCATTTGCTGGATGGCACACTGACGGCAGCAGTGACAGAAATTCAGGCAGCCGAAGGAGTAAAAAATGAGTGATGAATTAGAAAAAAAAGAACCGGGACTGGAGGAACGGTTTGCAAAGATCGATTCCATACTTGATGCGATGGAAGACGAAAACGTAACGTTAGACCGTTCGTTTGCCCTATACAAAGAGGGACTGGAACAGATCAAAGCAGCCGGCCAGTCTTTGGATACGATAGAAAAGGCAATGCTTGTACTGAACCAGGATGGAAAATTGGAGGAATTCTGATGGAGATCAGACAGGAAATAAAACGCAGGGCGGCAGACATTGAAGCACGGATCGCACCGTTTCTGCCACAGGAAAAGGGGTTTCAGCAGACCGTGCTCGATGCCATGGAATACAGTGTTTTTGTAGGCGGAAAGCGTTTGCGGCCGATGCTGATGGAAGCATCTTACCAGATGTTTGACGGAACGAATCCGGCAATTGATGATTTTATGGCGGCGATTGAGATGATCCACACCTATTCACTGATCCATGATGATCTTCCGGCGATGGATAACGACGAATACCGGCGTGGGAAAAAGACAACCCACGCGGTATACGGGGAAGCAATGGCAATCCTTGCGGGGGATGCCCTTTTAAATTATGCGTTTGAGACCGTGGCAGCAGCGCTGACCAGAAACGAAGGAGACTGGAGAATTGTCAGGGCTTTTTCCGTGCTGGCACAAAAAGCGGGTATATACGGAATGATCGGCGGCCAGGTGGTAGATGTGGAGAGTGAGAAAACCGGACAGACCATCGACCGTAACCGGCTGGACTTTATCTACCGGTTAAAAACCGGAGCGCTGATTGAAGCGTCGCTTATGATCGGAGCCATTTTGGCAGGCGCGGATGAAGTGTCGGTTGCGCGTATGCAGGAAGCCGGAGCAAAGCTGGGACTTGCCTTTCAGATTCAGGATGATATTCTCGATGTCACGGGATCTTTTGAAAAACTCGGTAAACCGATCGGCAGTGATGCGGAAAATGAGAAGGCAACCTATGTGACATTTGAGGGGCTGGAGCAGGCAAAAAAGGATGTAGAGCGGCTTTCCGGGGAAGCAATAAAGATACTGGATGAATTTGAAGGAGAGCATACGTTTCTGCATGACCTGTTTTTCTATTTGATCAACAGGGATCATTAATTTTTCGAGGGCAACATGGTTTTAGATCGGATAAAAAAAGTAAATGATATCAAACAACTAAACGAGGAAGAACTGGAGGAGCTACAGGAAGAAATCCGTGATTTTCTGGTGGAAAATATTGCAAAAACCGGAGGACATCTGGCATCGAATCTGGGTGTGATTGAATTGACGATGGCGCTTCATCTGTCCTTTGACCTGACGAGAGACCGGATCATCTGGGATGTCGGACATCAGTCCTACACGCACAAGATTTTAACCGGGCGCAAGTCCGGGTTTGCCACTTTACGGCAGTATGGCGGGATGAGCGGCTTTCCAAAGACACAGGAAGATCCGGCGGATGCATTCAATACCGGGCACAGCTCCACTTCCATTTCCGCAGGACTTGGCATGGCACAGGCAAGGGAACTGACCGGTGACAATTATTATGTGGTCTCTGTGATCGGAGACGGGGCACTGACCGGCGGTATGGCATACGAAGCAATGAACAATGCCTCCCGCATGAAAACCAATTTTATTATTGTGTTAAATGATAACCAGATGTCGATCTCCGAAAATGTGGGAGGAATGAACCAGTATCTGAATTCTTTCCGCACCTCGGATGCCTATCTGGATTTAAAAGACGGCGTGACCAACTCCCTAAACCGGATTCCGGTGGTGGGAGAGCGGATGGTCAAACGGATCCGAAATGCCAAAAGCGGCATCAAACAGCTGTTTGTCCCGGGAATGTTTTTTGAAAATATGGGTATCACCTATTTAGGCCCGGTGGATGGCACCAACATAAAAGAAATCCGAAAAGTGCTTGCGGAAGCAAAGCGTGTGCGCGGTCCGGTGCTGGTTCATGTACGCACGATCAAGGGAGAGGGATATCTTCCTGCCGAGCGTCATCCGGCGCGCTTCCATGGAACGGGACCGTTTGACATTGACACCGGTGTTCCGCTGTATCATCAGGAAAAAGCGCATTACACGGATGTGTTTTCCACCGTCATGCGCAAAATGGGGGAGCGGGAGCCGAAGGTGGTTGCGATTACCGCAGCGATGGCAGACGGAACCGGTTTAAAGAGATTTAAAAATCTTTTCCCGGAACGTTTTTTTGATGTGGGAATTGCAGAGGAGCATGCGGTGACGTTTGCGGCCGGTATGGCAAAGGCGGGACTCAAACCGGTATTTGCGGTGTATTCTTCTTTTTTACAGCGTGCCTATGACCAGGTATTACATGATGTGTGTGCACAGAATCTCCCGGTTGTGTTTGCCGTAGACCGTGCAGGATTAGTCGGAAAGGATGGCGCCACGCATCAGGGAATTTTTGACCTGTCGTATCTGTCAAGTATTCCGAACCTGACGGTTATGGCTCCGAAAAACAAATGGGAGCTTTCCGATATGCTCAAGTATGCGATTGCTGCAGAGGAACCGGTGGCGATCCGTTATCCGCGCGGAGAAGCCTGCGATCTCTGGAAAGATCAGCGGGCACCGATTCAAAAAGGCTGTGCGGAAGTACTCGCCGAGGGTACAGAGGTTGCACTTTTTGCAATCGGTTCGATGGTGGAAACCGCCTGGCAGGTAAGAAAAAAACTGGCAGAAAAAGGAATCCCGACAGCGGTGGTAAATGCAAGATTTGCCATGCCACTGGATAAAAACTGCCTGCGGAAACTGGCAGAATCCCATCCGCTTCTTGTGACGATGGAAGAGAACGTGGCAAGCGGGGGATTTGGAGAGCATGTGGCTGCATTTCTGGAGGAGGAAGCACTGCATACAAAGGTCCTCAGGATTGCAATTCCTGACTGCTTTGTGGAACATGGAAGTGTTGGCGAATTAAAAAAAGCACTGGGACTGGATGCAGATTCCGTGACGGAAAAAATATTAGCAGAATTACCGGAGGAATTATGAAAGAACGATTGGATGTACTTCTTGTAAAACGTGGTCTGGCACCATCGCGGGAAAAGGCAAAGACCATGATTATGGAAGGCAATGTATTTGTCAACAATAACCGGGAGGATAAGGCGGGAAGCACTTTTGCAGAGGATGCTCCGATTGAGATCCACGGAAATACATTGAAATATGTCAGCCGCGGCGGTCTGAAACTGGAAAAAGCGATGACACATTTTTCCATTTCCTTAGATGGCATGGTGTGCATGGACATCGGTGCTTCGACGGGCGGGTTTACCGACTGCATGCTGCAAAACGGGGCAAAGAAAGTGTATTCCGTTGATGTGGGATATGGCCAGTTTGCATGGAAACTGCGCCAGGACCCAAGGGTTGTCTGTATGGAAAAAACAAACATCCGCTATGTCACACCGGAAGATATCGATGATGTGCTCGATTTTGCCTCGGTGGATGTCTCATTTATTTCCCTGACCAAAGTGCTCCCGGCGGCATATGCACTGTTAAAGGACGGCGGACAGATGGTGTGTCTGATCAAACCACAGTTTGAAGCCGGACGGGAAAAAGTGGGAAAGAAAGGCGTGGTACGTGATAAGGCCGTTCACGAGGAAGTGATCGAGAGGATCATTACCTTTGCACTGGAAAACGGATTTTCGGTACACCATCTGGAATACTCACCGATCAAGGGACCGGAGGGAAACATCGAGTATCTCGTGCATATTGAAAAATCGGACGAAGCAATAAAGGAGGAATCCGTGGATATTCACGCAGTTGTGGAAGCAGCACACGGAGAATTGGATAAGTAGATGCGTAAATTTATGCTGATCACGAACCGGTACAAAGATCGTGATCTGACACTCTCAAACGAAATTGTCTCGTACATACAACAAAAGGGCGGCAGTGCTGCAATCTGTGTCAGCAATGTGGAGGATGATAACCAGAAAGATTTTGCACTTTCCGAGATTCCGGCAGACACGGAATGTATCCTTGTTCTCGGCGGAGACGGCACGTTAATCCGCGCAGCAACCAAGGTGGAGGCGCTGCAGATTCCGCTGATCGGTGTCAACCTTGGGACACTGGGGTATCTGTGTGAGCTTGAGGAAGCTACCGTATTTCATGCCATCGACTGTCTGATGCAGGATGATTGCATCATGGAAGAGCGGATTGTTCTGACCGGCGAAAAAATTGGCGGAAACGGCGCACATATGGCATTGAATGATGTCGTGATCCACTGGTCCGGGGATCTGTCCATGCTGCTTTTAAATGTGTATGTCAATGGGGAATATCTGACAACTTACCACGCAGATGGCGTGATTGTTGCGACACCGACCGGTTCCACGGGGTATAATCTTTCCACCGGAGGTCCGATCGTGGACCCGAAAGCAAGGGTACTTCTTCTGACACCGATCAATGCACATGACTTAAACTCCAAAAGCATTGTGTTTGGAGCGGAGGATGTTGTGGAGATTAAGATGGGAAGCAGACGGTTTCAAAAGGACGAGACGGCATGTGTCAGCTTTGACGGGGACACACCGGAGCATCTGCACGTGGGAGACCGTGTGCGGATTGCACAGGCACAAAGTACCATCTGGATCTGCAAAATCAGTAACCAGAGTTTCCTGGAAATACTGAGGAAAAAGATGAGACCGTAGGACGCAAAGGAGGACATATGAAAACAACACGACAGGCAAAGATACTCGAATTGATTCAGAAAAACGATGTGGAAACACAGGAAGAATTGTCCGCATATCTCGAAAAAGAAGGGTTTCAGGTTACCCAGGCAACCGTATCCCGTGATATCCGTGAACTGAAGCTGACAAAGATTTCGACCGACAACGGCAGACAAAAATATGCGGTGATTACGGACGCGGATTCCAATATGATGGAAAAATATGCAAGGGTTCTTAGGGAAGGATTTTTGTCCGTGGATGCAGCGGAAAATATTGTTGTGATCAAAACCGTGTCCGGCATGGCGGGAGCCGTTGCGGCTGCAGTAGATGCCATGCGTATGCAGGAGATTGTCGGCTCACTTGCGGGAGACGACACGATTCTGTGTGTGATCCGTACGTCCGATGACGCGGTGCACATCATGAAAAAGCTTCGGAAAATTGTAGAACAGTAATAAAAATGCTTCGGAAAAGTAGAAGGAGAATGTATGTTACAAAATCTACATGTGAAGAACCTCGCTCTTATCACAGAAACAGAGGTAGAATTTAAAGAAGGACTTAATATTTTGACAGGAGAGACTGGTGCCGGTAAATCCATCATCATTGGTTCGGTCGCACTGGCACTCGGAGAGAAGGTTCCAAAGGAACTGCTCCGGGATAACGAAGAGACCGCACTTGTGGAGCTGGTCTTTTCGGTTGAAAACCCAAAGGTTCTGGATGCGATCCGGCAACTGGGCATAGAAACAGAGGATGAAACAGTAATATTAAGTCGTAAGATAACTTCCGGAAGGGCAATTGCGCGGATCAATGGAGAAGCAGTGTCTGCTTCCCGGTTAAAAGAGGTGGCGTCTTTGCTCATCGATATTCACGGACAGCATGAGCACCAGTCCCTTCTTTCCAAAAAGAAACATCTGGAAATCCTCGATGCCTATGCAAAAGACGCGCTGGGAGAAAAAAAGGAGCGCCTTGCCGCCTGTTATCAGGAATACCGGAAACTGAAAAAAGAGTGGGAGTCCTCGTCTTTGGATACCGAGGAGCGCGCCAGAGAGTTGTCGTTTCTTGCGTATGAAGTAAAGGAAATCGAAGAGGCACAGCTTTCCGTCGGGGAGGATACCCGGCTGGAAGAACAGTATCGCAGATTTGCAAACGCAAAAAAGATCATGGATGCCATATCGGCTGCCGGTGCAGCTACCGGGGGAGACGGCGGTACCGGAGAGAATGCATCGGAACTTATCAGCCGTGCCCTGCGGGAAGTCAGTTCGGTTTCGGCATATGAGGAGCGCATTGCGCAGATGGAACAGATGCTTACCGATATTGATAATCTGCTGAGCGATTTCAATCATGAGATTTCTTCCTACCTGTCGGGGGAGGAATTTGATGACGAAGTCTTTTATCAGACCGAAAAGAGGCTTGATGAGATCAATCACCTGAAATCCAAGTATGGAAATACGATGGAAGAGATTCTGCAGTCAGCGGAAGAAAAAACAAAGCGTATCGCCGTATTACAGGATTATGATAAATACTTAAATGATCTTTTAACTTCCATGAACCGGAAGAAAGAAGAATTGGACGGGCTGTGTGCAGAGGTTTCCGGAATCCGGAAGAAAGCGGCAAAGGGATTGACGAAAGCGATTGCACAGGCACTTGAAGATCTGAATTTTTTAGATGTGCAGTTTACGATGGAATTCCGGAAGACGGAGTACAGTGCCGGAGGCTGGGATGAGGCAGAATTTATGATCTCCACCAATCCGGGAGAACCGTTAAAGCCTCTGGGAAAGGTCGCTTCCGGCGGAGAACTTTCCCGTATTGCGCTCGCGGTCAAGACCGTCATGGCGGATACGGATGAGATTCCGACGTTGATCTTTGATGAGATCGACAGTGGAATCAGCGGGCGTACGGCACAGATGGTATCGCAGAAGATGAAACTGCTGGCAAAGACGCACCAGATCATCTGCATCACTCATCTGCCGCAGATTGCTGCCATGGCAGATGCCCATTTCCTGATTGAAAAATCGGTGGAGCATGCGTCCACGGTTTCCCGGATTCATCCGCTGCGGGAAGAGGAAAGTATCGAGGAACTGGCGCGGATGCTTGGCGGCGTGGAGATCACGGATACGGTTTTACAAAACGCACGCGAGATGAAACGTCTGGCAGAAAAATACGAATAGATAAAACCAAAGTCCGCATACTAAAGGTATCCGAGAAGATAGGAGAACCTTTGGCATGCGGTCTTTTTATATGCGTATATTCAAAAATATTATCTGTATTTATGTTCTGGCGCTGTGCTGCTTTGCCTATGCCACCATGATATATGCCATTCCCGATCATGTATACGTGCAGGAGGGACAGAAGCTGGAACTGGATAAAAAAATACCGGTCACACTGGCAATGTCCACAAAACCGCAATCCGTTATGGCACAGATCGGGGAGCGGACGTTTCAGGCAATGAAGCAGGAACGGGCAGTGGAAACGTGCAGCCAGCTGAAGCAGGGGGAATATACACTGACCTGCTATCTGTTTGGCATCCTTCCTATGAAAGAGGTGCAGGTTTCCGTGGTGAACGGAAAATCTTTATACGTGAGCGGACAGGTGGTGGGCATTTACGGGGCTGCCCAGGGAGTACTGGTGCTGGGATCCGGCCCGGTGGAAACTGTGGACGGAAGCAGCCGGCAGCCGGCAGAACACATTGTATTTCCGGGGGATTATATTACTGCTGTAAATGGAAAAGCGGTCACGAAAAAAGAAGAACTGATGGAGCGGATCAATCAGTACGGGGAACAACCGGTGGTGCTGACCCTGTGGCGCGGAGCCGAGCAGATTCAGGTATCGGTGGAGCCGGTTGAGGCAGCAGAACACAAAGGCTATCGTCTGGGACTCTGGGTGAAAGATGACATGGCAGGGATCGGCACGCTGACCTATTTTGATCAGGACGGAAACTTCGGGGCACTGGGACACGGAATCGGAAACGGACAGACCAAAGACCTGCTCCGTCTGTCAGACGGCCGGCTGTACAAAGCACAGGTGCTCGGTATCAAAAAAGGTGTCCGGGGAACACCGGGAGAGCTGGAGGGAGTTGTCTATTATGGGAAAGACAACCAGATCGGAGAAGTGTCCAGCAATACACAAATCGGTATCTATGGCACGTTGACGAAAAACTTCCGGGAAGAAAAGAAAAACGAAAGTCTGTTGTGTCCGGTCGGTTACAAACAGGAGATTCAGACAAAGGATGCGGTAATTCTGTCGGATGCGTCCGGGGAACTGCAGTCGTATCGCATCGTAATTGATGATCTTGATTATACACCGGGAGATAAAAATAAGGGCATCCGTTTTCATGTGGAGGATGAGAACCTGCTGAAGCTGACCGGCGGAATCGTGCAGGGACTCTCCGGAAGCCCGATCCTGCAGGATGGAAAACTGATCGGTGCCGTGACCCATGTGCTTGTTAACGATCCAACGAAAGGATATGGCATTTTTGTGGAGGAAATGACGGGAAATAAAATAGGACAAAAGACCTAGATGTGAAATCTGCACAAAAAAAGAAACGGTAAAATGCAAAAAAGTTATATTTTATACATGAAAAAGGATTGCAATAGAGAACAAAAAAGGTTATAATAATCATTAATTGCTCGAAAATATTCGAAAATAATAAATGTTTAACGTAGTGGGAGTATTACATGGATAAGTTGGTAGGGTTTGCCCGGAAGAAGCGACTGGGCGATCTGCTTGTGGATGCAGGAGTCATTTCGCAGGATCAGCTGGTAAAAGCGTTACAGGTCCAGAAAACAGAAAAACAGGGAGAGCGTCTCGGAGTGGTACTGATCGATCTGGGGTTTACAGACGAAAAACAGATCGTAGAGGCACTGAAGGCACAGCTGAAAATACAGAGTGTCGATCTGTCAACACTGCGCATTCCGGAGGAAATCATCCGGCTTTTGGACGAGGCAGTGCTGCGGAAGTATAATCTGATTCCGTTTAAGTTCAATGAGAAAAATCCCAATCTTTTGTGCGTGGCAATGAGCGATCCGCTGGATATCCGGGCGATGGACGATGTTTCCATCATTACCGGGTGTCAGGTGGAGCGTTTTGCTGCAACCCCGAGTGATATTGCGGCAGCCATCGACCGTTACTATGGAAATGCAGAAGCCCTGCGTGTGGCAGAACAGTATACAAGGGAAAAGCAGGAACAGGCAAAAGCCAGGGCAGCCCTAGATCCCGGGAGTGGAAACGATGAGAACAATGTCCAGCAGGCACCGATTGTCAAACTGTTAGGACAGATCATCGAGCAGGCAGTCCATAAGAGAGCCAGCGATATCCATATCGAGCCGATGGAAAACCAGGTGCGGATCCGGTTCCGTGTGGATGGCGTGCTACACGAAGCCATGCGGCACGACATCAGCCTGCATGCCGCACTGATCGCAAGAATCAAAATTGTCAGCGGACTTGACATTTCCGAAAAGCGCCGCCCGCAGGACGGTCGTGCGACCAGCATTGTGGACCGGCAGGAATACGACATCCGTGTGTCCGTGCTTCCGACCGTCTATGGGGAAAAGGTCGTTATGCGTCTCGCACAGAAAAAAGCACTGACATTGGACAAGCGGGATCTGGGATTCCCGGAGGAAGAATTAAAAAAATTTGATCATATCCTAAGCCATCCGAACGGGCTTATTCTCGTCACGGGACCGACCGGAAGCGGTAAGTCCACGACATTATATACCGCATTAAATGAATTAAACGTAGAAGGTGTCAATATCATCACGGTAGAAGATCCGGTTGAGGCGAACTTAAACGGGGTTAATCAGGTACAGGTAAACGAAAAGGCGGGACTAACCTTTTCCTCGGCACTGCGTTCCATCCTGCGTCAGGATCCGGACATCATCATGATCGGGGAGATCCGTGACCAGGAGACCGCAGAGATTGCGGTAAAGGCATCCATCACCGGACATCTGGTGGTCAGCACCTTACATACAAACAGTTCGGCAAATACCATCACCCGTCTGGCAGATATGGGAGTGGAAAACTACCTGATTGCGGATTCCGTGGTCGGGGTAATCGCCCAGCGTCTGGTGCGCCGGGTTTGTCCGGCATGCGGAATTGTCCGGGAGGCAACCGCAGGGGAGAAAAAAATACTCGGCATAAAGGATCCAGCCAGACGGATCAATGTCCGCACACCGGGGCACAAAGAGTGTGTCCGTTGCGGCGGAACCGGATACTATGGAAGAATCGGTATTTATGAGATCATGCCGGTCACGGCAGACCTGCGGCAGGCGATCAACCGTGGGGAGAATGCGGACGTGCTCGAGGAGATCGCATTAACACATGGCATGAAAACACTCCGCATGAGTGCCATTGATTACGCACTGCGCGGAATCACCACCGTCGAGGAAGTGCAGCGTGTGGCATACGATGACGAAGATGATTAAATAAAAAGGGAAGGGAAGGCAGCAAAACAGATGGAATTGTCAATGTATACGCTTCTTTCGATAGCAAAAGCACATCATGCGTCCGACTTACATATTACCGTGGGGGTACGGCCGAAGTGCAGGATCAGCGGAACACTTTATGAAATGGACGGATTTGAGAAACTGACACCAGCGATGACCAAAGAACTGGTGGAATCCATGTTTAACGAAAAACAGAAAAAAACCATGGAAGCCACAGGGGAAGTGGACTTTGCCTACACGGATACGCGTGTGGGGCGGTTCCGTGTCAACGCCTTCCACCAGAGAGGTTCCTATGCGGCTGTACTGCGTATCGTGGCAAGCGATATCCCGACACCGGAGGACCTCGGGGTGCCGGAAGCGGTCCTTGGGCTGACAAAGAAAAAGCGTGGGCTTGTCCTTGTCACGGGACCGACCGGAAGCGGTAAATCTACCACACTGGCATCTTTGATTGATGTCATCAATAAAGAACGGAACGAACATATCATTACACTCGAAGATCCGATCGAGTATTTACATAAGCATAACCGGTCCATCGTAAACCAAAGGGAGATCGGGCTGGATACCGATTCCTATGGAAATGCGCTTCGTGCAGCACTCCGTGAAGACCCGGATATTATCCTTGTGGGAGAGATGAGAGATTTTGATACGATTTCCACCGCGATTACGGCGGCAGAGACCGGACATCTGGTATTTTCCACATTGCATACCATTGGTGCTGCACCTACCATTGAGCGTATTGTCGATGTGTTCCCACCGCACCAGCAGAACCAGATTCGCTCGCAGCTGGCATCGGTTCTTGAGGCGGTAATTTCCCAGCAGCTTCTGCCGACGATCGACGGGAAATCCCGTGTGGCGGCATTTGAAGTCATGCTCGGTACCCCGGCGATCAAAAATCTGATCCGGGAGGATAAGGCACACCAGATTCCATCCATCATGCAGACAAGCAAGAAGATTGGCATGCAGACGATGGATGATTCCTTATTCAGCCTGTACCTGAAACACAAAATCGATGCGGCAAATGCCGTAGAGTATGCACAGGATACAGGAAACATGCAGCAGAAGCTGTTTTAAAAAGGAGTTAAGACATGGCAAGTTATAAATACGAAGTGGTCGGAGCCGATGGAAAACCAAAAACCGGCACCATCGAGGCCATGAACATGGAAGTCGCTTCGGCAGAACTCAAATCCGGCGGTAACACCATCGTTTCCATCGCAAGAGCCAACGCATTTAACAAAGATCTCGAAATCCATATCGGAAAAGCCGTCAGTGTCCGCGAAATGAGCGTATTCTGCCGCCAGTTTGAGAGCGTATTAAATGCCGGCGTGACCGTCGTTGAGGCACTCGACATGCTATCCGAGCAGACCGAGAACAAACCGTTTGCCAATGCAATCGCAGAAGTGCGGGATTCCGTACAGCGTGGGGAGACCCTCGCCGTTGCGATGGCGGAGCACCCGAAGATTTTTCCAAACCTCATGGTGCAGATGGTTGCCGCAGGGGAATCCTCCGGTGGACTGGATAAAGCGTTCAGCCGTGTGGGAAGCCAGTTTGAAAAAGAGGCTCACCTGAAGGGGCTGATCATCAAGTCGGCGATTTATCCGGTCATCCTGATTCTTGTTATTATCGTTGTTGTAGCCATCATGATGATTAAGATTGTGCCTACCTTTACTTCCCAGTTTGACGAAGTCGGCGGAAAACTGCCGGGCATCACGCTTGCAGTCATGGCAGTCAGTGATTTCTTTGTGCACAGCTGGTATTTTATTGTTGCCATCATCGCAGGGATTGCCATATTTATCCATGCGTGGAAAAAGACAGAGAGTGGGGCACATATATTGGGAAAATTTATTCTAAAGGTACCGCTGGTCGGCCCGCTCAGCATCAAGACGGCATCCTCGCGCATGACGCGAACACTGTCCACACTGATGGGCTCCGGTGTCCAGCTGGTGGATGCACTCGGGCTTGTGACCGAGATGATGGGGAATGCCGTGGTTAAGCAGGCATTAAAAGATGCGACCGAAGAGGTCAGCCGTGGAATCCCGCTCTCGAAGCCGCTGGCAGATTCCGGGGTCTTTCCACCGATGGTCTACCATATGATAGAGATCGGGGAGGAAACCGGTAATATGGAAGACATGCTCGACAAAGTCGCAGCATATTATGATGAAGAGGTGGAGTCGGCGACCGAGGCACTGCTTGCCGCAATGGAACCGCTCATCATCATCGTGATGGCAGTTGTTGTGGTGCCGATCGTCCTTGCGATCATGATGCCGATGTACAGTCTGTACGACAGCATCGGAGCCTGACCGCAGGCAGAAGAAGGGTTGTTACATGTCTGCCATGAGACATGTGATGATAGATACATAAAAATATATTCAAAAAAGGAGAACAAAGGGTATGAAGAAAATTATGGAACTGCTTCAGAACATGAAAGCAAAGAATGAAAAGAAGGATAACAAAGGTTTCTCTCTCGTAGAGTTGATTATCGTTATCGCAATTATGGCAATTTTGGTAGGTATTGTTGGTACACAGGTACTTCCTTATATTGACAAGTCAAGACACGCAAAGGATGTTCAGGTGCTTAGTGGATTATGTACAGATGCTACGGCTGCATATTCATCGGCTGCATCAGAATTAACAGAATCATCATATACAATTACAATTGACTCTACAGTAAGTGTTTCTGGTGGATCAGATACAGCAGGAGCTACTAAGTTACAGAATGCTTTTGCTGAATATAATGGAGTAACGAAGGTAAAAGATCTTAAGCTTGAATCTAAAGAAGGAAAGAAAGTTACAGCAGTTACTATTACATGTAAAGATTCTAAACCAATGGTTTCAGTGACTACAACTGGTGGAACCTTTGATCCAATTGAGTCAAAATAAGGTTTGGCTTGTGATAGCATAAATTCAAACGTTAATCAGGAGTATTTACTATGCTAACCCAACTTACGATTTTTCTTTATATTGTTATATTTTTATACGGAATCGTCATCGGCAGTTTCTTAAACGTGCTGATCTTCCGCATCCCGAAAAAAGAGAATATCGTGCAGTCTTCGCACTGTATGAACTGCGGGCGTAAGCTGGGCTGGCGGGACATGGTTCCTGTATTTTCCTACATAATTCTTCGGGGCAGATGCCGGCAATGTGGTGCTAGGATTTCCATACAGTACCCGTTAATCGAGGCTTTAAATGGTGTGCTGTATGTGGTCGTTTTCATGGCGGGCGGTTTCACGTTCAGCAGTGTACTGTATTGCCTCATGACATCTGCCCTGATTGTCATTGCGGTCATCGATGAGAGAACCTATCAGATACCGGTTTCCCAGAACCTGTTTCTGGGACTGCTCGGTATCATCATGACCGTGTATGATTTCCGGCATATCCTGTCTCATATCATCGGGGCAGTCATTGTCAGCCTGTTTTTGTATGGCCTGTATTATTTCTCCTCCGGCAAAGCAATCGGTGGGGGAGACATCAAACTCATGGCATATGCAGGCCTGCTTTTAGGCGCAAAAAACATTATTTTTGCATTTATTCTTGCATGCATTCTTGGCTCCGTCATCCATACCATCCGCATGAAAGTAAGCAAGCGAAACAACCTGCTTGCACTCGGCCCGTACCTTTCGGCAGGCATATTCATCGCCGCACTCTGGGGCAGCCGTTTCTGGACCTGGTATCTCGGCATGATGGGTATTTATTAAAACATGGCATGAACTGCTACGTATGGCATAATTAAAAAAAGTAAAGTTTTTCTTATTCCTGTGGCGAATTTTGAACATCCTTCCTATTCGCCATCTAAATTTTACATCACAACATAACGATGGAAAATGTATGAAAGCCAATTAGCACACGCGATTTTTCTCAAGGGTTAGAGGCCGTTAGAATTTTGTCAGTACCCAGCGATTCCCGTACACGGATGTACGGGAAAGGACGACATGAGCCCGGATGGCGAATGTCGTCCGGTCGCGTCCGGCACGCAAAATCTTTCGCCAAAATTCTTACAGCCTCTTCCTGAAGAGAATATGAGCGGGGGATAATTGTCTTTCATACATTTTCCAGCACAACTGCTAGAAAATATAAAGGAGAAAATGAAAATGGTCAAAAGAGTAGTAAGTATTGAGGCCGGTGTATGGTGGACAAAAGTCGCACTGGTCGATTACCGCAAGAAAAATCCGCCGGTACATAAAGCGTTTGCGTTCCGCACCCCGGAACATGCGGTGGAAGATGGCTATATCCGCGATAAAGAAGCGTTTGCATCGGCATTAAAGGCCGAACTAAGCAGACACGATATCCATGAGAAGGAAGTGGTATTTACCCTTTCGTCCTCTAAGGTTGTTACCCGCGAGGTCATAATCCCATTTGTCAAGGACAATAAGATCATGGGAATCATCGAGGCACAGATCCGTGATTACTTCCCGATGGATGTGAGCAATTACACCATCAGCTACAGCAAGATGGACGTGGAGGAAGAAGACGGAAAGAAGATGCTTAAGCTGCTTCTCGTTGCAATTCCGGATAACCTTTTAAACAACTATGTGACCTTTGCCGAGCTGGCAGGGCTTAAGGTGGAGACGTTTGACTATATCGGAAACGGAACGGTACAGCTTTTGTGTGACAGTTTTCTGGAAAATGCCGTGGTCGTGCAGCTGGAAGAACAGGCAACGGTCATCAGTATTCTGGAAAATAAAAAACTGGTCTTTCAGCGTGTGACACCGTATGGCTATGGAGCTACGATCACAGCGGTGATCGACCATCCGGTGCTTGGCATTGACGATGAGGAGAAAGCACTTGATTTCCTTTTAGACCACAATGTGATATACAACCGTCCGACGATTCCGGAGATGGGAAACCAGGAGGAGATGAAGCGTCAACAGGCTCTGGCAGAAGAGGCATATGAGGATCTGGCGGAGTCCCTGCGGTATCATCTGCGCATTGCAAACACGGCGGTTGAGTATTATCAGAATCAGGTCAAACAGGAATTTGTCGGGAATGTCTATCTGGTTGGCGATGGTTCCCGTTTTGCAGGCATGCACAAACTGTTTGCACAGGAGCTTCCGCTTCCGTTGCAGGAAATTGATTTCACGAAGGTCATCGATTTACGGAGCGGAAAAAACAAGGCGGCTGAGGAAACGGTAACACCGGATGCGGCATCTTCCGGGATGAGACCGAAGGCGGCAACGGCTGTCGGTTTCCTTTCGGTCATCGGTGCAGCGGTTCATCCGATTGATGCCAGACCAAAGGACATGCTTGTGGCAGATTCCAAAAAAAACGACCTGCACACGGCATATGTGATTCTGGCGGGGGCAGTACTGGTAAGTGTCCTGCTGATTCTCGGTTCCGGTGTGCGTCAGCTGCTGGCTTATCGTGAGCACCGCAATCTGACCAAACGGATCAATGATCTTTCCTATGTGCAGGAGACATATGACGATTACGCGCGGGTACAGGCGGAGGAACAGGTGTATGAGAAACTGGATCTTGCCACCATCACGAAAAATGAGCAGTTGTATCCGCTGATTGCGCAGCTGGAAAATGAACTTCCGACAACCATCCATGTAAAAAACATTCAGACGGACGGTTCGCTGGTAACGCTGAATATGGAGGCTGACCGGAAAGTTACGGTCGGACAGATGCTTTTGAATTTTGCGGATGTGACGCTGCTTGAAAATCCTTCGATTCCGTCCATGTCGGAGGAGTCTGATGAAGACAGCGGCACGGTGACGTGGACGTATACGTTAAATGCTTATTATACCGGTGCATTTCTCGGGGAGGACGGGCATCTCATAAAAGAAGCGGTTCCGTCTGCGGATGCAGATGCCGATACAGATACCGATACAGACAGCATGGAAGGAGAGGAGCAGACCAATGAATAGAATTAAAATTTCAGATTCCGACAAGCGGCTGCTGCTCATTTTCTGTGCGATTGTCATAGTGGCATGTTCGTATTTCTTTATTTTCAGTAAGGGAATGAGCAAGGCAGCGAAGATTGAAGAACAGAATACGGCCGACCAGGCAAAAGTGCAGCAGATGGAACAGATGGAGGCAGGACTTCCGAAGGTAAAAGAAAATATCCAGCGGATGGTAAAAAAGCAGAAGACGATTATCAGTACGTATCCTTCTGCAATGACAACCGAGAAGGCCATTGAGTCGTTACAGGCGTATGAGGATAACAGCAGCGATTTCCATATTACGGACATTACGTTTACCATGAACCAGCCGCTTGCTGTGGATGTGCAGACCGATGGCACGGACACGGCCGCAGGAACGGATGCTTCTTCCACTACCGCACCGGATGCAGAGGCATCTTCTGCATCTGAAAGCCAGAGTGAAGAGAGCACACAGGGGGCAGACGCAGCAGAACAGGAAACGGCAGGACCGGAGCCAAAAGAGGTCCGGGGATATTATGCTTCTATCGGTATCCGCTATGAGGCAGGCTATGCCGGGTTAAAGGAAATGATTGCTTATGTCAACAATTTTAAGGATCGTACAACGATTTCACAGTTTACGGCAAATTATGATGATTCCACCGGAAAATTAAACGGGGAGATGACACTGAATATGTATTATCTGGAGAACACCGGAAAAGAGTATGTTCCACCGGTATTCCCGAATATGTCAAAAGGTGTGATGAGTATTTTTGGCAGAAGCACATCGCTTGAAACTGCACCGTAAAACGGATGGGAAGGAGGTCCGCAGATGAAGAGACAACCGAATAACAATGGTGGATTTTCCCTGCTGGAAGTCATCCTTGCCATGGCAATTCTTGCCATTATTTCCATTCCGCTGCTGTCTTATTTTACGCAGTCCATGAAGTACAATGCGATGATGGCGGACAAACAGCATGCAACCAATCTGGCGCAGGAAGTGCTGGAGGATTTAAAAAACCAAAAAGAGCTGGCTGTGGTGACGACAGGGGCAGGATTTCGTGTTCCCTATCTGGAAGGAAAGGGCTACACCCTGCTCCGTGAGACTCCGGCGGCTGCCCCGGCACCCGCATTTCAGGCGGAGAATGTGTACTACGCATCGGCAGGCACTTCTGGCAGCACGTATGATGTCGAGGTTTCTGTCAGTACGGCTGCAGCTGAAAATGACACCAATATCCCACAGATCGAAGGGATTGATGACACAAAGGATGTCGTGGCACTGGAACATAACCAGCTGCAGGAAGCAATGACGTATTTTTCGGAAAAAAATATGACATATGCCGCTGCACATCCGGGGACGCTTCCGCTTGGGGATAGCGAACTGCAGGCGAAGATGAAGCGGAAATTTTCGGTCACGGCAGACAGCACGCATGTCCGGGTGGCATGCAGCTATACATGTGGGGAAACAGGCGATGAGGTATTGGGCATAGATCCTTCGGAAGTATACGAATGTAATGAGTTTGCAGAGGAAGACATCCGTGACGTGGAACATATCTACCTTATGTACCATGTGGCGCAGGACAGCGATACGATGGAGGTTACATACGCTGCCGGTGTGAATCCCAAGCTGGTGTTTGTATGCCAGAATATTGCGGATGTCAACAGCATCAGACCGGATTATAAGATGACGGTATTGCCGCAGGGATGCCCGATGCCGTCTGTGGCATCAAACCTTGGCAACAAGTCGTATCCGGATGATCCGGCTGCGGTGACCAACAAGGGAGCCGTTTATCAGGACAGCTTTAAGCTGCCGGCTGGGTCGGTTGCCCCTCTGGTGGCAAGCAGCGGGGGAGTGCGAAAGGTCGATCTGACGGTCTGTGTATATAAGAAAGGCAAGGGCGGAAACAATCCGGATAAGGAAAAGTACCGTTATATTACGGTCAGCACGTCGAAAGGAGAGTAGCGATGAAAGGAAAACGGTTCAAACAGGATAACCGTGGTGCCTCCCTGCTTGCCGTACTGGTTCTGATGGTTGTGGTAAGCCTGATTGCCGTGGTGATCACCAAGATTACGATTGTCAATATTGAGATGAAGGAAGTGGAACGCGGCACGAAAAAAAATTTCTACAGTGCGGATGAACTGATGGATAATCTGCGTGCCGGTGCAAGGGAACTTGCAGAGCAGTCACTGGAGAAAGCGTATGCGGATGTCCTTGAAAATTACCTGACGTATTCTGCTTCCGGCGGGGATGTGCAGAAAGTATTTGCCACCAGATATATGGACGGGCTGCAGAAGCAGTTTGCAGAAAACCACACAGATCCGGCAGTTGGTGCGTCGGATACCATGGACGCTTCCGGCAATGTGGCATACCGGGTTTCCGGCTATGATACGGATACGGTAAAAAGCTGCATCAAAGAAGCCGCAGACCAGGGATGCTATATCCCTGCCGCAGATCCAAAATATGAGGTGGATTACGGCGCAGGGACGTTTACGTTAAAGGGTGTGCAGATCCGGTATAAAGATGCACAGGATTATGAGACAACGATCAAAACCGACCTTGTGTTTTCCACCCCGAAGATGAATTTCTCCGGCAGGGGGCAGGTGCAGGAGTTTATGCGTTATGCGCTGATAGCCGACAGACAGATCAACATCGGGGCACAGAATGTGACAGTGGATGGCAGTGTGTATGCCGGGGCAGACGGAATTTATGCGTCCACGGGAGGAAACGGTACGATCAAGGGGAAGACGGTTCTTACACGCGGGGATATCGTGACGGAGAGCGGATCAGACCTGACGGTCGGGGACGGTGGTTCCTCGATCTGGGCAGAAAATATAAAGACATCGTCTGCCGGGACAAACGGTGCTTCTTCTATCCATATGAACGGAAATATGTATGTGGCGGATGATCTGGAACTGGCTGGCAGGGGGAGCTCCGTGACTTTGCAGGGCAATTATTACGGCTATAATTTCCAGAAAAATTATGGCGCACAGGATCCGGATTCTGCAAAAAAGGCGGAGTTTAGCAGTGCCATGATGGTCAATGGAAAAAGCAGCCATCTGGATATCAAAGGGCTGAATTACCTGCTTTTGGCAGGGCGGACGTTTATTTCGCGAAAGCTCGACGCCAGTAACGAGGATATTCTGATGGGCGAGTCCATCTCCGCGCGGACGAACCAGCTGGCATATTATGTTCCACTGGAATATGTGTCAGGAGATGGAAAAAGTCTGGATCAAAAGAAGTATGCGGCATATACCGGAATCAGTGAAAGTACGCTGAAAGGATATTTAAACAGCAGCCGGCAGGTGGTTCCCTATTATTTTCCGGGTGGGGTCTATTATTACCTGAATTTTAATTCAGAGAAGTCTGCGAATGACTTTTTTTCCGATTATTATGTGAACAATCAGGGGAAAACGGCACAGTATGCCAATATCTATCTGGATGAGGATGCATTGATTGTGGATTCCAATACGATTATGACGTTTTCCGGGGACATTTTAAAACGGGCGGCTTCTGCAGATATGCTGGAGGTTGGAACGTATACGATTGCGCCGGACAACTGGAAAGACAGCAGTGGGTTATACTGGAAGTACTGTTCGAAGCTTGCCGTGCGCTATAAGTCGCTGGAACTGGGACTGACGGATCAGGGGCAGGGAGTGACCGAAGACAATGTCCGTCTGACATCTACGGATGCCAGTGGGCATGAAGTGATTGACAAAACGGTAAATCCGCTGTTTGACTATCTGATTGACCGGAGTGCATTTACCACAGAGGTGGAGAAACACAAGGCATCCCCGACGGCTTCGGAAACGGTGTATTCCCCGGCTGCGGATGTATACCTGATTGAAAATGCCGGAACTTATGCACTTCCAGCTACGGTTACAAAGGGAATTGTCATTGCAACCGGGGATGTCAGGGTGTCCGGACAGTTTGAGGGAATGATTATTTCCGGTGGGGTGATCTCTTTTGATTCCAATGCTTCGGTACGGGGAAACAAGCTTTTGGTTTCCCAGCTGTTTACCGAGGACCAGAAACGGGATACTCCGCTGTTTTCCCAGTTTTTCAAAGGCTGTTCTTCCCTTGCGGCATCAAATATTTCCGGAAACCTTGATCTGGATTCTTATTTGAACTATGATAATTGGAAGAAGAACGGGTAAGGGGTGTGCCAATGAAGAAACGAAAACTTTTGGGGCAGAATGGAATTACGCTCGTTGAAATCATTATCGTTATTGCGATTATTGGCATTCTTGCAAGCACGTCTGTCATGATGATCGGGCATCTGCACTATGCCAATACGCAGAAGGTGGTAAGGACGCTGGATGCTTCGCTGGATGCGCTTCAGGTCAGGACGATGAGCAAAGCCGGCAGTTCTTATCTGTATATTTACAAGCTGGACAATGGATATTATACGCGTGTCCTGTCCGATAATCTGGGCAGTTTTGACGATACAAAGCTGACATCTGACGGGACGAAGCTGTGTAATAATACAATTAAAATCCGTAAGGACAGCAGCACCGGGGAGGAACTGACAGAACCGGGTGCCGGTGGGACATTTATTAAGATTGCTTATAAGAAAACGGCATTTTATGACGATTGTACAAATGTGAATGCCATTTATATTGATGGTGTCCCGGCATACACAATCCGGCTGGTGAAAGATACCGGCAGGCATTTTACGGAGCAGTAACTTTTTAAAGGGGGTGGCAGTGTGCCGAACGATCATAGGGGAATTACGCTTGTGGAACTGATTATCGCGATTGCAATTTCAACGGTTATTTTAGGCGCTGCAACGCTTTTCCTTGGAATGGCGCACAAAAATTATAACCACGCGTCTGCGCAGATTGATCTGCAGTCGGAGTCACAGATTCTGATGGAGCAGATCGGCATGTGGGTGATGGAAGGAAACCGGGTGGAGGAACTTGACCCATCCGTGTCCGGTGTCCGTGGGATCGCCATTTATACGATTCCGAACACCCCGTCGGTAACCAATCCGGCAGGTGCCGCAGCCCCGGAGGCTGCAAGCAAGCGGGTGATCTGGATCTCTGCAGGTGGAAAAAAATTATATACAAAGAAAATGGCTGTGGCAGATCCAAAAACCGATACAACGGTGATTTCTGCAGCTACGGATGAGGTGCAGGAAAATCTGATCGGCGAATATGTTACGGCATTTACCGGCACAGTAAATGCTTCCACGGAAAAGGCATCCGTTGCGGTTTCTTTTGATATGCAATATCTGGAACAGAAGTATACGATACAAAATGAATTCAAGCTGAGAAATGTACTCAGGTAAGGAAGGGGCGTTCGTATTGAAGATGGTAAGATGGCATCGGCAGAAAAAAAATAACGGAAACAGGAATAAAAGAATTGCATCCGCAGTCTGTATGCTGGGGGTGCTTGTTGTCTGTCTTGGGGTTGTCGGGTACCGGAATAAATTAAAGGCGGATGAAAAACTTCCGGTGATGACAAGAGGAGTCGTTGACCAGATAGAGCAGATTCCGGAGTCGAAGCGCAACATTTACGATGCGAATGCCGCAGCGGCAAAGCTTGGAACCAGGGAAAACCCGTTTCTGATTCTTGAAATTGTGCCTTATGAAGAATACGCAGAGTTTGGGTATCAGATCAGTGGCTGTGAACCAGTAAATGTCGAAGATATGCGTTATGGAAATGCTGATATTAATACGGTTAAAACAATAACCGGTGCAAAATGTGAAATGAAAACGGCTTATTTTTTCCCGGATGAGCCAGAAGGGGACATTTCAAAATATTCTGGAAATATGCGTGTCTGTGAGGATGGCATGAAAGATGCAGAATATACCGGATACTATGAGCGCGTCAAAGATGGGGAAGGTACGTTTGTCCAAAAAATCGTAAAAGGGGAAGACGGAAATGAAAGCTTATCGTTTGTCAGACAGGATCATGGAAATATTATCTGGCATACAGTAAATGATTTCGAAAAATCGGATGATAAAGATCAGACATTTGATGAAAAGACGGATCGTGAACTTACCAATGAGGGCGACCGGATTTATACAAAAAGAAAAAGTACCGGTGATAAATCAAAGGATAATATCAATGTAACAGAGAATTACTATCTATATAAAAACAATGATTATTTTTTAAAGGACAGTATCGGCTGTAAAACACAGGAGGAAGCAGACAATTATTCGGTGATTATTAAAACGATTACACCGGAAGAGCTGAATGCACGGCCGGAATGGGCAGATTATGCGGATCTGTATGTGGTTTCCCCAAAGGTACATTCCGGGGGTGATAATATCAGAGAGATCTGGAAAAAACACAACAGGTACGGAAAGCATTCGTCTGTTTCTTCGTATACGAATGGATTTAATGGATCGAAAGATATCAGCTGGGATGTTGTTACGAAAATGTATAAGAAGATCAATCAGGAGGAAAACTATGCCCCGATTTTTATGGATTCCGGGGTGTATATAGCTGCACAGGGATCTTTAAGTGGGGGAAAACCGGTTACGTTTCATATTCTGGACTGGAATATGAACCCTACCATTTATACATATAATGATACCGGCTATAACAATAATATGTATAAACTGGCAGTGATGCTGTTTTCCATGGATGCACAACTGTTTCAGCGTCTGTATCTGGATGGCGGAGAGGATGCGCTGATTCAGACGGAGAAAATTGACGGGGTTGAGACGGGGGTGTTTACTGCACAGACAGGGGATGCACGGGCATACTGGTCGAAGTTTACGTTCCTTCCGTCCGATGTGGATGGACGTGTGATTGGTGAAAACTGGTACCATTACTGGACGAAGCCGGACAAATGGGAAACATATAAAACCGCAGGAGAAATTACATCCGATGAAAATCAGGGATATTTAAATGGCAGACTGTTTGTGTTTAAGGGGGATAAAACTTCCACACAGGATTTTGGCATGGGAACAGTTCCGGCATCGGATCCGAAGTCTAAGTTTACGGATTTTAAGGAATTTACGGGAAATGATCCCAAAGCGACACCGGCAGATGCAGTCCGTTATATTCTCGGATATAAAACATCAAAGGATCATGTGGATGGAGAACTGCGGATATTGGATATTGAGCCATGCTATGACCGAAAGAACGGATATTCGCTGAAAAAAAGTTATATCCAGCTTATGATTCCGAATTTTATCGGGGATATTAAGATTACCCATATGACTACGGCAGAGTTTATTGGTTCCACGGAGGATCTAAACAGCAAGTACAACATGATTTATCTTGGGCTGGATCAGGGCGCTTACAATCTGGTAGAAAAGGATGTAACCTATAAAGATGCAGATGGCAACGTGAAATGGATCAAAGAGAATCAGACGGTGTGGAATGATACTTCCATGAATGGAAAAATATATTTCCATACCGGAGATAAAATGACCAGTGCAGAGTATAGCAGGTCAGACGGCATAAGCCGTTCGGTCAAGTTCCTGTGGGCTGGAAGCGGAAATAATGTTATAGAGGATACGACACTCCGTTTCCCGGGAAATGACATTACAAAGATTAAGAAAGCGGAACTGGAGAACTTTTTACATGCCGGTTATCCGGTTGTTGCGGTTGATGATCTCTATTGCCTGTCCGATAAAATAGATGCCGGTTCAAACCTTGCAGATCTGGTCAGGGAGAGTAAGAAGGAAAAGAAAACCATTTACCAGACGTCAGATAGCAATGGGCTGATTGCAAAGGTAAAAGAGGTCTGTCCGAAAATTACGTTTACAAAACTGCCAAATGAATATCAGGGAACGACTTCGTCTGGGGGGAAAAATGATACGTCTGTTTCCGTAGATGACAGTCAGGCAAATTATCTGGATGTGGACGGTTTTGGCAGATCAAAACTTGATTTTGGTTTTCAGGTGACGGATGTGCCATCCGCACAGTATCAGTGTAAAGTTTATATTGACCAGAATCAGGATGGTAAATTTGAAGAGGGGCTGGCAGATGTGGATGGCTCCGGGGATGCGGATGATTCGGATGATACAGGGGAAGTTTATTATGAGGGAGATGTTTTTACGGCAGGAGACGGGGAACAGAACATTACACCGGTAAAACTTTCCAAACTGTACTTTGGGCTGATCCAGTGGAAGATTGTTGTATACCGCAAGGATAATCCGGACATTCATTTTACACGTACCGGCTGCTCGGTTGCAAAAAACCAGACCGGACAGAAACGGGAGATTAAGGTGCTTCAGATTATGCCGGATACGGATACTAATAATAAGGGGTATCTGAATCTGGAAGAAAATACGCTGTTTACGAAATATTATAATGCATTGAATGATTATAAAATTTCCGTGGTAACGACTACGGTTTCTGATTTTCAGAAGAATTATTTCGGGGAGAAATTTGTGTATGATTATTCCAGGGATATTTCAGCCCAAAAAGAAAACGAAAATCCAGCTAAAATGTCGAAAAAACAAAAGGAACTGTATCATACATACAATATGTTTATTCTGGGATTTGGCGATACGTTCCATAAGGTGAATATGTCGAATAAAAACGGTGCGATTGATTTCCTGAAATATTTTATCGCCTCTGGAAAAAGTGTTTTGTTTACGCATGATTTTACTTCTATGCATAATGTGAACAGTGGGGATTTCGGATATTCTGCCAATACATATCTGCGTGATGTCATGGGAATGAACCGGTATAAAGCTGTGAGTGGGAAACTGACCGAGAGCGAACGAAAGGAACTGCTGGCTTATCAGGCGAAACATAAGTATGATACAATGACCCAGACAACCGTTGGCAGCAACGGTACACTTTCTACAACGGCACTTGGTAATACCCAGGGATTTACTTACTATGCCATGAAACGTCTGGGATGGGAAAAGAAAAATACGGATCAGATCATCCCATACCGGTATATGATCAGAAGTTATAAAAATGATGAATATATCTGTGGCGTGAGTAACGATAATGTGAAATTGACAGGATTTAACAATAATAATGACCTGACAACGCGTGCAACGAAGACGAATACGGGACAGATTACGGAATATCCGTTTAAAATTGACGAAACACTTAAAATTGCATCAACGCATGGGCAGTGGTATCAGCTGGACATGGAAGATCCGGAAGTTACGGTCTGGTACTGTCTTTCGGATAATGAGAACGGAGATCCGTGTGCATGGGCGGGTACGGCTTCAAACGGAGATGGAACCGGTGCCACCTATGGGGCTTCCCCGAATGATGCCGCCAATAATTACTATATTTACAGTAAGGGAAATGTTTTTTATTCCGGAGTAGGTCATTCTACGGTAGATGGAGATATGGAGGCAAAGCTTTTCATTAATACGATGATTGCCGCATACCGTACCACATATGAGCCGCCAATGGTCGAGATCCTGAATGAAGAGGCGGAGCTTTTAAAAGAGGAGTCCGGAAATGGAAGTGATCCAAATCTTGTGTATAAGATGAACTGGATGAAAGAATATGGAAATAACCTTGACGGCACTAAGGAAAAAATCCGCTTCAGCCCGGTCGAACTGAATACCGTCAGAACGAAGCTGACCTGTTCGATCCAATACAAAGATGGAACTTACGTAGATAAAATTTACAAAAAAGACGGAATGGTGATTGAGGGAAAAGCAACAAAGGAGAATCCTAAAAAATATGTGTTTGAAAACCTGAAAAATATGAGTGAGTATTACTTTATTTATGATACGACAGGGGAAAACAAAAAGAAGGAAGGGGATATTGTTTTTGAAATTTATAACAATAAGTCCAAAAATCCGGATGGAACACCAAGAGTGGGAAAAACTACTGTGAAAATGGAATCCCAGAATTTGTTCCTGCTTGATTAGTATGGGGATTTAAGAAAAGACACACAATGTGAGAGAGTATCGCATTGTGTGTCTTTTTTATGATGGTCACAGGTAGAATACATTTTGCAATTACATATATGCAGTATACGTAAAGTTTTCCTTGCTAGGAAGGTGGGGATATGCTATGGTAAACATATCTTTTTTCAGTGGCAGTTTCTGCCAGAAATCCCATTTGTTTTGTTGTATAAGTGAAAGATGTGAACTTTAATATGCCTTTGACGGTCAGGTTTTGACGGTCTGAGTTTGACGGTCAGGGTTTAACAGTCTGCAATTTTTATGCGTTGAAATAAAAGCAAAAACCACATATAATATAAGGAGAACATTTGGAAAAAGAACAAACGAAAAATCAACAGGAGAAGAATCAACAGGAGAATCAGAAAAAGTCCCAAAAGCTGCAGTGGCATCCGGCATTCTGTTCAGCCTTGCGCCTGGAACTGCTGGAGGATGCAGAAAATCTGGAATTTACCGATGAGTTCCAGCTTACGGAGAAACCCTTGCAGATTGACTGTACGGTTGTAAAAGTAAAGAAGGACTGCAAAATAAAAAATGAAATCGGGAAGATCTTCCGGAAACACAACATTTTTGAATATAAATCCCCGAAGGATGAGCTGAACATTGATACTTTTTACAAGGTGGTTGCGTATGCATGCCTGTATAAAGTATTACCAAATCATGTGGATGAGATTCCGGCAGAGGAGATTACCATTACACTGATTCGAGACCGCAAGCCAGTGAGGCTTCTTCAGAAATTAAGTAGTGATGGGTATGAATGCAGGAAAGAAACAGCCGGAATCTATTATGTCAGTGGTGTGATGTTCCCGGTGCAGATCATTGCATCATCGGAACTGGATATGGATTTGCATGTACAGCTCAAGGCACTGACTGACAATTTGGATGAACCGCTGATGTGGAAGTATCTGCAGGAAGTTAGCGTTTTTACAGAGAGGGAAAAGAATCTTGCGGATGTTGTGCTTCAGGTTATTGTAAACAGTAACATGGAGAAAGTGCAAAAATGGAAAGGAAGTGAACAGACAATGTGTGAGGCATTACGTGTTTTAATGGCAGATGAATTGAATGAAGAACGCGTGGAAGGTCAGCGTGAAGGCCAGATTCGTGCATATGCAACTTTGGTAAAGGATGGAATCATTACAGTGGAAGTTGGTGCAGAAAAAGCAGGAATGTCTGTCGATGACTTTACAAAAGAAATGATACAGGCTGGTTATGTAATCCCTGCGGTATAAAATCATTTTGTAAAGCCATGTAGTATGTATGGGTAAAAACATCTATAATTTCAATTATTCTGCGGATTCTTGAGAAACAGAGTCTTTCTTTTTCCTGGATTTTGCAGAAAGCATTTTATGACCAGAGTAGATAGCCATAATCATGCAGAGAAGAGAACTGCAGGCAAAATATTTGTGAGCTGATTTCATATTTTTATAGCCGGTATAGATAGTTCCGATCATGGTTGCCAATGCACCAAGGGACCAATATTTATGTGCTTTCATTTGAATACCTCCTGTGTTTTTCTATATAATACCTCTTTTTGGAGAGTATGCAAACAGGAAATTTTATTTTATTTGCTCTGAACTGTTTTTCTGATGAGGCAATATTTGTTAGAGGTCGGTGCATTTGCAGAGAGGGAAAAGGATCTTGCGGATGTTGTGTTGCAGGTTATTGTAAACAGTAACATGGAGAAAGTGCAAAAATGGAAAGGAAGTGAAAGGATCATGTGTGAGGCATTACGTGTTTTGATGGCAGATGAATTGAATGAGGAGCGTATGGAAGGTCAGCGCGAAGGAAGAGTGGAAGGTCAGCGCGAAGGACTGATTCGTGCATATGCATCCCTGGTGCAGGATGGGATCATCACCGTGGAAACGGGTGCAGAAAAAACGGGAATGTCTGTCGATGATTTCACAAAGGAAATGAAGCTGGCAGGTTATGTAATCCCTGCGGTATAAAATTAATTTTGTAAAGCCATGCAGTATTGGATTTTTCATTGCATGGCTTTTTGTTTTCCTGCTTGAAATGTTTTTTCTTGTAGCGGGCATACACATATGATATAGTAATCATATCTTTTTTCAGAGGCAGTTTCTGCCAGAAATCCCATTTGTTTAAATTTTATGAGTTTATTAATACGTGATTTTTGTGCGTTGAAAAGAGTATAACAGTTTTGTATAATAAAAGGAGAACAATTGAAAAATAAAAAAGAAAAACAAAAGAAGCTACAGTGGCATCCGGCATTCTGTTCAGCCTTGCGCCTGGAACTGCTGGAGGATGCAG